>WNFQ01008341.1_pt1 | contig 17516 bp, 18 predicted proteins | sample 5400171 | NCBI WGS metagenome assembly WNFQ01 (sample SAMN13153356, study PRJNA577476) | soil metagenome | isolation source: 20 cm soil under Madrone tree | place: USA:California | collected 2016-06-14 | reverse complement strand
ATATTCGAATCCCGGACATGCAAATATTGACGAGCCGCGTACCTACTGATATTTTTGGGAACCTCAAAGCCGCCGAATGTAGGGATTAACCGAAAGGGGTAAGTGCTATTCGCAAACTCCTAATCGGAGCTGTGCGGCTGCTGGTGACGGCTGGACTATTGTGGGCATTGCTGGCGCGCGTCGACCTCAGCCATGCCAAAGAGCTCGTCGATCACCTCTCGTTGCCGCTGTTGGCGGCGGGCGCTACGGCGTTGCTGGCGACGAGCCCCTTCAGCGCGTTGCGCTGGCACATCGTCCTCGGAGCCGAAACGACCTCCCCCGGACCCTGGACCCTGCTGAAGATCGTGCTCGTCGGGTTATTCTTTAACCAAGTTCTACCCTCCGGGGTCGGCGGCGACGCCGTTCGCGCGTGGCGTTGCCACCGGCTCGGCATCGGCGTGGCCGCGGCAATCCGCAGCCTCGTGCTGGATCGCGTCAGCGGCTACCTCGTGCTGGTCTTTCTCTTTGCGGCGGGCCTGCCGGTTTTGCTACGCGTCCTGCCGGAGCCGCACCAACGCTACGGCGTCGTTCTGCTCTTCGGCGCAACGCTGTGCGGATTGCTCCCGCTGTTCCTGATGGATTACCTGCCGCAGCGGCTATTGCGTTTTCGGCTGGTCGCCGAGCTTGCCGCGCTGTCGCGAGAGGGCCGTCGGCTGTTCGCCCAACCGGCGCGTTCCGCCGCGATTGTCAGCCTCTCTGGCGCCACCGTCGGGCTCTCGATCCTTGGCGTCATGCTGGTGGCGCAGAGTCTCGGGGTCGAACTCTCCTTCATCAGCTGGGTCGCCATCATTCCTCCGATCACCCTGATCCAACTCGTTCCGATCTCGCTCGCCGGGTGGGGGGTGCGCGAGCTCGGCTTTGTCGTCGTCCTCGCCGGGTTCGGGATCCCGGCCGAGGCGGCGCTCGCCGCCTCGCTGTTGGTCGGTCTGTGCATGATCGTCATCGGTTTACCCGGCGGTTTGCTGTGGCTGACCGGCTGGGACATCGCACCGGCGATCCCGGCGCAGAGCGGACGCGTTGGATCGGCGGTGTTAAAGTCGACCGCTCGCGCAGCGCGAGCAGGGGGAGGAAATATCGTCCCTGGACGCCCTCGACCGTCGCTGACCCCGCACTGTTCCACACCAGATAAGCCGCTGTAATCGTGAATCGCCCATTACCGCCGTGGGTTTCTCCCTCTTTTCTCGTGTATACCCAAATACTGCGATCTCGAAATTGCGCACGAAGATCTTTGATTGCCGCTGCGGCTGCGGCGGGATCGGTTTGACTGGCCAGAATATCACCTGCGTGCGCGTAGATCACGTCGCCGTCGAGGGTCAAACCGTTGCGAACGAGATTCCCTATCGGCTGGTGCCAGATCTCGCCTGTCCCGGAAGATACAAACACCACCGCGTTGTGCAGCTTAGCCGCGGCGACCTGGCGGTTCACATCTTCGAACTGGTCGACGATCCTTCGCGCATTGCTAGCGAGAAACGGAATTTGCAGAATCGATATCACGATCGACAGGATGCCGGCGCGAGCCGCGAACCGGGACAGCCGTCCTGCGTCTCGTTGCGCCAACGCGTCGCGGATCGCTGCCGCCGCCGTAAGCGCAATGAATGGAAAGGCGCCGTAGATATAGCGCGATATGCGCGCCGTCCCAACGCCCACAGGTATACAGCCAAAAATGGGGCAGACGTCCATTCGGCGAGCTCGATGCCCCGACCAAACAGAATTTCAGTTGACCTAACCATGTCGAATTTTGCGAGGATCTCCCCCGCAGGACCAAGTGAAGTCGTCGGTGTCAGCAGCGGGTTCCCGGTGGCCCAATAGTACGCAAGGAGCGCGCGGGCAACCCGCTGATCGCAACTAGGGGAACAAGACGCCAGTGCGCCAGCGACGACCGCCGGACCAGCGCCACAACCGCGGGTATTGCGAGAAGTACCGCATCGTAATGCCGGGTCGATGCGACGGCAGAAAGCGCCACGCCCGCCCCGATCGCCGGTACGACGCGGGGGTTTTCGAGGTATTCGCTCGCAGCCAGGGCAAATAGAAGGCCAAAAAGCGTCGAGGCCGGGTGGGTGAAGAATGTCGCCGAGTTCATCACGAAAAATGCCGAACCGGCAAAAATACAGACCGCCAACAGCCCCGTCGGCGCTCCATACCGGCGTAATCCCAAAACGTATAGGACCGGGATCGTTCCCGCCGCCAAAATCGGGTTGACCAGCGAAACCGGGATTCCCGCCGTCGACGCCGCCGCCAATACCGCAGGCCACCCCGGAGGGTATGCCGCAAGTAACTTTCCGCCAACATTAAAAATGAAGAATGTATCTAGGTATTTATCCAGCGGCCAAGGTTGTGTCCAGAGCTTTCCGAGCTCAAAGATCCATGATTGAAAAAGATATGCATATTCGTCGCCCGACATCGGGTATTCGTCTAGAATATATAGGGCGGTAATCGCAGTCGCGGCGAATGCTACTATAGAAATCACGCAAACGATAGGCCACGCAGCGGGAGCGGCGCGATCAAATGACAAGTTATAGGCCGGCGCTCGAGTGGTCCACAACCAGGCTGCCGCAGCGGTTAGGGCCAGCAGCGCTACAGGTTCGATGCAGCGGCGCGCCCGGTCGGATCCGGCTATCACCGGATCCAGGCCCAACTCGAAACCAACGATCAGGATCACCAGAGCAACTAATGCGAACATGCCAAAGGACGCCCAGTACGTCCCAGGCTTGATGTCCTGGCTGTCGCGCTTGTGCTGTAACCCGTCCTCGGACAACGTTCCTCCGCTAGCCTGCCTCCTGGACGAAGGGATCGATGATGGATCAATTCCCGTTGGAGGGATACCGCTAAGATTTGCGCGCGACAGTGATCTACAGTCGAGGATAAGGGTTGAGACGGCACGTCGGTGGAGACTTTCACCCGTTCGGGTGCGCTGAGCATCTCGACGGTACCCCGCGCGGCGACTGCGCTCATTGTAGTCGTCGATCCGCGCGGGCCTAGGCGGGTATCGACTAACCCGCCTCAACCCTAATCGACGGCAACCATCCGACTTCCCCCGGTGTCGTCGCTATGTGGCCGACCCAAATTTTTTCCAAACGAATACCAATTCGGCCCTTCAACCGGTTTCTCTGTACGGGTTCCAGGTCTTGGACGCGCGCCTGACGTTCTTTGCGATGGGTATGGGAATATAGATGCAGTCGATGACCGGACCGGTCGGGAGCAATCGCGTGGACATGCTTGGTTCAGCCGACATTCTTCTGTTCGATGGCTTTCGCCTCGAAGGCCGGCGCGGCGTCTTGTACCGGTTGGATCAGGGAGCCTCGGGGGTGCCGGTCGCGCTCGGCGCGCGGACGGTTGCTTTGCTTGGGCTGTTGGCTGGGCGGCAAGGCGCGGTGGTCTCGAAAGACGAGATCATGAAGGCTGTGTGGCCGGGACGGGTGGTCGAAGAAGCCAATCTGAACGTGCAGGTTTCAAAACTCCGCCAAATACTCGATCAGAACCGGGCGGAGGGCAGCTGCATCCAGACACTTCCCGGACGCGGCTATTGCTTTGTTGCACCAGTGGTTCGGCGGGGCGGCGATGCACAGCCGGCCTCTCCGATAATCCCCGAAATCAGATCCAGCCCGCAACAACGTCTGTCAATCGTCGTCCTGCCCTTTGAAAACCTCAGCCGCGATCAGGGCGAGCAATATTTTGCCGACGGGATCACCGAGGATTTGACGACCAATCTGTCGCGGTTCACCAACATGTTGGTGATTTCGCGTAATACCGCGTTCACCTATCGGGACAGGCCGCTCGACACGAGGCAAATCGGTCATGAATTGGCTGTGCGCTATTTGCTGGAAGGAAGTGTCCGTCGCTCCAAAAAACGGGTGCGCGTCAATGCGCAGTTGATAGACGCCGAATCCGAAATGCATCTTTGGGCGGAAATATTCGACCGTGACCTCTCGGATTTGTTCGAGTTGCAAGATGAGGTGACCACGGCCATCGTCGGCGCCATCGAGCCGGAGCTGCTCAAATCCGAGCGCGATCGCGTCGCCCGCCGACCGCTCGAACGAGAAGACGCTTACGAATTCTATCAGCGCGGGTTGTGGCACTTTTACCGCTACACCAAAGAGGACAGCGTCGAAGCACAGAGCTTGTTTCGGCGCGTGTTGGCGATCGACGCAGAATATCCGCAGCCCGTCGCGCAATTGGCCATCACACTTTGCAATGCCGCCTATCTGGGCTGGGCAGATGACGACAAACCCAATTACGTCGAGGCTTACGAGCTCGCCCAACGTGCGATCAAACTCGATGCCCGCTACCCGGCAGCCCATTTCGCGCTCGGCCTGGTCTGCATGTGGACGCATCGCTCCGAACGGGCGATGTGGTCGTTCAACGAAGCGATCAAGCTCAACCCCAGCTATGCCGCCGCCCATGTTCTGCTTGGCCAGATGCACCTCTACGCTGGCCATCCGCAGGAGGCGATCGCGCTTGCCGAAAAGGGCATTCGCCTCAGCCCCAAGGATCCTCGCCTGTTTATCTGGCTGGCGGCTCTCGCGGGCGCGCACTACCGACTGGGACACTATTTCCAGGCGATTGAGGCCGGGCGACGGTCCTGGACGCTCAATCGGAATTGGCCGGCCGGCCTGCGTTATGTCGTCGCCGGCCTGGCCCAGCTCGACCGAATGGGGGAGGCCGAGGCCGCGCTCGAGGAGCTGAAGGTTCTCAACCCGAACTTGGCTTTCGTGGGTGGCAACCTGCGTCGGCTATACGACGACCAGGCCGCGATCGACCACATCCTGGATGGTCTCCGCCTGGCCGGCTTCGATTGATAGTAGCATGCCCGAGCGCTCGGAATGCGGCCGGCAGGTCCCCCGCCGGTGAGCTCTCAACAGATTGGGTTTGGAGACGCTGCCTCGACGGCCTTGGCCTTAAATCACAAATATCTATTTTTATAATTGACAAAATCATGGTAAACCGCTAAACCGTTGCCGCATGACCGACACTCGGGAACCGGATGCTGCGCCTTTCCGCTACGGTCTCATTCTGAGCGCGGCTCGGCGACCGACCAAAGGCAAATTGCACCGGGCTCCGCTCATGCGGGTGATGCGGCTTGTTCGCAGGCACTTGGCGAGTGTGAAACCCACCTCTCACGGACCAGAGAAACATGGCAAAAATCAATGTTGAGATCCTCGGTCGTCACCTGGGAACGGCGATGTCGAGCGAGGAGAAGAGCTATCAAGCCTTCACCGTTTACGCATTCCACCCGGCTCATGGAGTGATGCTCCCGGACCTCTGCGATCTCGTTATCGATTGCGCGCATGGCTGGGTGATCCCTATTCGTGGCGATGGCGGAGGTGAAGCTGTCGACCCGTCGCTCGGCGGATCCGTCATCGATCTGGTAGATCTCTTGCACACCATCCCGCGCAAGTAACTTAGCAAACCCGCGCGACCCCGGCACGCCGCGGCTTAGAGCCTGCTCAGAAATCGGCGGCAAATCGCCGGTTGACCGCGTCCTGTTTTTGCTCTGCAGGATCAGGAGCGGTAGGCGTTTGCTCTCGCGTATTGCGCGAAGAACCGGCCAGCAGCCGTGCACCCTCGGGATTGGTCACGTCGGCGGTCGCCCGAGCACCGCCATCAGCTCGCTCCACTCGCGACGCGACAAGCCGCTCGTCTCGGGTTCGACCGTCTCGCCCGCGATCAGGCGGCGGATGACGGTGAGGCCGGTCGCGGAAATCACCGCCGCGTTCATGCGGTATTCGAGAAACGCCGTGTGGGTCATCGGCAGCCATCGCTCGAGCGCGCCCAGCATCGCCTCGGCATAGGCGCGGATCTCGTACTGGGCGTGAGGGTCGGCACGCAGTGACAGGAAATGCATCAGATTGTGCAGGTCGGTCTTCCAATACCACTGGGTGTAGAAGCCGAGCGACAGATTGATGCGGGCGAGCTCGCGCGCGAGGCCCGGCCGGGTCGGGTCGATCGGCGTGCCCGATCCGTCCTCGTTGAGCAGCTCGGCATAGCCGGCATAAGCCCCCTCGGCATCGTGGCGCAGCAGATCGAGCACCCGCCGCGCCGCCGCCCCCTCGAGCACCTGCCCGCGCCCCTGGCGATTTGTCTTGGCCTGCGCCGCCAGGTGCTCGGGGGCCGGCAGGTAGAATTCGTTGTCGAGGATCGAGTACCGGGCGGAGTACTCGTTGATGTTGGCCGTGCGATGGCGGATCCACTGTCGGGCGACGAAGATCGGCAATTTGACGTGGTACTTGATCTCGCACATCTCGAACGGGGTCGTGTGACGGTGGCGCATCAGATAATTGATCAGCCCCTGGTCCTCGCTGACCTTGCGGGTACCGCGGCCATAGGAGACGCGAGCCGCCTGCACGATCGCCGCATCATCGCCCATATAGTCGATGACCCGCACGAAGCCGTGATCGAGCACCGGCAGCGGCTGGTAGAGAATCTCCTCCAGGGCCGGCACGGTGGCCCGCCGGGTCGGCCAGGCCTCGTCGCGCTGGCTCACGATCTCGTCCTGCTGCTCCGGCGTCAGCCGCATCCCTCTTCTCCCTCGCTCGGAGACGGCAAGCCGCGGGATTGTCTCGGGTCGCTTGCCGCCCTATATCTCCATTGTCGGGCAACCGACTATGGCGATAAACGGCTTGTGAAATAAGCGTTGCGGACCCGGGGGCAGTACCCGGCGCCTCCACCAATTTCCCGCCGGCCGTGGTGCCGGCGATTCGCGGGGGCGAACTAGGCTCGACGCGCGTGGTAAAGGCAAGATCCGTCGCCCGGCATGATACCGCCGTTATCGGGTCATAATCTAGCTGCGAACGATAACTTCGCAACAGAGGCACTCGCGGCCTAACCCCTAGCGGGGTAAAAGCCTAGAGCAACTCGCGGTTCGAGGGGCACCGGGCAACAGAAGCCCCTCACTCGCCCGTTGCCCCGCGCCGTGTGAAGAAGCGAGCCGCTGGATATGGACCACTTCGATTACCCAAAGATGGTCGAGACCGCGTTGCGCGGTGTCGTGCGCGAAGCGCTGGCGCGTGCGCAACGGGAGGGTCTGCGCGGTGCTCACCACTTTTACGTGAGCTTTCATACCGGCGCCGCCGGGGTCGCGATCCCGAACTACCTACTGACTAAATATCCCGAAGAGATGACCATCGTTCTCCAGCATCAATTCTGGGGGCTCGAAGTCCGGGATCAGGATTTTTCCGTTACCTTGAGCTTTCAAAACCGGCCGGAGCAGTTGACTGTCCCCTTCGCCGCGGTGGCTAGCTTTGCCGACCCGTCGGTCAATTTCGCCCTTCGGTTCGAAGTCGCTGCGGCCAAACCGGCGGACACCCCTGCACTACCTGCGAAAACCCCTGTCGAGGAGCGGGTCGAGCCACCGCGGCAAGCCGCCGAAATCGTGACCCTCGACAAGTTCAGAAAGCGGTAGTGCTCCTCTCGGGAGATAGAAATGAGTTCCTTCGAGGACTACGCCAACAAGTACAAATCGGCGCAAATGGAACGTCGCGACGGCATTCTCCAAGTGACTCTCCATACCGAGCGCCAGTCGCTGCGTTGGGGCTTTCTGCCGCACGGCGAGTTGCCCGAGGCCTTCCACGACATCGGCTCCGACCGGGAGAACCGCGTCGTCATCCTGACCGGGACGGGCGCGGAGTTCTCGGGGCCGCGGGCAACGCCCGGCACCTCCTCGTTTCCGGCCCGTCCGTCGATCGAGCGGATCGACCGCATCCATTGGGAGGGCCGGCATCTGCTGATGAATCTGCTGAACATTGAGGTGCCGATGATCAGCGCGATCAACGGTCCGGCTTGGCGCCATTCCGAAATCCCGCTCCTGTGCGATATCGTGCTGGCCGCGGATACCGCCCAATTTCAGGACTCGGCCCATTTCAACTCGGAGGTCGTACCGGGTGACGGCATGCATATTGTCTACCCGCTGCTGCTGGGCATGAATCGCGGCCGTTATTTCTTGATGACCGGCCAGACATTGGATGCAGCCGAAGCATTGCGCCTGGGCCTCATCGCCGAAGTATTGCCGGCCGACGAGCTGTTGCCGCGGGCATGGGACCTGGCTCGGGACCTAGCCTCTAAGCCGACCCTGCTGCTGCGCTATACTCGGCTTCTATTCACCGAATATCTGCGCCGCCAAATGCACGATCTCCTCGGCTACGGGCTTGCGATGGAGAGCCTGGCGCTGTTCGAGAAGCCCGAAGCCCCCTCTGCAGGTAACAACTAGGCTCGGTTATCTACAATTCATGGTTAATATTCGAAATAGAAATTGCAACTAGAAGAGAAATGCCGCACGATAATGCCCGCATCGTTATGTCCCCCAACGATGCGAATTCGCCTGTCGGACCGGCACGCCGGCAAGGCGGCAGAAGCCCCGGTCGTCCCCGGCCGGGGCTTTTCTGCTCGCCGCGAGGCTCGATCAACCTCAAAGGTAGGGCTCGTCCCAGATCGCGGTGCGGATTAGCCCATCGGCGCGGACAAATCCCCGATACATCCCTTCGGTGCTGAAGGGCAAGGCCAAATCCCCGTCTCGATCCACAGCGACCACGCCGCCTCGACCGCCGAGTTCAGCCAGCGCGTCGATCACCGCATGGCAGGCCTCTTGCAGCGACTGGCCGCGATGGCGCAGTCGAGCCGCGATCTCGAAGGCGGCGCCATAGCGGATGAAGAACTCGCCGTGGCCGGTCGCCGACACCGCGCAGGTTGTGTTGTCGGCGTAGGTGCCGGCGCCGATCATCGGGCTGTCGCCGACCCGGCCAGGCGTCTTACCGGTCATCCCGCCGGTCGAGGTGGCGGCGGCGAGATTACCCTCGCGGTCGCGGGCGACGGCACCTACGGTGCCGGTCTGGGCCGCGGCTGGAGGGCGCTCGGCGAGTGCGGCCTGCAGTTCCCGCCAGCGCTCGTCTGTGCGGAAGTAACCGGGTTCCGCAAATGCGACCTGTTGCTCGCGGCAGAAGGCGAGGGCGCCCTCACCGATCAGCAACACATGGTGCGAGTGTTCCATCACAGCGCGCGCTCCTAATATCGGGTTGCGCAGCCCGAGAATGCCGGCCACCGCACCCGCTCCGTGGTCGCGTCCGTCCATCACCGAAGCGTCCATCTCTTGGGTTCCCGCAACAGTGAAGACGCTGCCTCTGCCGGCGTTGTACAGCGGGAGCGCATTGCCGCCGGTGGCGAGAATGTCGCGGCCGACGCTCAGCGCGCGGCGCAGACCCTGATGATACGAAGGCGCTCGAGATCGGGCCGCCTCGTCCGGTCGAAGCGTTCCGGCGCCGCCGTGGATGGCGAGCGCAAAACCGGAGTCCGCTCTGGTTAAGGAACCCCTAGGCGTGTACATCGGCTAACCTCGAGGACCACCGCCATCGGCGCGCTGGCGCAACCCATAAAGCATGAACCTGCGAAACCGAATGATTACAAGCAATTTGCGGCGCGTCGGGCGGCGCAGACCGATGACCGCACAGCAATTGATCCGTGTCGCACTAGTCGGCTTGGGCACATCGGTCGTCCCGCTGGACAGCGCGGTCAATATCGCCTTCCCCGACATCACGACATATTTTGACCTGCCGATCCAGATGATCCAGTGGGTGGTCATCTGCTATGTCCTGACCCATGCCAGCCTGATGCTGGCGTTCGGCCGGGTCGGCGACATATTCGGGCACGCCCGCGTCTTTCGCGCCGGGCTGCTGTGGAATGGCGCGGCTTTCCTCTGCTGCGCCGCGGCGCCGAGCTTCAGCTGGCTGCTCTTTTGCAGGTTTTTACAGGGCATCGGTGCCGCACTGATCCTCAGTTGTGCTCCCGCACTCGTAACAGGTCTGTTCCCGGAAGATCGGCGGAGCACTGCGCTCGCCGTGTTCACGACGATGCATGCGCTGGGCTCCGCCGGCGGCCCGCTGCTCGGCGGAGTGTTGGTCGACCTCTGGGGTTGGCCGGCAGTATTCTGGTTTCGTGCTCCGATTGCTTTGACGGCATTCGCTTTCCTTTCAGGGCTGCCGCCCGCGCCTCGCCGCGGCGCGCGCGAGCCTGTCGACGTCTTCGGCGCCGCTTTGCTCGCGCTCGCGATAAGTACTGCACTGCTGTCGCTCAATCAGCTGCAACAGCCCGAACATCAGATCTTTATGCTGATCGTGCTGCTCGGGATCGCGCTCTCCGCCGCCCTCGGGTTCATTCTTAGAGAGCGCGATGCGCCTCACCCGATCATAAGCCTGAGCTTATTTCGCATCAGGGGCTTCACAGCAGCGAACTTGGCCAGTTTTCTGGTCTATCTGACGAGCTTCTCGGTTCTTCTGTTCGTTCCTTACTATCTCGTTCGATTCACTGGATTGCCGCTGCCGCTGGCAGGCGCTGTGCTAGCTGCTTCTTTTGCTGGCTCGATCGCAGCATCGCCCGTTGCAGGATCGCTGATCGATCGTCTCCCGGCAGGTTGGATCGCGGCGTTCGGGGCCGCCCTTTCCGGCGTCGGCTTGTATCTGGTCGGCGGTTGGGAGGCCGGCGCGTCCTGGGTTGCGATGGTCATGCCGCTGACGCTGCAAGGGTTCGGCGTCGGACTCTTCCAAGTAGCCTATATGGGCGTGGTGATGACGACCCTACCTCCACAACATCGCGGCGTAGCCGGCAGTCTGACGATGCTTACCCGCACCCTTGGGGTGGTGACCGGGGCGGCGCTGCTAACACTCATCTTCCACGATTTGGAAGCTTCTGCGCTGGCCAGCGGAGTCGGCCCAAGGAATGGGTTCATCTCCGCCTTCGGCGGCACCTTCCGCCTTACCGGTGGGACCGCAGGCCTCGCGGCGGTTGTGATGGCGTCCTCTCTGGCGCGCCGTCGGCGGCCCTGACGGCGAAATCAGTGCATGTCCCTTTTTTTCGGGACGCCAGAGCCGCCGATTACAGAGCTTTCAGCCGATCATGGCTCTTCGAGAGTGAAGCCGACTTTGAGGACGACCTGATAGTTCAACTTACCCGCCTCGACCTGTCCGCGGGTCTGCAGCACTTCGAACCAGCTGATCCCCCGCAGCGTGCGCGACGCTCGACCGACGGCGGCCTGGATAGCATCCTCGATGCTGTTATCAGACGAGCCTGCAACTTCTATGATCCTGTAAACATGGTCGGGCATCGGCGACCTCCCTTGCGAATTACGTTGGAAAGTGGGGCGCTGCGAAGCATTTCGTGTTGGCCCGCCAAAAATTAAACCCTGGGAGCCGGCTCTTTTTCGACCGGACGTCGGTAGTGCTCTGGTGCGGGCGGGGAGACTTGAACTCCCACGTCCTCTCGGACAACAGATTTTGAGTCTGCCGCGTCTGCCATTCCGCCACGCCCGCCGCTCGGCGCTGCGACTATATCCGCGCCTGGTGCCCGGTCAATCGACGGATTATCGAGGTTGTCCCCGGCCGCCCGCCGCCGGTCGTGGAACCTTGCATGATTGGGTTCCCCTGAGGAAGCGACCGGGCCTTCACCTTAGCGGCACGCTCTGAAGGCGTCGTGTATCGCGGCCGCGCGTGCACTGCTGCTCCTCGCCTTTCTTCGAGGCTACCCCGACCTTCAGGCCAGTATGGGGCTAGCGCGACCCGGCACGGGAACAGCGGCAGCGGGCCATTGCCGTTTACCCTCTGCCGCCGTAACATTATCCAAGCTAGGGGCGCCGTGCGGAGCTGAAATGGTTCGACACGTGATTTCCTGGTGCGCGATGACTTGTGCTTACGGCAATACCGGCGTCCGCACCTTTTCAGTATACGCAGTATTATCCACCGCCGCCAGGTTATGGGCCGCCGCCGTGCCAAGCGGTAACGCCGGGGCCACTCCACGGAGCCGCGAGGGGTGCGGCCGGAGGAGCAATATTCGGAGCGATTGGCGGGAATGCCGGGCGCGGCGCGGCAATCAGCGCGGGGGTCGGTGCGATCGGCGGTGCTATCCGCCGCGGCACGGCACGCAGTTCCGGCTATTGTTATTGACATCGGCCTGTAAGGTCGGCGACCGACCTCGGGAAGAGGCGAGAGATGAACCCCAGGCTCATTCATGCCCGTGCTGTTGGTGCTCTGGCTCGCTGCTTGCGCGCCGCAGCCACCGCAGCAGACGCAAACCTCGGCAGCTCCGCCACCGGCAGCCGCGCCAGCGACGCCAAATCCGCCGCCAGCCTCTTCCGAGGCTCAAATCGCTCCCGGGCGTGGGGTGTCGATCATGTTCGCTGTTCGGACCTGCTCGGCGCCGCTGACGATGATCGCGCCGCCGCCGCGATGTTCTATTACGGGTACCTGGCCGCGAAGGCGGGTATACATGTCATCGATGTCGGCAAAATCGACGAAAACGTCGGCAAGGTCATGAAGCAATGTCAGGCAGCGCCGGACATCACGGGTCACACATGCATTCCGCCAAGCGCTCCGCCCGCGGCGTTCGGCTAGCTGAATCTGCCGACCTCCGCCCACATCGCTGAGCCCGCGAGCGGCGCAGTCGGTGGCGGCGGCGGTTGAAAGGAGCGCGTGAAGCTCATTCGGCTTCCGGTCATCGGCGCGGCAGCAGGGTTGGCGGCGATCGGGGTGCTCGTCGCCTACTTCGGCGCCGGCGCGGTGGTAAGCTCGCTTCTCGCCATCGGCTGGGGTGGGTTCGCGGCAATTTGCTCGATCCACTTGGTCTTGATTGCTGTCATGGGCCTCGCTTGGTGCGCGCTCGTTCCTGCGACGCCCGCCTGGATCTTCATGTGGGGGCGTCTGATGCGCGACGCCGGCTCGGAAGTGCTGCCATTGTCTCAGTTAGGAGGAGGGATCCTCGGCGTCCGTGCCGTGAGCTTGGGCGGGGTCGCGGGCGCAATTTGCGACCCGACTTGCAGGTCGCGATTCCAATCACGATCAGCGTTGCCGTTGCCGGCCTGATCGCCTTCGCCTTCGTGGTCGTCCAGCGCCACGGCTTTGATCTGTTCGATCGTTTCGCCCGTGCCCTGGGGTGGGGCTGGGCCGATCGCACGGCTAGCGAAGTCGCCTCGGTCCGCGTCGTGCTTGCTCAGACGTACCGGCGAAAGGCCGGCGTGTGCGGTGGTTTCCTGCTGCACCTGGCGTGCTGGGTGGCGAGCGCGATCGAGATCTGGATCGCGCTGCGCCTCGCCGGCACGCCGCTCGATTTCGCGGCGGTCATCGTGATCGAGAGCCTACTCTATGCCATCCGTACCGTGGCCTTTGCGATCCCAAACGCTGTCGGGGTGCAGGAGGGAGCCTATATTATCCTCGGTGCTGCATTTGGGCTTACACCGGAGATGGCGCTTGCCCTCTCGCTCTTGAAGCGGGCGCGCGACTTGGCGATCGGCTTGCCGGCGCTCGGCGCGTGGCAAGTCGTTGAAGGCGGCCGCTTGTGGCGCCGCCTGGCGCCGAGATCCGATGCGTACCCTATCGCGAAATCGGTTGGCACGGTGGGAGAAGATCATGGCTGAAGCGCTTCCTGTCGTCTATTTGGCGAGGCATGGCGAGACCGCCTGGAGCCTGTCGGGTCAGCATACCGGGCGAACCGATTTGCCGCTGACCGAGCGCGGCGAAGCCAATGCCCGGGCGCTCGGGACGCGGCTGAGCGGGTTGAGCTTTGCAAAGGTCTTCACCAGCCCGTTGCAACGCGCCGTCAGGACTTGCGAGCTGGCTGGTTTCGGCGAGAAGGCCGAAGCCGATCCGGATCTGGTCGAATGGGACTATGGCCAATATGAAGGCCGCCGCACTGTCGAGATCCTGGAGGAGCGCCCGGATTGGTATCTGTTCCGCGACGGCTGTCCCGGAGGCGAGACCCCGGACCAGGTGGGCGCGCGCGCCGACCGTGTCATCGATCGTATACGGGCCGTCCAGGGTGACGTCCTGGTGTTTTCGAGCGCCCATATTCTGCGTGTGCTCGCCGCACGCTGGCTCGGCCTCGAAGCGGCGGGCGGGCGTTATTTCGTGCTCAGCACCGCAACCCTCAGCCTGCTCGGCTACGAGCACAACCTCGGCGAGCCGGTCATCCGACTGTGGAACGATTCTCATCATCTGGACAAAGCGTGAGTAATAGTCAGACGCCTCCACCCCATAGCGCGGGTTCATCGATGATTACACCAGACCAAACCGTCTTCCTTGTCGATGTCGACAACACGCTGCTCGACAACGATCGTATCCAGGCCGATCTCAAGCGCCATCTGGAACGCGAGTTCGGAGCGGCGTGTCGTGACCGCTATTGGTCGATCCTCGAGCAGCTGTTCAGCGAGCTGGGCTACCGCGATTATCTCGGCGCCTTGCAGCGCTATCGGGTCGAGCATCCAAAGGACATCCATCTGCTGTCGATGTCCTCGTATCTGGTGGATTACCCGTTCGCCAATCGGCTCTATCCGGGAGCGCTCGATGTTCTCGAGCGGTTCCGCGACTGGGCGCGGACGGTTATCCTGTCCGACGGCGACGTCGTCTTTCAGCCGCGCAAGGTCGAGCGCTCCGGCATCTTTGAGACCGTCGAGGGAAACGTGCTGATTTACATCCACAAGGAGGAGGAGCTCGATGATGTCGAGCATCGCTACCCCGCGCGCCACTACGTCCTGGTGGACGACAAGCCGCGAATTCTGGCTGAGGTAAAGAAAATTTGGGGCGACCGGGTGACCACGGTATTGCCGCGGCAAGGGCAGTTTGCCCATGCCCCGGACGCCGCCTCGTATCGCCCCGCCGCCGACATGACGGTCGAACGCATCGGCGATTTGTGCACTTATGAGTTCCGCGACTTTTTGATCGGCTAATGCACCACACCAAGCGCGAGGTACAGAGGTACACCGCGCTTCTGAGTAGGAGGTCCCAGATGCAGCTCGGAATGATCGGCCTCGGCCGGATGGGCGCCAACATGGTGCGCCGCCTGCTCAAGGGCGGCCATGATTGCGCGGTTTTCGACATGTCGCCGGATGTTGTCAACGAAATGGTCAAGGAGAGGGCGACCGGGTCTTCCTCGCTCGCCGACCTCGTCAAGAAGCTAGAGAAGCCGCGCGCCGTCTGGCTGATGGTGCCGGCCGCCGTCGTCGACAAGACGATCGCCGATCTTCTGCCGTCCCTCCAGCCCGGAGACATCCTGATCGACGGTGGAAATTCCTACTACATCGACGACATCAGGCGAGCGAAGGAGCTGGCGCCAAAACAGATCCATTATGTCGACGTGGGAACCAGCGGCGGCGTTTGGGGGTTGGAGCGCGGCTATTGCATGATGATCGGCGGCGAAACGGAGGTGGTCAGGCGTCTCGATCCGATCTTTGCGACGCTGGCACCCGGGAGGGGTGACATTCCGCGCACCCCGGGACGCGAGGCAATGGGGGGCACCGCCGAGCAGGGCTACCTTCATTGTGGGCCAAATGGTGCCGGCCACTTCGTCAAGATGGTGCACAACGGCATCGAATATGGCGTCATGGCCGCTTACGCCGAGGGATTGGGTATTCTGCGCTCCGCCAATGTCGGCAAGCAGACCCACGCAATCGACGCCGAAACGACGCCGCTGCGCGAGCCCGAGCATTATCAATACGATCTCAATCTGCCCGATATCACGGAATTGTGGCGGCGCGGCAGCGTGATCGCCTCGTGGCTGTTGGACCTGACGGCAAGCGCTCTTGCTAAAGACGGGGCCCTTGCCGGGTTCGCTGGGCGAGTCTCAGATTCGGGCGAGGGGCGCTGGACGATCAAGGCCGCCATCGACGAGGCGGTGCCGGCGCACGTCCTGACGGCAGCGTTGTACGAGCGCTTCAGCTCGCGCGGCGAAGCGGATTTCGCCAACCGGGTGCTTTCGGCCATGCGATACGAGTTTGGCGGACACATCGAGAAACCTGCTGGGTGACGGGTTCCGCTGCGAACCCGTCAGCGACTAGGCGGTGTAATCGTGACTGCGTGACGGCCTCGGAGAACGCTTGTTGCACGCCCGTCCGCCGCGACTGACGGGCAGCGGAATGGCGGAGCAGAAGACGTTGTCGGGATCATAGTACCCCTTGGCTTTGATGAGTCGTTGGGCGTTGCAGCCATAGCTTTTCGCCACCCGCTCCGCGTCCTCCCCCGCGAGGAAGTTCGGATATCCACCAGGAAGCGCCATCCCGCTAAAGGCCTGAAGAGTGGCTCGGACCCACTGGCTATGCCGTTGCTCTTCGAGGTCGTCCGACCGATCGGCGAAGTTGGCGAGGATCTCGACGAGTCATGGTCACGGCGCAGGCCGAAGGCCGTCGCTCCGCGGGCACTCGCGAGGCCGCGCCTTTGAATTCGTGGGTGAAGACGGCGCAACCGGGCGAGACCGCAGTTTCCATCGCCTGGATAAAGACGTCGATGCTGCGGCTGTCGAGCCCAGGAAGCCAGCACGTCTCCATGAATGTACGTTGCCCATTGACGATATACGGGTCGAATAAGGTCAAGGACGTCCCGTAGGATGTCGCTTCCATAGCGCCGGCGAGCAGCGTTCCAAGGTTGAGAAAGGGGGCCACCCGCGCTTCGCCTTCCTCCGGAGAGCCGCACCACGTCGGCACGATCAAGACCACAGGTATGCCATCCGGGCCGACGACGCACCCGACCTGGACCGTCAGGTCCTCAGGCGTGGAAGCCACGATATCGGCGCAGCGTCCGAGGACGGCTTTAGCCTCGGAGAACGGGTAGATCAGCATGCCCGAGCGGACGCCGGGAAGGTTGTGCAGACGTTGGCGCATGGCGGTCACGACGCCAAAAATTTCCGCCGCCGCCGCGCAATGCCCAAAACAGCTCCTGGTCATTGTGATTATCGGCGGTAACGATGCGTCCATCCGCGAGAACCACCTCTGCGGCGAGCAGATTATCGAGCGCGAGCCCGAAGCGGCCGATCAAAGCTCCGTAACCGCCGCCCAAAATGAATCCGGTCATGCCAACGGCACCAACCGCGCCCGCCGCTGCCGCGACACCGAGCGGATCTGTTACGGCGAGAACGTCTGAGGCGCGCGCCCCTCCGGAAAATTCGTGCTGCATGATTGTCGGAGCCGACGACCACCCCATTCATCCCGCTCAGGTCGATCACGAGCCCGTCGCACAGCGCGCGACCAGCCCAGTCGTGGCCTCCGCCGCGCACCGACAGCGGAAGATCACATTCGCGTGCGGCGCGAATTGCCGACTGGACGTCTTCGGCTGTCCGGCAGTGAGCGACAGCGCGAGGCATGCGGCCGACTGGCTTAGCCCAGATCGCTGTCGCGGCCGCGTAGCGGGCATCCCGCGGCCTCGATAGGCCGCCGGGCAGTCGATCGCCGAGACGGCGGAATGTTTTTTCGATCTGCTCAATCATTTCTCCGCTCCTCCTGGTCAGCGGCGCCTGAACTTGGCGGTTCGGCGCGACGTGGACCGGATTTAAGGGGAGAAGAAAGACTGGTCGTGAAGATTTCTGCTGTTTTGGGTCTCGGTCAGACAACCAGCTGCGTGAGCGAAACGCCGTTGACACGTCGGACCCAACGCGACAAATGGCTCTGGTCGGCGAAGCCTGTGCGAGCGGCGATTTCAGCCAAGCCGGATCGACCTTCGCGGACCAGCTCGATCGCCCGC
>WNFQ01001568.1_pt1 | contig 17522 bp, 18 predicted proteins | sample 5400171 | NCBI WGS metagenome assembly WNFQ01 (sample SAMN13153356, study PRJNA577476) | soil metagenome | isolation source: 20 cm soil under Madrone tree | place: USA:California | collected 2016-06-14 | reverse complement strand
GAATGCTCATCGTGCCGCCGATCAATACACCTGAATTCGATCGCGGGCGGGGTTTGATCGGCGGGACCGCTGTGAAGCGCTTGCGCTGCTCATCATATTTCTTGACCGCGGCATCCGCGAACAGCTTTGCCCGGGCCGGCGACATGGGCATGTGGATGAACCGATAGACGGTGCCTGCGCTGATCAGCCCGGCAAGCGAAGTTTCCGCCTCTCGGTTACCGGCGGCTACGACCACGAGATCGGGAAATTGCCGTTTGATTTGTCCGACGAACACGCTGGCGGTCTCGTTCAAGGTCTGCACGTCGAGCACCAGAATGCCCACTTGACCGGCCACCAAGAGATCGCTGACCTTGTCGGGCGAGGACACATGCCACAGCCGCCGCGTGCCGCCCACCGCCTCGCGCAAGGTCTGCAGGAAAACTTCGTCACTGGTCAGCACCACGAGCTCGACGATGTCGCTCGCAAGGCTGAACCGTAGGGCGTCCAGCGTGCCACCCTCTTCGTTGGAAGCTAGCACCGGTTGTGTCCTATCATAGAAGCCCGCCACACTGCAACAACGATTGCGCCAAGTCGTTAGGCTAGTGTCATTCCGCGGGCGACGCTATACGATACGGACTCTCAGGCGGCAGACAATGCCTGTCGCACTGCGTCAAGTTAATTCTGTGACTGGACACTCACTTGAGGCGCGCGAGCGCCCATGGCGGGGAGAGCTTTGAGCGGTTCCATCGGGATTACATCGAAATTGCCTGCGAACCAGCGCGCCGCGCTGGAGCAGTTGCTGTTCTTCAACGTCAATCAGCATCGCGTGCGCGTCGGGATCCAGCAATCCATAGAGACTTATGGAGTGCCTGAAATCTATGAGCAGGACGGCGGTGCTTGAGCGCAACCCCGGAGGTGAACACCCGGGTGCTGCTCAAACTGATGCACGAGATTCGCAGTGCCGCACGCCGCACCCGCGGAGTCGACCGCATCGAACTGGTCTACAAGGATTGCCACGCCGTGCGCCTGCACGGCTGACACCAAGGGCCCCGATGGCAAGCAAACCCAAGCTTCGGAGACTCGGAGCGCAGCGTCATGCCGACGGTAAGCTGCGCTGCGCGTGGTGCCCGGCGGACCCCCTGTACCGCGCCTATCACGATACGGAGTGGGGGGTGCCGCTGCACGACGAGCGTGCGCTCTTCGAGATGCTGTGTCTGGAAGGGGCTCAGGCTGGCTTGAGCTGGCTCACCATCCTGCGCAAGCGCGAGAATTACCGCAGGGCGTTCGACGGTTTCGACGCCGAGAAAATGGTCCGCTACGGCGCCGCCAAACGCCGGCGCCTGATGCTCATTCGACGACTACCTCTGGCAGTTCACGGGCGGCAAGGTGTTGCGCCGCCGGCCCCTGTATTTGAGCGGTGTTGCCCAGTCGACCGCACACAGCGACGCGATGAGCAAGGATCTCAAACGGCGAGGTTTCCGTTTCGTCGGCTCCACCATCTGCCAGGCGTTCATGCAGGCCGTGGGCATCGTCGATGAGCATCAACGTTACTGCTGGGCGGCAGGCCAGGCGACCTGAGTCACGTTCTCTCGAGAGTTATGTTTTCTCGATGGTCTGCGCCGTCTGGCCGAACAGAATTTTCCGCGATTCTTCGTCGACCGTCGGATTGGTGACGATCGCGGTCCCGCGCTCGTAGGCACGCACGGTGGCCGGACGGCTCTTGATGGCCTCGAACCAGCGCTTCAGGTGCGGAAAGTCGTCGAGATTCTGACCCTGCGTCTCGTGGGGCACGATCCAGGGATACGCCGCCATGTCCGCAATGGAGTAGGCGCCGGCGATGAATTCGCGGTCGGCGAGACGCTTGTTCAGCACTCCGTACAGGCGGTTGGTTTCCTTGACGTAGCGTTCGACGGCATACTGAATTGTTTCAGGCGCGTACCGCGAAAAATGATGATTCTGGCCCGCCATGGGTCCAAGTCCGCCCACCTGCCAGAACAGCCACTGCATCGTCTCCACCCGGCCGCGCAGATCCCGCGCAATGAATCGCTCGCTCTTGTCCGCCAGGTACAACAAGATTGCGCCGGACTCGAAGACGGAGATCGGCGCGCCGCGCTCCAACGGCGCGCGATCGACGATGGCCGGCATGCGGTTGTTCGGCGAGATGGCCAGGAATTCCGGCCGGAATTGTTCACCTTTGCCGATGTTCACCGGGATGACGGTGTACGGCATGTCCGTCTCTTCCAGAAAAAGAGTGATCTTGTGGCCGTTGGGGGTCGGCCAGTAGTACAAGTCGATCATGGGTTTACCTCCGGTGGGTCGAGCGCCATCTTGTGTTCCCGCAGAATCGCAATGCAGACATCCTCTTGGCGCGGCAGGGCGCGCATCTCGGCGAGCCGTGCGCGCGCACGCGCGTTCCTGGTCCAGGGCAGGAGCGGGTCGTCGAATTTGGCCGCCGCCGCCGCGCGCCACTCCAACACATGCTTCCGCTCGGCAATGGCCCGAGCCTCCTTGCTGTCGGGTGCGACCAGATGCCTCTCGATGCCGAAACCCGCCAGTTGCGCGGCGATGGTGTCGCTCCGCTGCATGGTCCTCGACAATTTCATACAGAGTTCCCGCCGCTCCGGGACGGCATTCGATTCACGGCAGGCTTCCGCCAGCGCGTTGAGGGGCGGAATGATCTCGCCGCCGGCGATTGCGCTGACGGTGGTCAGCCTCGCCGAGGCCGACGCCGCGAAACCGCCCGGCAGCCGGTTGCGCCCGGCATCTAGCGCATCGACCATCAGCACCACGATGCGGTTCCAATAGAAATCGAAACGCGCAGCGCGGGTCATGTCCGCGAGAATCCGGTCCACTTCCGTCGCATCCCGGTCCTTCTGCGCCGCGGCCAGCGTCGGCAGCCAGACCGCGCCGTTGTCCGCATCCACCCAGCGCAGGACGGTTGCGACGTCGCGGATGTTGCAGGTGGGCGTGCCCGAGCACAATTGCAGATGCAGCCACCCGATGCCCGCGTCCTGCGGAGCCAGCTCGCTGGCACGAGCCGCCAATTCCAGCGCCGACGGTTTGAGGCTGAGGCCGGCCGTCTTTGCGCCGTACCCCGCCGGGCCTCCATAGCGCAGCGCCGCCGCCGTCGCCAGCGAGTTCGCGTCGGCGCGGCCGCTCAGAGCCGCGGCGGCCTCGGTTCGCAAGGTCAGGTACTTGTCTTCGGCGGCACGTGGTTGGGGCCGGGGCATGGCCGTGCCGGGCGCCGCCACGGCGGGCCTTGCCGCGCCGGCGAAGCATGGCGCAACCGCGGAGTGGGCCGTTGCGAGTGCAAGGACCAGCAGGCAGCGCTTGACCATGAATCTACCCAAGGTCCTCGGGCTATTGGCGGGCTATTGGCGCGAACCGGCGGCCGTCAGGCCCGCGGTGATCGCCAATCGCATGGCGTCTTCCACCGATATGTCCAGAGGCTCGATGCGTTCGCGCGGCAGGTAGATGGTGTAGCCGCCGAAGGCGTAGCTCATGGGGAAATACACGGTCACCCAGTCTTGACCACCGTGCGCCAGGAGTACGGGCGGCACGTCTTCCCGGGTCACGAAACCGATCGCGTGCACGTCCGCGAATCGGGCCAACACCACGCGCTGCAAGTCGCGCTTCTCGCCGCTGCCGGACGGCAGCAAACTGACGACGTCGCGAAATCCACCGTACAGGGTCTTCACGAGAGGTATCCGGCCCAAGAAGTCGTCCCAATATTTGAGCAAGATCTTGCCGGCGTAGGCGTTGACCGAGCTGCCGACGAGCAGCAGCAGCAGAAATCCGGCGATCAAACCCGAGCCCGGCCAATAGTGTTCCGGACTCACGATGTCCAATGCGATCAGAACGCGGCGCAGCCATCCCTCGACCGTTTCCACCAGCCACCAGATCACGTAGATCGTCAACGTCAGGGGCAATACCGTCACCAGGCCGCTCATGGTCAGCGTTATGATCTTGCGCATGGGTCAATCATCGCATATTGACCGGGCTCAGCGCGCCGCAACCGCACAGAAGGTCTGCGAAGTCCGCTGATATTCACCGCTCTGCACCAGACCGGCGCTTCTCTGATTCCACACATAGTACTGCGTGACCACCGCCGCACCGCGCGCGCGGGTTACGCTCAGCAGTCTGCTGTCGCGCCGAAATAACAGCGCCTCGTCGGCACGGCAGGGCAGCGTGCCTTCGGTCTCGGCAGACGCTCCCTGAGGGCCTTGCAGCGCAAGTTCCTGCTCGGCCCCACCATGCCAATCGACCAGTATGAGGCGGCCGCACGTCAGGCCGCACCTCGTCAACGCGACCGTCACATGTCCCGCGAAGTTTGGACCGCCGGACAGTGCGCGCTGCACGACCTCCACATCGCCCTCGGACAGCTCGCTTGCTCCCGAATCGAGCTTGGGTCTGGCATCGTCGTCGAACGCCGCGCTCGGATATTCGGAAAATCGCGGCGCGCTCAGCGACTCCGGGTCGGTGTCGGCGGCAACCCCGCGGATACGGTCCATCTGCCCGGCGACCTCATCGGACAAATACCAGTCATCGATCGTCACCGCGGCACGCGGAGCCCTTGCGGTGATGGTGACGGGAACCAGCGTGTGATCTTCACATCTTCCGGTGTCGTGCGGCGCGCACAGACTGTACTGTGTGTAGGCTCCATAGACGTTCGGCGCACCGGGCTCGTTGGGCGCCGTGAACACGAGGTAGCGGCCGGGGGGCACGTTGACCGTGAAATTCGCCTGCCCGCGTATCAGCTGCACCGAGTGGATCTTCGGGGCATCGAGGTCCGAGGCAAAGACCGTCATCGAGGGAACGAGCTCGGTGGGAAAGGTGACCGCCCCCTCGATCTCCCCCGCGCCGGCGCCGGCGCAGGAGCCGAGCGACGCCACGGCCGCCAGCAACGAGCGCGCGAGAACTTGATACCCCAAGGCAGCGACTCCCTCAAGAAATTCGTCGCTCATGGTAACGACGCGCGATGTTGCACGCCAGTCTCCGCCGAGTATCGCGTGCTGCTGAAGGTGACCTGCGTGCTCGCCGAACAGGCACGGGCACGCCGCCCGGTCAGGGCTGCCGCGGAAGAATGAACCGCAGCCCCTGGTAACTCAGCACCACGCCGTCGCGCCGAATGCGCTCGACGGTGGGGCCTTCCCGGAGGCTCGCGCCTTCGTGATACTTGCGCATGTTGACGTACACGAAGCGCTCGGCCGCCTTGGTGGCATAGACGTGAACATCGAGGTGCAGCTCGGGCAGCGCCTGTGCGCCCGCCAAATTGATTTCGTTGATCGAGGGCAGCACTTCCTGATCGGCCTCGGCGTCCGCGTCGGTCAACAGCGGGTCCGGGTGATGCGCGGCGCGCGCCGCCGCGCCACCCGGTCCGCCCGCCGCGGCCTTGCGGGCGATGGGCGGCGGAAATGGTGCGGCGGTCGTCTCGCCGGCCGCGACCGGAATTTCCGGCGCATACACCGGCGCGCTGTCCAACGGGCTGAAGTGCGCGGTTTCGGGCGGCGCGGCGGCTTCGGGCGCGGCGGCCGCGTCCGCCGGCTGGGACGCCGGCACGGCGGGTGCGCTCTTGCGCGTCAAGACGAAGGTCAGGACCAGCAGATTGATACCGAGCAGCACGCCGAGCACGATCGCCCAGACGGGCAGGAGGCGGTTGCGCCGCGGCCTTGCGCGCGTGTCCATCAGCCCCGGCACGGACTGCCGCTGACGTTCGATTTCGGATTTCTTGAGAGCGTCGAGAATGAAGGACATGAAGATTCCTAGCTGCCGCGGGGTGCGTTGGGCAGCAACAAAGGCGAACCGGGCTCGGCCAGCGCGGTGTCGAGCATGACTTGGGTCTGTACTCCCGCAATCCCATCGACGTTGAGCCGATGTTCACGCTGGAAATTCTGCACGGCAATCGCCAATTCCTCATCGTAGATATCGCCGTGTTCCGGATCCGAAGCGGCGCCCTGCAGGGCGTTGAGGCTGCGGCGCAGCCATCGGACTTCGTCCCCCGTCATCCCTACCGACAAGAGCCGGGTGCGCGCGGTCTTGGGTTTCCATACCAGCGTGAATTCTCCGAACCAATCCCGCGACAGCTCATCGAGAGGCACCCGCTCATCACGCTCGCCCAGATTCAAGGTGGCGAATCGATCGTCCAGCGCGGACAGCACCACCCGGTGCCGCTGCCCGTGATCGTCGGTGAGCGTCAGGATGGCGGGCCGGTTGAGGGCCCGGACCTGCGCCCAGGAGCCGCGTTGCTCCAGGCACGACAACCCCGCCTTCGCCGCCTGCCCGCAAGGATCCTTGTCGTCCGCCATGGCCGTCCCCCATAAGGACAGCAGCCGGCGGAACGCGGCTGCATCGCCGGTATTGGCACTGTTTGCGGCGAGCAATGCGTTGATGGATGCGGCCACGGGCGCGGCCGCAGGCCCGGCCGGCTTGGCCGAGGGTGCGGAGGTCGTTACCGCGGGCGTCACAACAGCCGTTCCCGCAGCGGGTCTGACCGTGGTTTGCGGCTTGCCGCCGGATGCGTGCAGGGGGGAGTTTTGCCGCGGCCACAGTTGCCAGGCGCCGAAGGCCGCCAGTGCAATACCCGCCAGCCCCAGCGCTGCGGCGAGCCAGCCCAGCCACACGGGGACGAACCGCCGACCGTAGACCTCGCTCGCCGCGAGCCGCATCAGCGCAGCGGTGACTTTGCGTGTGTCCTGGGTATAGGCACCCAGCAGGGCGCGGTCGCACGTGACATTGATCACCCGCGGGATGCCTGTCGACAAGCGGTGCACTTCGGCGAGCGCTCCGGGTGTGAAGATTTCCCCCGCGGCGCCGGCGACGCGCAACCGATGGCGTACATAGCCCAGGGTTTCCTCGCGCGACAATGGCTCCAAGTGGTATCGGCCGGTGATGCGCTGTGCCAGCTGGCGCAGTTCGGTGCGGTCGAGCAACTCGCGAAGTTCCGGCTGCCCGATCAGGATGATCTGCAGCAGCTTCTGCGTCGGGGTCTCGAGGTTGGTGAGCAGCCGGACCTGTTCCAGAACCTCGGTGGTCAGATTCTGCGCCTCGTCCACGATCACGATGATGCGCCGGCCTTCGGCATGGGCCGACAGCAGCCGGCGATTCAGCGCATCGACCATCTGTTTGACGCTGTCGCGGTCGGCATCGGCGATGCCGAGTCCCAGCTCTTCGCAGATGGTGAGCAGAAACTCGACGGGGGTAACCCGCGGATTCAATATGACGGCGACGTCGGCATGATGCGGAATGCGCGACAACAGGGTGCGCACCACCGTGGTCTTGCCCGTGCCCACCTCCCCGGTCAGTTGAATGAAGCCGCCCGATTCGTTGATCCCGTACAGCAAATGCGCGAGAGCCTCGGCGTGGCGCTCGCTCAAGTAGAGATAGCGCGGATCCGGCGTGATGGCGAAGGGCTTTTCGTTGAGGCCGAAGAAGCTGAGGTACATGACTGCCCTAGGATACCAACTCAGCCGCCGGTTCCCGAGCCGCGCCCCGGCAACAGGCTGGCGCGGGTCAGAATGTCCGATCCGAATCGGCCGCGGATGCTGTCGACGACCGTGTCCAAGCGCGATCCGCCGGCGGGACCGTCGCCGAACAGGTCCCCTTGCGCCGATATTTGCAGATCGCCCACCCCGACCCCCAGGAGCCGCACCGCAGCATCGGGCTGGGTTGCCAGCCATTGGTCGAGCAGGGCTTTCGCGGCGGCCGCAATGACGCCCGATGCTTGCGTCGACCGTCCCAGGGTGCGCTGCCGCGTATAGGTCGTGAAATCGGCCCGCCGGATCTTGACGCTCACTCTGCCGGCGGCGAGATCTTGCGCCCGCAGCCGCGAAGCCGTCCTGTCGGCGAGGCGCAGCAATCGCAGCGCGAGCGGCGCCGCCCCACGGATGTCCGTGGCGAAGGTCTCCTCCGCGCTGATCGACTTTTCCTCGCGATTCGGCTCGACCGGCCGGTCGTCCAGTCCGCACGCGCGGTCTTGCATCGCCTTTCCATGCTGGCGGAAGGCTTGCCACAAGGCCTCATCGCCGGCCAGGCGCAAATCGCCGAAGGTCCGGATTCCCGCCGCATGCACCGCGGGCAGAGATTTGGGTCCCACGCCGAACAATTTCTCGACCGGCAGCCCATCGAGGATCTCGCGCACATTGTCCGCGCCGATTCGGCACATGCCGTCGGGCTTGTTGAGGTCCGAGGCGATCTTGGCCAGCAACTTATTCGGTGCGATTCCCACCGACGCGGTGAGCCCCGTACGCCCGCGGATGCGGCGTCGGATTTCGCCGCCGATCGACTCCGCGCTCCCCAGGAGCCGCTGACTCGAAGTGACGTCGAGAAATGCCTCGTCCAGGGAGAGTCCCTCCACGAGCGGCGTGAATTCGCGAAAAATCGCGAACACCTGGTCGGACACCTCTTTGTAGCGCGCCATGCGCGGACGCACGCAGACAGCCTCGGGGCAGCGGCGCAACGCTTCGCGCATGGGCATGGCCGACCTCACCCCGAAGCGCCGCACGGCATAGCTGGCCGCGGCAACCACGCCGCGGCCGCCGATGCCGCCCACGATCAGGGGCTTGCCTTTGAGTTCGGGGCGATCCTGCTCCTCCACGGACGCGTAGAAGGCGTCCATGTCGATATGCAGTATCGCGCGCATGTCATTCCACGGTGATGCTGATTTTCTTCGAGTGCAGCGGCGGATCGAAGGACATGTGCGCATGGTCCGCAAACACCAATTCAAGGGTGTGCTTGCCGGGTGTCAAGGTCATCGTCGTCTCAGTCTGACCCTTGCCGAAGTGCACTATCTTGTCGGTCGCCGGCAGCGGCGCATCGAGCTTCAATTCGCTGAACTCGGTGTCGACGATCAGATGATGATGTCCCGTACTCTCGAGTTTGACGCCCGCCGGTGCGACCCCCATCCCCTTCAATCCAAAGCGTATGGTGACCGGCCCATGCACCGTCGCTCCGTTTTGCGGCGAGATGAAATACACCTCGGCATTCGGGGCGGGCACCGTGCGCTGCTGCGCCAGGGCGAGGGTTGCAATCAACGTGACGCCCAATGCGAGAAGTAGACGATTCATAGGCGGATCTCCTCAAGGTGGCGACGGCTACCCCATCTTACAACTGCAGCACGGCATACAGGAATACGCCCGCCACCGTTATCGCCAACACGACCATATACACCGCGAATGGTGCGAATGCCTCGAGCAGCTCGATGCACGCCCGCGCCCGGCGAACTCATGAACCCGGGTTGGCGCCCGCGCCGCCGCCCGCGCAGAGTTCATGCGGCGCGAAGTCGTCGACGTGGAGGAGATTCGAGACCTTGGCATCGTAATCGCGCAGCGCGGCACCTTCAGCCTCGTTCAAGATGCCGAGGCTCACGGACTCTGAAATCTGTCCCGGCAGGTCGAGCGCCGTCACGCGGCCGGTTTTGACGCCGTCCACCCGGATGCGCTTTTCCAGGGATTCCGCCGCGGTCGACAGCATCAACGCCTCTTGCAGCAGGCCGAGCGGGTTGTTCGGCGCCTGAGTCTTGTAAATATGCTGGGTCAACCGTTCGCGGGCTGCGGTCGGGTTCATGATGAGATCGACGATGTCGCGCCCCAGTCGGTCGCTTGGCGGAGAATAGGTCAGTCCGCGCGGGAAGATGAGCAGCCGCAGCATCGCGGCCAGGGGACGGTTGGGAAAATTGCGCAAGAACAGGTGCAGCTGTTCCTGTGCCTGGTACAGCAGGCTGCGGCACGCCCATTCGACCAAGGGCAGATCGGCCGCCTCGCGGCCCTGATTGTCATGATGCTTCAACACCATCGAGGCGAGGTACATCGCCGACAGCACGTCGCCCAATCGCGCCGACAAGGTCTCCTTCTTTTTGAGGTAGCCGCCGAGCACCAGCATCGCGACGTCGGCCGCGAGCGCAAATGACGCGCTGTACCTGTTCACGTGCTGGAAGTAGCGCGTGGTCGGTCCCGCCTGCGGCACCCGGGTGAAGCGCGCGAGCGTCAGTCCCAGGACGAGCGAGCGCGCGGCATTGGAGACGGCGAATCCGATGTGGCCCATGAGCGCTCGATCGAACTCGGCTATGCCGGCCTTGCGGTCGGGATTGCGCGCCGCGTTCATTTCGCGCAGCACGAAGGGGTGGCAGCGCACCGCTCCTTGGCCGAAGATGATGAGGCTGCGCGTCAGGATATTGGCGCCTTCGACCGTGATCGCGACCGGCACGATCTGATAGCCGCGCCCCAGATAATTCCTGGGACCGAGGCAAATGCCCTTGCCGCCGTGCACATCCATGGCGTCATTGGCGATCAGCCGGCCCAATTCGGTCGCGTGATACTTCAGCATGGCGGACGGCACCGACGGCTTTTCTCCGCCGTCGATCGCAGCCGCGGTGACCGAGCGCGCGGCATCCATGATGTAGGTGCGGGCCGCCATGCGTGCCAGGACCTGTTCGACACCCTCGAAGCGGCCGATGGGCATGTTGAATTGCCGGCGGATGCGCGCGTACGCCGCCGATGCGTAGACCGCCGCCTGCGCGCCGCCGGTGGCGCTCGAGGGCAGCGAAATACATCGGCCCACCGACAGCTGCTCGACCAGCATGCGCCATCCCTGGCCGGCCATGGCGAAACCGCCGATGATGGCGTCGATGGGCACGAACACGTCGTGGCCCTGAATCGGTCCGTTTTGGAAGGGGACGTTGAGCGGAAAATGCCGCCGGCCGATGGTGACCCCGGGCGTATCCCGCGGAATCAATGCACAAGTGATGCCCAGGTCGGTGCGTTCGCCCATGAGCCGGTCGGGATCGAACAAGCGGAAGGCGAGCCCGACCACGGTGGCGACCGGCGCCAGGGTGATGTAGCGCTTCGAGAAGTTGAGCTTGATGCCGACGATCTCCGAACCCTGCCACCGGCCTTTGCAGATGACGCCGGTGTCGGGAATGGAGGCGGCATCGGACCCCGCGCGCGGTCCGGTAAGGGCGAAACAGGGTACTTCCTCACCGCGCGCGAGGCGGGGCAGGTAATGATCTTTCTGCGCTTCCGTGCCGTAATGCAGCAGCAGTTCCGCCGGTCCCAATGAGTTCGGCACCGCCACCGTGGAGGATGCCAACCCTGAGCGCGAGGCGATTTTGATCAGCACACAGGAGTGCGCATACGCGGAGAATTCCAGACCGCCGTAACGCCGTGGAACGATCATCCCGAAGAACCCTTGCGACTTGATGAATTTCCATACCTCAGGGGGCAGGTCGGCGCGGACGTGCGTGTTCTCCCAGTCATCGAGCATCGAGCACAGGGTTTCGCAGGGTCCGTCGAGAAAGGCCTGCTCCTCCGCCGTGAGCGCCGGCACCTTGGCCGACATGAGCTTTTGCCAATCCGGGCCGCCCGTGAACAATTCTCCGTCCCACCACACCGTGCCGGCGTCCAGCGCTTCGCGTTCGGTCGCGGACATCGGCGGCAGCAATCTGCGGTAACTCCGCAGGAACGGCCGCGTCACCGCCCGCAGTCTCAAGGGCCGGATGTTCAGCAGCAGCAACGCGGCGTAGGGGATGGCGAGAAGGATCTTCCACCATGCGGGCGCGCTTCCGAGCGCCAGGTAGGCCAGCAGCAGCATTCCGAGAACGCAGGAGCTCGAGGCAAGACTCGCGCGGCGGTAGGCGAGAATCAGCACCGTCCCGAGGAACGACGCGGCCCAGGCCAGAAAAACAGCCGTGCCATGGGCAACGTCGGTCATCGGGTCCGTGTCACGTCATATCGGTCGGAACAAATTCAGATGAGATCTTTCACGCCATCGCGCTCTTCCAGCAATTCACGATGCGTCGCCTGCATCTTCTCGCGGCTGAAATCGTTGACGCTCAATCCCTGAACGATGCTGTACTCGCCGTTCTTGCAGGTCACCGGATAGGAGTAGATCACTCCTTCCGGAATTCCATAGCTGCCGTCGGAGGCGACCGCCATGCTGACCCAATCATCCGGCGGCGTGCCCAGCATCCAATCGTGAATGTGGTCGAGCGCGGCCGATGCCGCGGAAGCCGCGGAAGAAGTGCCGCGCGCCTTGATGATCGCCGCGCCGCGCTGCTGCACCGTCGGGATGTAGGTGTCCTTGAACCAGCTCGTCTCGACCACCGATAGCGCCGGTTTACCGTCGACGGTGGCGTGATGCAGATCGGGATACTGGGTCGCCGAATGGTTTCCCCAAATGATGATCTTCTTGACCTTCGCCAGCGGCGCGCCGCTCTTTTCGGTGAGCTGTGCCAATCCCCGGTTGTGATCCAACCGGGTCATCGCCGTGAATCGATGGGGCGGCAACGATGGGGCGTTGCGTTGCGCGATCAGGGAATTGGTATTGGCCGGATTGCCCACGACGAGCACGCGCACGTCGCGGCTGGCGACCGCGTCCAGCGCCTTGCCCTGAGCCGAGAAAATCTTGGCGTTTTCCAGCAGGAGATCCTTGCGCTCCATGCCCGGACCGCGCGGCCGCGCACCGACCAGCATGGCGAAGCTGCAATCCTTGAACGCGACTGCGGCGTCGCTGGTTGCGGTGACTTTGTTGAGCGTCGGGAAGGCGCAGTCGTTCAACTCCATCACGACGCCCTGTACCGCCGCGCTCGCCGCCGGGATCTCCAGCAGATTCAAGTTGATCGGCTGGTCGGCGCCCAGCATCTGACCCGACGCGACGCGAAACGCAAGCGCATAGCCGATATTCCCGGCCGCGCCCGTGATGGTGACAGTGACAGGCTGTTTCATGATTGGCTCCCCGCGCAAAAACAGGAATGTTAGCCGAAATTGCGCCGCGCCGGGGTGGTCATGAGGGCGCCCCGGTGTTCGTCATCGCCGGATCGCGGGGTCGCCGGTGGGATAGCCGGGGTAGGCGGCGCGAAAACGGCGCAATTCCGCGTCCGCCTCGCCGTCGCGTCCGGTACGGCGCAGCCCGGCGATGTCGGCGAGCCAGGCCGCCGGCGCACGCTCGAGCCTGGGATCGCTGCTGTAGAGCCTCAGCCGGCGATCGAGGGGAGGATTCGCCGCATCCGCATGGGCGGCGACACGCACCAGGCGCGGAGCATCGTCGACGCGCTTGGCGTGTTGCGGCCCGAACACGATGGCGAGCACCAGCGCAACCGAGAGCAGAGCGCTGGCGGCAAAGGCCAGCGGGGCGAGGTACGGCGTCAGGCGCAGCGCCGTGCCGCGCGCATCGGGCTTACGCCCCCGCGAAAGCTCGAGCACGCGGCAATCGAGCGCGTGCGGCGGCGCAGGCGCGGATTCTCTCCGGTACTGACGCGACAGCGCACTGCCGCGGCGCAAATAATCATCCAAGTCGTCGGGCGTGTCCATTGATTGCGTGTTGCTCAAATCCTTCGCGTCCGTAGCGGCTGCGCACCGGGATCTCTGCGGGAAGCAGCGATTTCTTCAATTTGCGAATCGCATAGCGCAGCCGGCTCTTGGCCGTCTCGACGCCGACGTCGGTGACGCGCGCGATTTCCTCGATGGTCAATCCGGTTTCCTCGTGCAGCAGAAACGCTTCGCGCTGCTCCTGCGGCAGGGCGCCGAGGGCCGCGAGCAACGCCGACTGCTGCTCGGCGAATTCCGCGATCCCGTCGGGACGCTGACACTCGGGCACTTCCGGCTCTGCTGGGTGCTCGCCGTCATCCGGCCGCGTGGTGTGACGCATCTTGAGATCACGGCGAAAAAAATCGATGGTGCAGTTGTGCGCTATGTGAAACAAGTAAGTGGCGAATTTTGCGCGCGCCTCATATCGGCTGCGCGTGGCGACCAATCGCGACCACACATCTTGGAACAAGTCCGCGGCGGCGCCGGCATTGCGCACCTGCCGGAGCAGGTAGCGGTAAAGCGGACCCTTGTGACGAGCGTACAAGGTGGAAAATGCGTCCGCGTCACCGTCCCGGTACCGCACCATCAGCTTGGCGTCCTCGTCGAGCGCTTCCATGGGCTCAAGCATACACGCTGGCAACGATACCGAGCCCCCTCGCGACGGCGATCCCTCGAATGAATGTGTTGCGTTACACTACAGCGCTATATGGCCACAACACCGAACCGGGTGAGGAATGGACCCTGATTGGAATGACAGCCAGCCCATCTATCGCCAGCTGCGCGATCGCATGGTCGCCCTGATTCTAGAGGGCGCGCTCAAGGAGGGTGACCCGTTGCCCTCCGTGCGGGCGGTTGCCGCCGATTACCGGCTCAATCCGCTGACGGTGCTGAAGGGCTATCAGCAGCTGGCCGACGAGCAACTGGTCGAAAAACGCCGCGGCCGGGGCATGTACGTGAGCGAAGGCGCTCGACGGCTGTTGTTGGCCGGAGAGCGGGACAGGTTCCTGCACGAGGAGTGGCCGCAGATTCTGGCGGTCATCCACAGGCTCGGGTTCTCCGCGCAGGAATTGTTTGCGCAAACACCGGCAGTCACCCACCCGGCCCCGCCGCCCCGCGGCGGCTTGCCTACGGAAGATTGAGATTCATCATGCCGGCGCTCATGGACGCTTCAGATCTCCGGCCAACCGCGCATGTCGGCACGTTCCTTGTTGGGATTCGGACCTGAGCAGTGCAAAATGGCGGCCTTTCGATGTCATCATCTCGAGGAGCGCCGATGTACAAGACCAAGATTGATCTCTCGGAGAAGACCCGCCGCAACGTCATCGTCATACTCAATGACCGGTTGGCCGATGCGATCGACCTGCAGAGCCAGGTCAAGCAGGCGCACTGGAACGTGAAGGGCCCGAATTTCATCGCCCTGCACGAGCTGTTCGACAAGATCTCCGATGTCTTCTTGGAGCAAATCGACACCATCGCGGAACGCGTGACGAGCTTGGGAGGTACGGCCGAAGGCACGGTGGCGGTCGCCGCCAAGCGCAGCAAGTTGAAGAACTATCCGCTGAGCATCACGGCCGGCAAGGATCATCTGTTCTATTTGTCGACGCAGCTATCGGTGTACGGGAAGGCCGCGAGAACCGCCATCGACGACACGGACAAATTGGGCGACGCGGATACCGCGGATCTGTTCACGGGGATATCCCGCGACGTCGACAAGCACCTCTGGTTCCTCGAAGCGCATCTGCAAGAGAAGGCTTGATGGCCGATCCTGCCGCAGGCAACCCGCCGGAACCGGGTCTCGAGTCGGCCCTCGCCACGTTGCGGGGATTGCTGACTTCCGGAGAAACCTTGGAAGCCTGGGCCGTGCAGCATCGCTTGTTTGCACTGACGCACCGGCGCGCGTGCATCGCCGCCACCAGCGGCCGCTTCATTTCCCTCGATCGCCGCTTGCTCGGCGGATATGAGTCGGCCGACATTCGCTGGCAGGATCTCAAGGAGACGCGCATCAGCGCGGGAATTCTCGCGGCGGACCTCACGCTGGTGGCGCAGAGCAGTTCCGACCTCAACATCGGGTCCGAGGTGAATCGCGTATGGACCTTCGCCGGCTTGCGCAAGGATCAGGCGCAATCCATGTATCGGATCTGCCAGCAGCACGATCAGGTCTGGCGCGAGAAGCGCCGAATCCGCGAGCTCGAGGAATTGCGCGCAAAATCCGGCGGCGTGCAGATCGGCGGGGCCCCGGGCGCCTATTCCGGCGCGGACTCCGCGGGCGTGGAATCAGAACCCGCTCGACGCCTGCGGCAGGCGCGCGAAATGCTCGAGGCCAAACTCATCACCGACTCGGAGTTCGAGTCGATCAAGGCCAGGATCGTCTCCGGCCTGTAGACTAACGGGCATCTTCGCACCGTGACGTTGAGCGGCCCAGCGTCAAGGGCCGGGCCATGCAAACCGGTCAAAATCACCGTGCTGGGTACTAACCCAATAGATGGGCAAAATAGCTGTTGCGCAGCCGATTGAGCGGGTCCGTCCGCTGACGCAGCGCCCGAAACAGCTTGATCCGTTCGCCGAAAGCCTTCGCCACATGTTCGGGCTGCAGGGCGCGCGTTTGATTGAACGTGGGCGTGCCGCCGATCGCCGAGGCAAAATCATTGAAATCGATCAAGAAGTCATCCCAGCCTTTTTCCCCGGTGGAGGAAGGCTCGAGAGTGAACATCGGGCCGGAGTAGCTGGCGCTGAACAAGGAACCGCGGTCCTGATGGAGCCGGCTCGCGCCGCTGACGACGTTGCAACGGTACTTGTGTTCCTTGTAGTAGGACTTGCAGAACGCAAAATATTCCGCCAGCACCTTGGGGAAATTGTCCTGGGGGAAGGCCCACAGGCTGTAGGTATGGCGCGCCTTCCATGCTTCGCTCGGCATGTCGCGCATCCACTCATGCGCATACATCGCCACCCCGCGGGTGCTGCGGTCGATCGTTGCCCGCAGCGCCTTCTGCATCACGGCGCGAAGCCCCGGCGCGGCCAGCACGCTGCCCACGGTCGACCCGAAGGCCGGCAACACATTGCGCATCACGGAATTGCGGATCTGCCAGATCCCGGAGCGGCTCAGTGAGGCCGATTCGTCGAGCGTGCGGCGCTCGACCGTGATTCGATCGTTGAACGGCGAGATGTGCAGCCGCAATGCGCCCGGTGCGTTGACCATGGAGCCGAAGCGCGCGCTGAAATCCTTGAGCGACAGCACTTGGTAGTCGATTTTGACCGGTGTCAGCTGCCGCACGCGAAGCACAACCTCGTGCACGACGCCCAATAAGCCGAAGCTCGAGCGCAGCACGCGCATCAGGTCGCGCTCCCGCTCGGTCACGATCATTTGTCTGCCCTGGGGCGTGATCAGCTTCAGTTCCGTGACACAGGAGGATAGTTGCGCCATCCCCGCGCCGTACGAAGCCTGGGGCAGCGTGGTGACGGCGACGGCCCCGAGGGAAATCTGGCCCATTTCGGGGGTCAGCGGCAGCTCCAGACCGCGCTCGGCGAGCGCCTGCACCAAGGTGCCCACGCGTACGCCGGCCTGGGCCCGAACGGTGGTCTCGCCGAATTCGAGGATTTTGTCGAGCGCCCCGGTGTCGACGGTCGTACCGCCATCTCCGCCCACGCAGCGCGTCTGCGAATAATCGGCGCCCACCATTCGAATGGGGGTCGGATAACTCTTGGTTTTGGCCAGCACGGCAGGAAGGTCGTCGAAGCGCTTCAGCTTGAGGACGAGCCGTGGCCGGCGATAAATGCCCGATGCGTCCGCGCCGGGCGAACGAGTGACCTTGGTTACCATATGCTTCCCCCCGGAAGATACAGAGTTACGCTGAAGTACCGCTGGCTGTCGGGGGGCACAAAACCGAGAGGCTTCGGGTTGTGCGATGCACGAAGGATACTGGCGACCCCGCTATCGTCAGGCTTCCGTAAGCCCCTTAGACCGGTGGTTTTGCGTCCCCACCTTTCGGCGGGTTTGCCCTTAAACAGCGTCCACACTATGCGATGGGTGGAGCGCTTCTGTAAAGCGCTTTCGCAGGTGACGCTTTTCGGAGACATGCCGGGAAAGCGCGGTGCAACGACGCCCGGCGCGAAAAGACGCGGCGCAGCGAGCAAGTTGTTCGCTAGCCCATCAACAGCAGGGTTTCGGCGTGCTCCACGGCTTCCGGGGTACCGCACACCACCACCACATCTCCCTCCTTGAACAGAGTATCCGAGGCAGGCTCGCGT
>WNFQ01002076.1_pt1 | contig 17539 bp, 11 predicted proteins | sample 5400171 | NCBI WGS metagenome assembly WNFQ01 (sample SAMN13153356, study PRJNA577476) | soil metagenome | isolation source: 20 cm soil under Madrone tree | place: USA:California | collected 2016-06-14 | reverse complement strand
CAGCAGGCGTCTTACCGGCCGCCACAGCTTGCGCGGCCGGTGTGGTTACCGGTGCAACCGCAGTAGAAGGTGTCGCGGTCGCGACCGGCTGCTCTTTCTTGGTTGCGGGCGCGATGTTTACGTTCACGGCTGCTACCGGAGCAGCGCCAGTACCCGCGGGCGACGCCGCAGAAGCGCCCCCGGTCACGCTCGCGATACCCAGTCCGTTATTGGCTGGTACACTCGCCGTTTTCGAGGCGGTGGTGGAAGTCTCCGCGTGCTGCACAGATCCGCTTCCCGGTGTAGCCATGCCCGGAAACACGGTACCTGCTTGCAAGCTTCCCAGCTTGGGATGCGCTGCAGATGGCTTAGCCGGAGTCGCGCTGGCCGTCGATTGCGCATTCGCCGGTTTTTCCGTGTAGATGATAGAGGGAAGCTTCGGAGGAACCGGAATCGGTACTTCAGCTGTCGTGATGTCCCCAGCCGGAGGAGTCGGCGGCTTACGCCGGAACACGCCCATCAGGGGCGCGGAAGCCGCCGGGAGTGCACCCTGGTGCCGACTTGCCGCAGTCTCCGCCGCCTGTACGTGCAGGACAATGCTCTTTCCTTCCGCGCTCATGGTGTAGGGCAGGGCGCTGTCCAGATCGACCACCACGCGCGTCACAGGAGGATTCGCGTTGTTCAGGCCCATGCGCACGCCGCGCACGCCGTCGGCATTCAGAGGATAGCGCTTCTGCTTTGCGTCAGAGATGACACCAGGAAGAGAAAGCACCAGCCGGTCCGGATTGACCGCCATCTCGACCGAGGGCTGCACCGCCCCGGTCAGCATGATCTCGATCTTGACCTCGGAGCCCTCGCGCTTGACCTGCAGCTGCTCGATCTCGGCAGGGCTGCCCGCGCTCTGCGCCGCCCCGTAGGTGCTCACCAGCAGGAGCACCGACAATAATCGCGTACCTTTCATCACTCCTCGTTACTCGCGGGTTCGGCTCCGCGGGGGGAAAGTAACTCACTTCGCCTACAGGCCGGGGGACGAGTCCGGCCTCAACTACGGTTCTGGTCTTCACTGGTGCCTAGCCCTTGCCATGACACTGGTAGCAATTGGTGCTGTTGTACACATATCCACTGACTTTGGGGTGGTTGAAGTTCGCCGAGTTTCCGCCCCCATGGCAATTCGTGCACTGAAACACTGCATAGTCGTTCGGATTCGTGTGGCAGGTAGCACAAACACCATTCGCGTTGCCGTGGTTCACGTTGAAGTAGGTGTGATTGAACGTCGCGCCAGTCCAGGCTGCGGTCGTATGACTCGGGAAGCCAGCCGACTTATGGTTCGGATTGGTCGTGCCGTCGTAATCCTTCTGGTGGCAGCCGACGCAGGCCGTCGGCAGGGTCGTGTAGTTGTTGTTGACGTGGCACATGATGCAAGTGACCGCTGCAGTTGCGTGGAAACCGGTCAGGGGGAAGGTTGTATTGTTGTGATTGAACGTCGCGCCCGTCCAGTTCGTGGTGCTGTGGCACACATCACACGTCGTGGGGAAACCCACCTGCGCATGGTTGGGAGTCGTCGTGGCCTGGTAGTTCGCCATGTGACAGGACGAGCAAACTGTGTTTGCGCTGGTCAGGCCATAGTTGCCGTTCACGTGGCACGCGCTGCAGGCCGTGGTTGCATGCGTGCCTGTCAGCGTGAAGCCTGTCGTCGAGTGGTCAAACGTTCCGTTGCCCCAGTTCGTCGTGGTGTGGCACTGGTCGCAAGCCTGTGGGAATCCGGCCGTCACGTGGTTGGGCGCCGTCGTACCCTGGAAATCCTTCAGGTGACAGTTGACGCACGTTCCGCTGGTCAGGTTGTAGGCATTGTTCACGTGGCACGATGCGCATGCCACGGTAACGTGGAACCCGGTCAGCGCGAAGCCCGTGGTCGAATGGTCCCAAGTCGCGTTCGCCCACGACGTAGTGTTGTGACACTGCTGACACGTTTGCGGGAAGTTCGCCGCTGCGTGCGGCGGCGTGGTCGTGCTCTGGAAATTGGTCAGATGGCACGACACGCAGGCCGTATTCGCGGCAGTCAGGTTGTAATTGCCACCCACGTGGCATTGCACGCACTGCAACGCGGTATGCGCGCCCGTCAGGGGGAAGCCGGTGGTCGAGTGATCAAACGTCGCATTCCCCCACGTCGTGGTGGTGTGGCATTGCTGGCAAGTCTGCGGGAAATTCGCCGTCACGTGGTTCGGATTGGTGGTGCCCTGGAAATCCTTCAGGTGGCAGCTCACGCAAGCCGTGTTGGCGCTGGTCAGGTTGTAATTGCCGCCCACGTGGCACTGGACGCACTGCAACGCGGTATGCGCCCCCGTCAGGGGGAAGCCGGTGGTGGAGTGATCGAAGGCCGCGCCGGTCCACGCCGTGGTGTTGTGGCACTGCTGGCAAGTCTGAGGGAAGTTCGCCGTCACGTGGTTCGGATTGGTCGTACTCTGGAAATTCGCCAGATGGCACGACACGCAAGCCGTGTTCGCACTGGTCAGGTTGTAGTTGCCATTGACGTGGCACTGTGCGCATTGGATGGTCGTGTGCGCCCCCGTCAAGGGGAAACCGGTGGTTGAATGGTCGAAATTCGCGCCCGTCCAGGTGGTGGTGTTGTGGCACTGCGTACAGGTTTGTGAAAACCCGGACTGCACGTGATTCGGTTGCGTCGCTCCCTGAAAGTCCTTCAGGTGGCAGCTCACGCAAGCCGTGTTCGCACTGGTCAGGTTGTAGTTGTTGTTCACGTGGCACTGCACGCACTGCACAGTGCTATGCGCGCCCGTCAACGGGAATCCGGTGGTCGAGTGATCGAAGGCCGCGCCCGTCCAAGTGGTGGTGTTATGGCACTGCGTACAGGTCTGCGAGAAACCCGACTGCACGTGATTCGGTTGCGTAGCGCCCTGGAAATCCTTCAGGTGGCAGCTCACGCAAGCCGCATTCGCACTGGTCAGGTTGTAGTTGCCATTGACGTGGCACTGTGCGCATTGGATGGTCGTGTGCGCCCCGGTCAGGGGGAAGCCAGTCGTCGAGTGGTCGAAATTCGCTCCCATCCAGGTGGTGGTGTTGTGGCACTGCGTGCAGGTCTGCGAGAAACCCGACTGCACGTGATTCCGTACAGGTTTGTGAAAACCCGGACTGCACGTGATTCGGTTGCGTCGCTCCCTGAAAGTCCTTCAGGTGGCAGCTCACGCAAGCCGTATTCGCGCTCGTCAGACTGTAGTTGCCGTTTGCGTGGCATTGTGCGCACTGCACCGAGGAATGCGCCCCCGTCAGCGGGAAACCCGTACTGTTGTGATCAAAGGTCGCGTTGTTCCACGTTGCCGTGGTGTGGCACTGCTGGCAAGTCGTCGGGAATCCCGACTGCACGTGATTGGGAGTGGTCGTGCCGTTGAAGTCCTTCATATGGCACGAAGCGCAATCCGTAGGTGTCCCCACAAACTGACCGTTGATGTGGCACTGGGTGCAGGCTACGTTAACGTGCCCCCCGGTGAGCGGGAATTTCGTGAACGTGTTGTGATTGAAGTTGGCCACATCCCACGTGCTCGAGTTATGGCAAGTCTGGCAGGTGGTGGGGAAGCCCGCCTGCGCATGCGGCGGATTGCTTGTCTTATTGAAGTCCGCCAGGTGGCAACCCACGCAGGTGGCCGGCGTTCCCGCGAATTTCCCACCCACGTGACACGCCGCGCAATCCAGCGTGGCGTGCGCACCGGTCAACGCAAAGCCGGTGAACTGCAGATGGTCGAACTTCGCGCCCATCCAGTTGTCCATGGTGTGGCACTGTTCGCAACCGGTGGGCAGGTTCAACTTCACGTGGTCCAACCCGGTTGTTCTCGTATTAACAAAGTCTTTCTGATGGCAGGAGAAGCACGCGGTTGAAAGTCCCTGAAACTGCCCGACCGCCGCGCTCTTATGGCACGAATCACAATCCAGCGCGGCATGCGCGCCAATCAGCGGGAAACGATTCATGTGCTGATTGATCTGCTGAATGGCGACGTTCCAGCCCTTCACCGTGTGGCACTGCTCACAGTTCGCGCCCATTTGCCGCTTGTGAATGTCGGCGTGACAGGCCGCGCATTGCGTTCCCACGTTCGAAAAAACCAACTTGGTATGACACTGCGTGCAGCTCACGCCCTCGTGCATGCCCCGCAACGGATATCTCGTGGTGTTGTGATCGAATTCAGGGACCGCCCGAATTGGCTTCCAGCCGCTTAACGTGTGGCAATTTTGGCAGGGAACACTGAGGCTTCCGTGAGGACTGCGCGAGTTCGCGGAGGAATTCGACTGCCCCCCGGCCATTTTCCCGCTCGGCATCACCGCCAGCGCGATTACTAAATGTAAAAGAATTGTCGATCCCAAGCTTTTACCCCACACCTTGCAGAAAGAAAGGAATTCGAGAGCCCGAGACGTAGAGCCAAAATGTTAGAACGGTATGAGAAAGAACTGCAATCCGATGTCCAGCAAGCTTATGCAGGCGGGGTTTGTTGTGAAAGGTTACACAAGTACATGTTTCCTAGAGCAATCTCTTGGCGCCTAATTTTTGTACAATTACCCGTAAGACCCTAGGTACTTCTGAGTAAATGTAAGTTCTTCAATCGTTCACGCAGTTTTTTCCTCGTGCGTTTGACCGAGTTACATACCAGTTAATCCAATCGGGATCGGTTGCATGTTCGAGAAATTGGACGTCGAGCAGTGGACTCGAAGTACGAAAAACAAAAAGAGGTTAACTTTTCTTCAGGGGCTTGATTTCCGGTCCATGACAACCCGCGCATTCCTTCGGCTCGGGCTTATAGAAGAGAACCTGCTTCCCATCCACCGGCCGCAGCTGTTTGTGGCAGCCTGAACAGGCCACATTGCGGTGTTCGCCCTCGAGTGGGAAGGCCGCCCGCTTGTCGTGATCGAACAGCGAAGGCTTCCACTTGGACGCGTTATGGCAATCCGCGCAAGGCGTTATTTGATCAGCCTTCGCGAACTGTTTCCCGTGGACATCCTCGTGGCACTCCTCGCACTTGGTAGGCGCCTGTTTGAAGTCGGCGTTTACGAGCTTGGTCTCGAGGTTCGGCGGCTTGTGGCAATCAATACAGGCCACTGCCCGGTGCGAGCCCTCCAGCGGGAAAGTAGTGTCGTCGTGGTTAAAGCGATCGAGTTCCCGCCATGACTTCGTTGTGTGGCAGGCTTCACATCCCGCCGGCTGGCCGTTGGCTCCGACCTTTACTTGGCGCTCCTGGAACCGGCCCTTGTGCGGATCCTGGTGGCAGGCGGTGCACGATAAATCTTTGAAATAGTAGGGGATCAGCGATTTTGGCTGGTCCTTCTCAGCCACTTTGTGGCACTCGCCGCAAGGAGTCGCAATATGTCCGCCGGTCAGTTCAAACTTGGTCTTCTTGTGCTGTGCCAGCGTGAAGGTCGATGGCCGGTATCCTTTGAGGTTGTGGCACTGGTCGCAGCGGTTTTCGTAAGGCTGCCCCGCGAACTGTTTGTTGTGTTCATCTTTGTGACAGTCGGTGCAGCGCTTGAAATTCACGATCTTAAAGATCGTGGCCTTGCCCTTGGGCGTGTGGCAACGACTGCACTCCACCTTCGCGTGCCCGTCAATCAGGGGATAGTCCGTTTTCGCGTGCGCCTTCACGTCGAACAAAGACGGCTTCCAGCCCTGCACGTTGTGACACGTCGAGCACTCGATTCCCTCCGGCCGCTTGGCGAACTGTCCGTTGTGGTCGTCCTTGTGACAGTCGATGCACTTCGCGAACGGCAACTCTTTCTTGAAGTCGCCCTTTACATGGCATGCCTCGCACTCAACGGTCGCGTGTTTTCCAAGCAGGGGATACTTCGTCTTCGAGTGGTCGAAGTTATTGCTCAGTCCGGTATTTGAAACTTTCTTCCATCCGCTCGTGTTGTGACAGCTCTGGCAGGCTTTGCCCGCAAAACTTCCTTTATGCGGATCCGCGTGGCAGTCATCGCACTTTCCAAAAGGCAGCCCGCGATAGCGTGGCGCGCCATCGGCTCCGGGCGTGTGACACTTCTCGCATTTCACCTGCTGGTGCAGGCCGGTGAGCGGATAACGCGTCTTCGAGTGATCGAACTTGCCTGCCGTATCTTTCCAGTCGACGAAGTTGTGACACTGCAGACATTTTTGCCCGAGTCGTCCTTCGTGGAAGTCCTTGTGACACGCCACGCACGCCTGGGGTATGCCCAGGAAGGTCTTGCTGAGATCCTTCTTCTTTATCGCGGATCGCTCGGCCGCTGGTATGCGTTCCGGAAGGTGGCACTTGTTGCAGGTCAACCCCGCGTGTTTGCCTTCGAGAAGGTAGCCGGTTTCCTTGTGATCGAACTTATTCGGATCCCATTTGATGAGCGTGAAATTCGCGCCATTGTGGTCGGAGTGACAGCGCACGCACTCCTGGCTGGAGCCTGCAGGAATGTGATACGAGCCATGCAGCCCGCGCTTCTCCGCCACCCGCGTGCCGATATCGGAGTGACAGCCGATGCATTTGAACTCCGGCTGGCTGCCACCGAGCTTGTGGCATTCCGTACAGTGAATGGTTCCGTCGAGGAACTGGTGCTGACGCGCGAGTGGGCCGGGCGAAATCTGCGCCGCCGCGCTTGCGGTCAGCAGCGCCAGCAAAAACCATAGGAATGCCCATTTCCCGAACGAGCTCACGGTTCGAGGGCAAACCTCTGCCTGTCGTCGTCCTTCCATCGAACTATGCTGTTGGTGATCGATCCGAAGCTCTGGCAACGGCTCCCGCCCTCGTCGTCCGGGACGTCGCTTCGCCCCGCCAAGTTCGCTGCTGTGCATGAAGTTCGAAGGAAGTTTACCAAGCCCGCGTGCGGAAGCAACAGTGCCCGGTAGGGCACCAGAAGAAGGTGCTCCTCTGTCAACCTTGATTCACGCCAAATGTTTCACTTTCGGAATGGAGTCTGGGCGACTCGAGGAGCGAAATCCACAGGTAAGAAATACGCCTCGGCCTCTGTCTCCCCGAGTTACGCGATATTGCTCTGCATTCCATAGGCCACTGTAGGATTTCGTAAGCTTGCTCTTTGATCTTTGGAATTCTCAAAGCTGCGCGTTCCTACGTGTCCGCGTCCTGGCAACGCATTTTTCGATCGCCAATTGCCGATCGAGCGGGCGCCACCAACTCCGCTTCTCAATCGCCAATCGGCAACCGAAAATGGCCGGTATCGGGGCGGCGACTCTCTGCAGGCATGCCCCGGAGGCACGGATTCTCGAACGCCTTTAATTACCTCTATCGGGTGATTTTCGTCACAAACAGGAAGAAATGCACGCTCCGACCGTGGGCTCGCGCTAGCTTCAGTCGCGCAGCGACGATACAGGATAGCCCGGGACGTAAGTCCCGGGTGGCTCCTCGAAGTAAACGAGAGTCCCGTCCGGGACGTCACGATCTCTCCCGCCTCTCCCGCCCACAAATGTGGCACTTAGTTAAAAGAGGGAAGCTTCCCATCGCCGACCGGCGAAAGTCCTGGACTGGATCTGTTTCGGGAAGATTACAGCATTTTTACAGTGCACTCCGAACCTGTGCTGTTTAAATTGCGCCAGCCCTCCCCCTCCTTACCCGTTCCTCGTTTCCACAGGAGGGATGCCATAACCAATTGAGCCTCGGATCGAAGTGCTCTTTCTGAGATTGGCCGTTGTCTCAACCCTGCAACCGGTAATCCACGATCGGTGCTTAGTCGCAGAAGTTGTGATGTAAAATCCTGGGGTGCGCGTGTCCACCAGCGGACACTGCCAGGAGCCAGTGACGGTCGCGGACGATAGCTCGATCTTTTCCGTGTTGCCGAGTTGGCTACCTTCCCCCCCAGTTCCTGTTGAGGCACTTCGAAAGATACCGTAGCTTGAACTTCTGTGTCCCCCCAGACAAGTGAGGAAGAAGTCTTTTGTTTTGAGCGGCGAACGCGCGCACGTTGTTGAAATTTCCGCCGCAGATTGCAGAGTATTTGGCAGAAGCTCAAAAGAACTCCCGACAGCGCCGGCGGGGAGAATCTGCCGACTGCTGCGACCGTTTCACTCCCCAAGGAGGCAGCCATGCCGAACCGCACCCATTCCCCCATCGGACATCAACGCTTCAATCCCGGCCAGACCCTCGTGCGGTCCGCGCTTTTCCTCCTCGCAGCTCTGCTGGTGAACGCTCCGTTGCGAGCGCAACAACCAGCGGCATCTGGCGCGCCCGAGTCCGACAAGCAAACGATCCAGATGCTGCTGCAGCGGATCGAGCGATTGGAAGCGCGTGTTTCGCAACTGGAAACTGCCCGCACCACGTCTAGCCAAGCGGCAGCGGCTAGCGTTCCGTCGAACCAAGCCACAACTCCAACTCCGCCACCCCTAGCAGCGGAACCCGAGCCTCGTCAGGAACAAGAATCAGAACACCTTGAACCTGAGCGTATGGACATGAGTAAGACCTTGCTGCGCATGCGAGGCTTTGGCGATATCGCGTTTCACGGCAGCAATACCCCTGGCAGCACCACCGCCTTTTCGCTCGGACAGCTCAACTTGTTTGTCACATCCGATATTTCGGAGAAGTTCAAGTTCCTGGGCGAGATCGTCTTTGAAGGTGGGCCGGACAACATCTACGGCGTTCCCAGCGGGGAGACTAACAAGTTCAGCGTGGATCTGGAGCGCTACCTGCTGCAGTACTCGCACAACGACTATTTCAATGTCTCGGTCGGCCGCTACCACACCGCCATCGGGTTTTACAACACCGCCTACCACCACAGCACCTGGTTCCAGACCACGACTGGACGGCCCCTGCTGTTTGAGTTTGAAGATCGCGGCGGAATCTTGCCCATTCACAACGTGGGCGTGTCCGCGACCGGCCGTATTCCGTCTGGCTCACTCGGTTTGCACTACATTGCCGAAGTCGGTAACGGCCGGAGTTCCCGTGCTCCCCTCGATCAGGAGCCCGTGCAAAACGAAATCGACGAGAATACTCACAAGGCGTTCAACCTCGCCTTGTTTGCCCGTCCCATCGCCGTCCAGGGATTGCAGGTGGGGTTCTCCGCCTATCGCGACGTGCTTACTCCCAGGGCGTCACCCAACGTCGGAGAGACCATCCTGGCGGCCCACGCGGTCTACCAGTTGCCGAATTTCGAGTGGCTCAACGAAGCCATGGTCATCCGCCACGCGCCCCAGGGTAGCTCTCGCGTGTTCGAGACGCCGGCCTTCTATACTCAACTCTCGAAGCGCTTCGGTGCCTATCGCCCCTATTTCCGTTACCAGTACATAAACGCTGCAAGTTCCGAGCCGATCTTTCCGGACGTGCGTCTGCGCGCCGGCCCCTCGGCTGGCCTGCGCTACGATGCCAGCGAAGCCGTCGCCCTGAAGCTGCAATATGATTACACCGCGTTGCGCCAGCAGGCCGGGACGAATTCGTTGACTCTGCAGCTCGGGTTCACGTTCTAAGGAAGATGCGAATGCGGCGTGTTGCGGCTGTGCTGATCATCGTGACCGCGGCTGTCCTGCTGCTGGAGGTGTTGCCCAACGCGGTCTTCCATGCCGCGGGTGCGCCTCCCGAAGCGGAGCCCGCTGAGCAGAACCTCGCAATCATCGTGAATCAGTCCAACCCGGTCGACAACGTTTCCTTCCAGGAACTGCGCACCATCTTTCTTGGAGAGCGCAGCCACTGGCCAAACGGCCGGCGCATTACACTTGTCATGCTGGAGCCCGGACAACCCGAACGCAAGGCGATTCTTCGCACCATTTACCGCATGACCGAGAGTGACTTCAGTCGGCACTTCCTGCAAGGCCTGTTTACCGGCGAAGTCTTTGTCTCTCCCAAAACTCTGGCCAGCCCGGTCGGCGTCCGGAAGTTCGTGTTCAACGTGCCCGGCGCGATTGGCTATGTGCGCGCCACCGACGTCGATGAAACAGTAAAAGTAATTCGGGTCGATGGACATCTACCCGACGATAAGGACTACGCTCTAAGGATTCCGGCCCGTCCGGCGAAATAGTTATGAGGAAGCATCTCAGTCGCGTGGCGCGAGGCGGGGCACGCAGCTCCCTTCAGGTGATTGATCTCTTCCTGCATGAGGTCGGCCGCTACAGCTCCACCCTCCTGCTGCTGATGGTGTTCTGCGTCGAGACCGGCGTGGTCATCTTTGTCATTCGCGATTTGCGCGCTGCCGATCATGAAGTCCAGAGGATCTACGCCGGTTCCGTTCTCGGCCTGCGCGGCATCGGTGAGCTGCAGTATCAGGCGCAAGAAACCCGCCGCAGCACCCTGTACGCCTTGACCACCAACGACAGCAACCTGCAGGTGGAATACGCCGATCAGTCGCGCGCCGCCGATCGCCGCGTGACCGATGGCATCTCGGATTATCTGGCCCACGCGCGCATGCCGCGCGAGGTCGACGTGGGCAAGCGTCTCGAGCGCGACTGGTCCGCCTATCTCAAGGTCCGCGACGAAGTGTTGGCTTCAATTCTGGAAGGAAGTACTAAAGAGGCAGTGGATTTCGACCTGGCCGGGGGCGTGCCCTCCTTCGACCGTGTTCGTCAGGATCTGGAGGAGGTCAAGCGCCTCTACGACGAGCAGGCCTCCCAACGGCTCGCCATTGTCGATGAGGCTTCCCGCCGTTCGGCCGGACGCCTGGTGGGTGTTCTTTGTTTTACACTGTTGTTTGCCAGCGTTTCCGTCTGGGCGATCCAGAGAGCCAAGATGTTGAGCGCCCTCAAACTCGCCAAACTGCAGATGGACTTCGTGGCCTCAGTCTCCCACGAATTGCGGACTCCCCTGGCTGTGATCTGCGCCTCCGCTCAGAACATCGCGGACGGCGTTGTGGAAGAAAAAGAGCAGTTGGCCAAGTACGGCTCCGTCATCCGCAACCAAACCCGCCAGCTCACCGAACTGGTGAATCAGATTCTGCTGTTTGCTTCCGCCAAGGAGGGCAGAACGCACTACGTGCTACGCCCCTTGCAGGTGGCCCAGATCATCGATGCCGTGTTGCGCAATACCCGTGAAACGGTCGAGCAAGCCGGCTTCACCGTCGAGCAACATCTGGATCCCGACCTTCCGGAGATCATCGGCGATTCCTCGGCGCTCATCCAGTGCCTGCAGAATCTGGTGGGCAATGCTGTGAAATACGGTGGCAGCCATCCCCGCGTTACCATTCGGGCCTTCGTCGACAAAGATCACGAGCATCACAAAGCCCATGATCATCACGACGACGAAGTCCGAATCAGCGTGGAGGATCGCGGCATCGGCATCGACAGCAGCGAAATCCCCCATATTTTCGACCCCTTCTATCGCAGCCCGGTCGTGGCCGCCGCCCAGATTCACGGCACCGGCCTGGGATTGCCCTTGGCGAAAAATATTGCCGAAGCCATGGGCGGACGAATCACCGTGGTCAGCAAACTGGGTGGGGGTAGCGTGTTCACGCTACATCTGCCCATCCGAAAGAAAAGCAGAGAGACTATGACAGTTATCGAATCCGATTCATTCACACGACCATGAAGGAAAACATTCTGCTGGTAGAAGATGAAGAAGCTCTGCAGATGGCTCTCAGTGACCGTCTGCGCAGGGAGGGCTACGTTGTCGACTCGGCCTTCGACGGGGAGACCGGTTTCGAAAAAGCGACAACTTTGCCCTTCGACCTGATTGTCCTGGACATCATGCTCCCGGGACGCAACGGACTCGACCTCTGTCGCGACATTCGCATCGCCGGCTTGGGCACGCCCATCCTCGTGCTCACCGCCCGTGGTGAGACCTCGGACAAGATTGTCGGCCTCAAGCTGGGTGCGGACGATTACGTCACCAAACCCTTCGACATGCTGGAGTTGATGGCCCGCATCGAAGCCTTGCTGCGCCGCGCGCCGATTCGCACTGGCCAAGCCGTCTACCAGTTCGGCTCCATCCGGATTGAGACCCGCGCCGCGCTCGATCACCGCGACGTGAAAGTCACGCGCGGGGGCGACCCGATTTACCTCTCGGTACGCGAGTTCGAACTGCTGCGCTACTTCGTGGAACACGCTGGCATCGTGATCCCGCGCGAGAAGCTTTTGCGTGAGGTGTGGGGCTACGAAGCCGGCACTTTCACGCGCACGGTCGACGTCCACGTGGCCGGTTTGCGTCAGAAACTGGAGAAAGATCCCAAGAAACCCGAACTGATCCTGACCGTCCACAAAATCGGCTACAAGTTCACAGGATGAATGTGGCGCGGGCACTCCTGCCCGGGATCGGCGTGCAACGCGGACAGGGGTTTCCGCACCACACCATCAAGCATCCCGCTCGTTGCCGAAGGGTTCTTCCAGCGACGGGCTCAGCGCCGTGAACAACTCCGCCCCATCTTCGGTGATGTGCATGTCATCCTCGAGCCGTACTCCAAACTCACCTCGAATGTAGATTCCGGGCTCATCGCTGAACGTCATGTTTGCAGCTAGCTTCGTGGAATTCCCGCGCACCAGGTAGGGCCACTCGTGCCCGTCCATCCCGATTCCATGCCCGACCCGATGCGTGAAGCACTTGTAGTCCGGACCATACCCCGCATCCGTGATCAGCTTGCGCGCCGCTGCATCCACCGCGCCGCAGTCCACTCCCGGTCGCGCCACCGCCACGGCCGCACTCTGTGCCCGCTGCACGATCTCGAACACGTGCTTTACTTTGTCCGGCGGCTTTCCGATTAGCAGCATGCGCGTGATGTCGGACTCGTAGCCTTCAACTTTGCAGCCGCCGTCGATCAGCACCGGCACGCCCTCGCGGATGACTTGGGGCTGCACCGACCCATGCGGAAACGCCGAATACTCGCCTACTTCCACCAGCGCATCTCCCCCGAAGCCAAGTTGGTCGTTCGCCGCCTCCACCAGGCGGCCCACTTCAAATTGCGTCATGCCGTCCCGCAATGATCGATAAACCGCTTGGTACGCAGTCAACGTCACCTTTGAGGCGAGCCGCATCAATTCCAATTCAGCCTTGCTTTTGATCATCCGGCACCCAGCGGTGACCGGAGTCGCGCTCATCAGCCGCGCTTGCGGCGCCGCCTGGGCCACACCCTCGCTGAAGACGAAGCGTACCGTCTCCTCGACCCCGACTTTTCCCGTGAGCATCCCCCGATCGTGGAGTCCTTGCGCCAGCCGCTGGTACGGATTCTCATCTTCCTGCCAGATCCGGACGTCGGCCTGCTTCTCGTCGGAAGTTTTCGCGATCTGCTCCCGGGCGCGCCCTTCTTCAAACGCTGGGCAGACGTAAAAAGCCTCGCCCTTGGCGGGCAATACCATCGCAAACATCCGCTCACCACCCCACCAGCGGATCCCGGTGAAGTAGTTCAGCGATGTGCCTTCCATCAGCAGAATGGCATCAAGTTCATTCGCCCGCATGAGCTCGTGGGCCTTCTCCTGCCGCTCGCGCCGCTCCATCGCGCTGATGGGACGAGCCTGCTCTCTCATGGATTTCAAGCTGGCAATGGAAGGCGGAAGCGTAGAAGGCTTTGCATCCGCGGTGGCCTCAGCAAAACGAGTTGGTACGAGCGCCGCGCCCGCGATTGTGGTGCTGGCTTGGAGAAATCTTCTTCGCGAAGTCATTCGAGTGCCTCCGCACTGTAGGGGCGTGATTATAGAAGTGGGGACGAGAAGCACGTGTTTTCCACAGGCCGGGTACCCGAAAAGCGTTGTCCCGAGCGACTCTTCCCGCGCTGTAACACGTTTTTAACTTTCCTCTAACCGGACTGTAACCTTCATCCCTTATCAACGAGGGACCTAGTAGACGGGCGTGTTCTGAATCATCAAGCTAAAAAAGCACACGGAGGAAGTATGCGCAAGTTTCACTTCGCTGTTGTGGCGGCTGCCCTTATGGCTGCCCCATTGTTTGCCGCGTCGCAGCCCGCGCGCGGCGAAAGCCACATTCGTCACGTCCTGCTCGTCAGCGTCGACGGTCTGCACGCCCTCGACGTGTCGAACTACATCGCCAGCCACCCGAAGGCCGCCTTGGCCGAGTTGTCCCGCCACGGCGTCACGTATTCGAATGCTCGCACGCCAGCCAACTCGGATTCCTTCCCCGGCCTCCTCGCCCTCGTCACCGGAGGTTCGCCCGTCAGCCACGGGATGTTCTATGACGTCAGTTACGACCGCACCTACTTTGATCCCAGCAACACCACCTGTACCGGAAAAGCCGGCAACAACATGATTTTTGACGAATCCATCGACGTCTACAACTCAGCAAACGTTTCGTTGGACGTGATCGATCCCGCCCGCTTGCCGCGCCGCTTGGCGAACGGAAATTGTGTGCCCGTCTTTCCGCACGACGCCATCAAGAGCAACACCATCTTCGAAATTGTCAAGGCGGCCGGCGGACACACTGCCTGGGCCGACAAGCATCCCGCCTACGATCTGGTGAACGGTCCTTCCGGCCACGGTGTCGATGACCTCTACACCCCTGAAATAACCAACGCACCCGGATTCGACGCGACCGTAAGCGTTGTCTGCACAGTTGAGAACGATCAGAAAAAAGTCCAGGCAATCCTGAACGAAATCCACGGCCTCAGGCATGATGGCACACCCGGTCCCGGCGTCCCTGTGGTCTTTGGCATGAACTTTCAGGCCGTGAGCGTAGGGCAGAAGCTGGCCAAGGACAACTCCGATGGCAGTTGCACTGACGATGTTGATCCCAAGCTGAACGGTCAGCCCGGCGGATACAAGGACGGAGCCGGCACCCCGAGCGACGTTCTGGCCTATGGCCTGCAGAAAACGGATGAGGCGCTGGGCAGTTTCATCAAGGCTCTCAAGGATCAGGGTATCTATGACTCGACTCTATTCATCGTATCCGCCAAACACGGGCAGTCTCCCATCAATCCGGTGAAGGTCAACAAGCCTGGTCACTTTGCCGACCTGATCGCCGCTCTCCCCGATGCCGCCACCAATCCGGCCGCCATCACCCTCGCTGGCGCCGCCGCCTGCAGCACTGGCCCGTGCGGTTTTGTGCAGGACGATGACATCGCTCTGATCTGGCTGCCGGACCAGACTCAGACGCCCGCAGTTGCCGCATACCTCAACGCCAATGCCGATGCTCTCTTCATTGAGGAGGTGCTGTCCGGTCGCGAAATCAATCTCAGATTTAACGGTCCTGCCACCGACAGCCGCACGCCCGACATTCTCGTGCAACCCGTGTATGGCACCATCTACACCGACTCAACCAAGAAGAATGCCGAGCACGGCGGCTTCAGTTTCGGGGACACCAACGTCGGCCTGATCGTCTCCAACCCCGATCTGCACGCCCGGGTGATCAAGACCCCGGTAGCCAGTTCTCAGGTCGCTCCCACGATCCTGCGAGCGCTGGGCCTCGATCCCTCAGCCCTGAAGGCGGTCCGGGTCGAACACACCGCCGCACTTCCCGGCCTGCCCGATTAACCGAAAGAAGAAGGGCGTCTCGCCCGAAACGCCCTTTTATCCTTACGGGTCCGCCGTAAGCGCCGCGGTTCGTCGGGGACAGCCACTCGCACATTCCGATACCGGACGCCTTCGGCGGACAAACTTGGCCACGAGCGTTACACTACCAATCCCCCTGCTCCAAGATTTCGGGCAGGTCTGATCGGACTCCGCAGGTCCGAGCCAGGAACCCACGGTTCAACAGAGTTCTGAACAATTCCCGCAAAACGGGACCCCACTATGGCAGCCGTTCAGGAAGCACAGGCGGACCGGGCAGTTTCCGAAAAGCAGAACTCCCCCCAGCTCCCGTTCTACCGCGTCCTCTGGGCGCAGGTGCTGCTGGCCATGGTCGTCGCCGCAGTCATGGGTTACCTGTATCCTCAGCGGGCGATTGCCATGAAGCCGTTGGGAGATGCTTTTATCCGGCTCATAACCATGATCGTCACACTGATCATTTTCTGTACCGTGGTCAGCGGGATCGCCGGGATGGAGAACTTGAAGAAAGTCGGTCGCCTCGGCGGCATGGCCCTGCTGTATTTCGAAGTTGTTTCTACCCTCGCGTTGCTGATCGGCTTGTTCGCGGGCAACGTCGTGCGCCCGGGCAGTGGCTTCAATGTCAATGTGGCCACCCTCGACGCGCAGTCAGTCATTGCGTACGCCGGACAAGCCAAATCCCAGTCCGTAACCGAATTCCTGATGCACATCATTCCCACCACGGTATTCGACGCTTTCGCGAAAGGGGACATTCTCCAGGTCGTCTTCATCGCAATTCTGTTCGGCTTCGCGCTCGCAGCTCTCGGCCCCCGTTCGAAACCGCTGCTTGTTCTGGTGGACGCTCTGACGGATGCGGTATTTGCGGTCGTCAATATTCTGATGAAGTTCGCGCCGCTCGGGGCCTTCGGATCCATGGCGTACACGGTAGGCAAATTCGGCCTTGCGGCCTTGGGTCCCTTGGCCCGACTGATCGCAACTTTCTGGCTCACTTCCGTACTGTTCGTCGTCCTCGTGCTGGGTGCGATTGCCTGGGTAGCCGGCTTCAGCATCTTCCGCTTCCTGGTTCATATCAAGGAGGAGATCCTGCTGGTGCTGGCCACCAGTTCGTCGGAAACCGCCATCCCCACCTTGATGGTCAAGCTGGAAAAGCTGGGTTGCACGAAATCGCTGGTGGGATTGGTCGTTCCCACCGGTTACACCTTCAACACGGACGGCACCGGCCTCTACATGACAATGGCCGCTTTGTTCGTCGCCCAGGCGACCAATACACCGCTGACCCTGACCCAGCAGTTGACCATCTTGGCCGTCGCGGTACTGACCTCGAAAGGCGCCAGCGGCGTGCAGGGCGCGTCCTTCATCGCACTGGTGGCGACGCTCTCGGTGATCCCAACCATTCCCGTGGCTGGTATGGCGTTGATCCTTGGCATCGACCGTTTCCTGAGTATGTTTCGCGGACTGGTTAACATGATCGGCAACGGAGTCGCTACCTTGGTGCTGGCCCGTTGGCAAGGCGAACTGAAACCCGAAAGCTTGCGGCAAAGACTCGCCTGACCAGGAACCAGGCAGCTACGTTCCGACCCCACTCCCAATCAGCTGCTTCCACCGTTGCTGATTCCGCCGGCAGGTCTTCTTGAGTCGCGCCATCACCTGGGCGAGATCCTCGTTGCCGTGCAACTTCGCCCATGCCGGATTGGTGGCAAACTACGGATAGTTCTCGTTCCCCAGATAGATCGCCTTGCGCAGCCAGTGCAGGGTCTCGATCGTATCACCGTCTAACGCAAAATAGGTCGCCAGTCGATACGCCATCTCCCCGTCGGCATCGGCCGACGCCAGCGTTTCTTCCGTGATCATGGCCGCTGCCTCCGCCCGCTGTCCCGCAGCGAGATAGCATAGAGCCAGCGTCGGATAGGCCACGCGCAAACTTGTGTCCTCTCGCAACGCCGACTCGAGCGTGAGAATGGCGTTCGCACAATCGCCCTGCCGGAAATCCAGATAACCCAGCGAAGTCCGCAGCAGCCGCTGCGTGGGATCGAGCGTGAGTCCCTTCTGGATTTCCTGCCGAGCCAGTTCAACCTGTCCCTGGTAGCCGTAGATGCGTGCCCGGTCGTTGTATACCAGCGTGGCCGCTGCCGGATTCAGGCGCAACGCCGTACTCGATTCATGCAGCGCCATGTCGTATAGTCCATCCAG
>WNFQ01001693.1_pt1 | contig 17540 bp, 20 predicted proteins | sample 5400171 | NCBI WGS metagenome assembly WNFQ01 (sample SAMN13153356, study PRJNA577476) | soil metagenome | isolation source: 20 cm soil under Madrone tree | place: USA:California | collected 2016-06-14 | reverse complement strand
CTTCTGGAACTCAGAAATAATTTCCGTCAAGGTGGCGCCATTCGACACCCGAAATAAATCAAGGAGCTGTTCAAAACTGAGATGGAGTGGAATTGTAGCGATATCGACATCTACATCGGCCGCCACGTTGTCAGGTGGCATCGTTACTTCGTCGGAGACCGCGACGGAATTCCAAACATCTTCAGGCTGGTAATATCCGATCTCAACGCGTTAAACACCGCGCGGCTGTGAAACCAGCACGTAGGAATTCCCAGCCATCGGTTCGACCACCGAGCTCGTCTCCCGCGCCCCGTCAGCTGTGTAAACGCGCAAGTGGACTTGTCGGTCCACGGGCATTGCTTGAGCGAAGATGGTTGGCCAATCGATGCTCCAATAGATGAAGATGGTCCGTGGATCGCGGGCAATGGCGAATAAAATCGGCGCGCCAAAAGCTCGCGGGGCCTCGACCATATCACCAAAATCGTCGTCCTCTCTTTTGGCCTCCTCCGTCGGGCATATGATCGGTCCATTGGAAATGCGGAAGCCATCCGTCATAGATCTACTCTGAGTTGGTTTGCGACTCTTGATAGCCATATGGGATCCTCTCCTAGTTTGATCCAAATTAGCGAAAGCGAAAACTGAAACTCGCGGTTAGCGAGGAAGTTTGATTATCGTAGCGTGAAACCATACATTATTGTTAACCCGGTCGCGGGGTCGATTGTTAATCGAGGTGGTCTTCTAAAACAGCTTCGCCGACTCAAGCCCAGGAAACTGCGCCTAACGCAGCGCGCAGGCGAAGCGGAAACTTACGCGCGCGACGCAATTCGTGCTGGATGTGATTACGTTATTGCGGCGGGCGGCGATGGGACGCTGAATGAAGTCATTAATGGAATTGCGACGCCTCGTCACGTGCCTGGGGTCTGCGTAGGCATTGTGCCACTCGGCACGGCAAATGATTTTGCGAGATCCATTGGGTTGCCTGCAAGCGTCGAGGACAACATCGATATTCTGCGCGCCAAACAAACAGATCCGATTGATCTCGTCCGCGTGACGAGTGATCATACACGCCACTTTGTGAACGTCTCTGCCGGGGGGTTTAGCGGTCTCGTCGATGAGAAATTGACGCCCGAAATTAAATCCACCCTGGGGGCCGCTCGCTTATCTGCGCAGCGCTGCGGCTGCTCTGCCGGAATTGCACGCATACTATACAACCATCGTTTTCGATGATGTTGAGAGATTAATGATCGAGCTTTACAACATCATCATTACGAATGGGCAATTTGTTGCCGGCGGATTGCCAATCGCCCGCCAGGCCGATCTTCGCGACGGATTACTCGATGTTGTACTCGTCCCCAGGCGTCCGCCGGCGAAAATGGTGTTGCTGGCCGCTGAAATGCTCTTGGGCAATCATCTCTCTAGTAATGCGGTTATTTTTCGACGGGCAAAAAAGATCTCAGTACGTTCGCAGCCCGGAATGTGGTTCAATGTCGATGGTGAGCTGGTCGGAAACGAGCCGGCAATTTTTCAAATCGTTCCCCGCGGACTAGAATTTGTGATCAGCAAACGATGAGCGCGAAGATCATCGATATGGATCAATTGGCGGAGCGGGCAAGGGAGTTGCGCAGGGCTGGGAAAAGACTGGTCGTCACGAACGGATGTTTTGATTTGCTGCACGTGGGTCATGTGCGCTATTTGCAAGCCGCGCGCGCGCTGGGTGACGCTTTGGCAATCGGCTTAAATGGCGATCGATCAGTTCGAGAACTGAAAGGAGCCGGGCGTCCGGTAAACAACGAAAGCGACCGCGCGGAAGTGCTCGCTGCACTCGAGTGCGTCGATTTCGTCACGATTTTTCCCGAAATGCGCGCGACCCGATTCATCAAAGCGGCGAGACCAGCCATTTATGCCAAGGGTGGTGATTACACTCCCGAAACACTGGATGTTGAAGAACGGGCCGTAATGCGGGAAATCGGAGGGGAGGTTCGCATCCTGCCATTTGTGCAAGGACATTCGACCTCCGATTTGCTGGAAAAACTGCGAAAGATCATTAAATGAAAGATGTTCCGCTCGGCATTCTCGGATCAGGCAAGGGAACAAACTGCCGCGCGATCCTTGAGAGCATTAGGAGCGGCGTTCTAGCGGCCGAAGTCCGCGTTGTCATCTCAGATGTATTCGACGCGCCGATCCTCGACATCGCGCGGGAATTTTCGATTCCAAACGCCTATTTGCCGCCCGGCAGGTTCCGCACTCGATTGGAACCGCAAGCTGAGGGCGACCTTGTGCGAATGCTTCGTGACGCCGGTGTTGAACTTGTGATTCTCGCTGGGTTCATGCGCGTTCTGAAATCGCCGATGCTGAATGCGTTTCCCCGTCGGATTGTAAATATTCATCCATCGCTACTGCCGAAATTTCCCGGACTCGAAGCATGGAAACAAGCGCTCGTCGCTGGTGAAAAAGTGACCGGTTGTACCGTCCACTACGTGGACGAAAGAGTCGATCACGGCGATATCATCGCGCGACGCGAGGTCCCGATGTTGCCTGACGACACGCCGGAAAGCCTCCATGCGCGAATTCAAATTGCAGAGCACGAGTTATACCCTGCAGCGATTAATGAGGTCTGCCGCAAATTACTTTACTAGTTAGACTTGCTCCGCCTTCTGATCGCGCTCGAGTAATTCCTGCATCGCCTGGACCGGCACTTTTCCCTCGTAGAGTAGGCCGTCGACCTGATCGATAATCGGCGTCTCAATGTTGAGTCTGCGCGCGCATTCGTGAGCGCTTTTTGTCGTTGGAATTCCTTCGGCCACCATTTGCATTGATGAAGTGATTTGCTTCAGCGTTTGCCCGCGACCGAGTTGTTCGCCAACGCGTCGATTACGGCTGTGCCTGCTAAAACAGGTCGCAATCAAATCGCCCGCTCCGCTTAGTCCATAGAAGGTTTTGAAGTTTCCGCCCATCGCCGTTCCGAGCCGGATCATCTCGGCGAGGGAGCGCGTGACCAGCGCCGCCTTCGTATTATCACCTAAACCAAGCCCATCACTCGCGCCAGCCGCGATCGCGAAGACATTTTTCAATGCGCCGCCCAGCTCAACGCTGATGACGTCGTCACTCGTGTAAATGCGAAAACGCGAACTCCCAAGAAGACCTTGCAGATCTGTGGCGCATTTAGGGTCTCGACAAGCTATCACTGTCGCAGTAGGCAGGCCGCGAACTACTTCGGCTGCAAGGTTTGGTCCCGACAAAACTGCGAGTTCATGCTGCGGGAAAATGTCACCCAGGATCTGGCTCATGCGCATCCCGGTACCGTGTTCGATTCCTTTTGTGCAACTGAGCAACATGGTGCGCCCCTCGCGGATTACTTCCCGTAAACGCATGGCAATTCCGCGCAGGGCAGTCGATGGCGTAATAAAAACGATCAGGTCCGCGTCAGCGCAGTCGCGCAGCTCGGACGTGACGCGGACCGACTCGGGTAGCCTGAGCCCTGGCATGTAATCGCTATTCTCGCGTGTTTTTTGAATCCTCTCGGCTCTTGCGGCATTGTTGCCCCACAGAGAAATTTGCCGCCCGTCTTTCCCCCACAACCACGCCAAAGCCGTCCCCCAACTGCCTGCTCCTAGGATTACTGTCTTGCCGATCTTCATTTCCGTTTTTGAAAACGTGGCTCGGTACCGCGCATGAGACCCACAAGATTTGAGCGATGTCGCAAAACCACAACCACGGCGAGACAAATTGAGGAGTAGAACAGTGCGCCACCGTGCGTTTGATTTCGCGACGTCATGATAACAAGAATGATAAGTGGCAACGCCACCGCAGCTGTGATCGACGCCACCGAGACATAGCGCGTCAAGGTGAAAGTGATGAACCAGATCACGGCGCCGACTAGCGTCGCAAGTGGCATCAGCCCGAAAAATGCTCCAGCTGAAGTAGCAACTCCTTTGCCGCCCTTAAACCGCAGCCATACCGGGAACGAATGCCCGATCACCGAGGAAACAGCCGCAATAATTCCACATAGATCAGGCGAGGACCAACCTGGTTGCGCGTATTTCGCGATCAACATGGACAGAATCACTGCCGCCAATCCTTTTAGAAAGTCCACGGCGAATACCGAATAGCCGTAACGCTTTCCGAGAACGCGTGTTACATTCGTCGCGCCAATGTTCCCGCTTCCGACCTTTCGGATATCGATTCCTGCCATCCGGCCGACGAGATAGCCGGCAGGTATGGATCCGAGCAAATAGCTGATGATCGCGATGGCGGCAAGCGCAAGCATCCGGAATATTATATTAGTAGCGACTGATAACTCTACCTAAAGGCGAGATATCCATCATTCAAGTCCCTCTTGGATAGCCAAATAGATATTATTGCAATATCGGCTGGAGTGATTCCGCTTATGCGCGCCGCTTGTCCTAGTGACGTCGGCCGAACGGTTGCCAGCTTTTGTCTAGTTTCAGAACGCAGTCCTGTGATTCTATTGTAGTCCAATCCATCAGGAATGATTTGATCGCTGCGACGTTGCAACTGCCGATTTTGCTCCGATTGGCGTGCCGCATACCCCTCATACTTGAAATCCGTCTCGACCAACTCCCAAATTTCAGTTGGTGCGAGCGAGACAATCTCAACAGGCAAATTCTTGACGCTAAAATCCGGCCGCTTAAGCAGTTGAGAGATCGATACGCCGTCGAATTTTGTCTGGGTCGCTAGCAGTCGAGCTTGATCCAGAAGGTGCCTCTTCTTCTGAAACTGGGTCCAGCGGGCGTTGCTGACTAATCCCGCGTCAAATCCACACTTGGTCAACCGTTGATCGGCGCTATCCTGTCGGAGAAACAGTCGATCCTCAGCGCGGCTTGTGAACATTCGATAAGGCTCTTCGGTTCCCTTCGTGACCAAATCGTCAATAAGGACACCTATGTAAGCTTCGCTTCGCTTCAGTATGAGCGGCGGACGACCTTGAATTTTCAGTGCCGCGTTCGCTCCAGCAATCAAGCCTTGAGCGGCCGCCTCTTCATATCCCGATGTGCCATTGACCTGGCCGGCGAAATAGAGCCCGCTGATTGGCTTAGTCTCCAAGGTGGGAAAAAGCTGGGTGGGCGGAAAATAATCGTATTCTACAGCGTAGCCTGGGCGCATGATCTCCGCGCGCTCGAGTGCCGGAATAGTATGAAGAAAAGCAAGCTGAACGTCGTATGGTAAACTGGTCGAAATTCCGTTCACATAATATTCACTCGTGTGGCGTCCTTCTGGTTCCAGGAAGAGTTGATGCGAAGTTTTGTCCGAGAATTTAACGACTTTGTCCTCAATGGATGGACAATATCGCGGGCCCGTGCCTTTGATTTGGCCGGTATAAAGTGGCGACCGGGCAAGATTAGCCCGAATGATTTCGTGCGTTCTCGACACTGTCGAGGTGATCCAACAAGGGACTTGTTCCACGTGGAACTTCCCCTGGCGATCATAATTCAAGGTAAAGATGTCGTTTGCCTCTCTGCCAATACCCTCGCTGTAAAACGTAAATCTTGGTGGGGGCTCGTCCCCCACCTGAATCTCGCAACGCGAGAAATCGATCGACCGAGCGTTGAGCCGGCAGGGAGTCCCGGTCTTAAAGCGGCCTATTTGAAAACCATGTTGCCGGAGATTCTCGCTTAAGGTCGAATTCGTGTCGGCCATGCGTCCGCCCGGCTTACTGCTCTCCCCAACGTGCAGTAGACCGCGCAAAAATGTCCCGGATGTGATGACGATACTGCGCGCCGCAATCCTCAGGCGCAGATCAGTCTCGACGCCGATTGCCCTTACATTCTCCACAAGGATGGCGGAAACCGTTGCCTGCTTGAGATCAAGATTCTCCGCCCGTTCTAAGACTGCTTTCATCCGAAATTGATACGCCTTCTTGTCGCACTGGACTCGTGGCGCACGCACGGATGGACCCTTCGTCCGGTTAAGCATCCGGAACTGGATCCCTGTGGCGTCGGCATTGAGGCCCATTGCCCCACCCATGGCATCGATCTCACGAACTATCTGCCCCTTGGCCAGGCCGCCGATCGCGGGGTTGCACGACATCTGGCCAATCGTGTCCAAGTTCTGGGTCAACATCAAGGTCCGGCATCCAATTCGGGCAGCAGCCAATGCCGCTTCGATTCCGGCATGCCCGCTACCCACAACCACGACATCGTATTCTGTGGGAAGCTTAAACATTGCGAAACGGCTCCGGATCACCGGGACTAGGTTCTTGGCTCTGGCAGCTGATGGCCAATGCAATGATTTTCATCGAAGTTCGTGGCGGAGTTTAGTTCGGCGCCGACAGGCGCTCGGGAGATTTGGCTATATGCATAACTAATTCCTTTTGTTGATATTATATAGATAATTTGCTTCCATCGAATGCTCTCGTTTTTCAAGTTGCAATAAGTCCTGCGATCTTTGAATTGCGTGGAGTGCGATTCGCGTCAACAGAATAAACAGGAAGGCTGTAATAAGAAACGCACCGCCCCAAGTCCAGTACTCAACCAGCCGCGGATGGCTTCTCCCTCGCACCAGATTCAATCCGAGCTGACCGAGCGTCCCAAGGTACACATACAAAAAGAGCCCGGGAGCGCGACCGATCGAAGTCCAAAGCATGTACGTTCGGAATCGAATTCTTGTTAGACCGTATACGTAGTTTAGTAGGCTTGTTGGGAAAAGTGGGTGTAACTGACTTAAAAATATAATCTTCCATCCTTCGCGCTCAACTGCCGGCTCTAACGCCCGGAGCGTCGAACTTCGCAAGAGCTTTCGGCTCAGCCACCGCCGCCCCACCCATCGACTGAGCGCAAATGCAATCGCCGCAGCAATCGTGTTGCCGAAAAGCACCATGAAAAAGCCCCACCAAAGTCCGAAGAAAAAACCGCCGCCGACACTTAATAGACCGCCGGGAAGAAGCAGCACATTACAGAAGGCAAAGAGCAGCGGGTAACAGACCCCGCTCCACGCGCCCCAATTCATCACGCGGTGTTGCGCCGCATCGACAAGATCAACAAGCGGGAAAAAGCAGGAAAGCAGCAGCACCAGTCCAATCGCTATTGCAAACAGTGCGAGTTGAAGATAGAGCGCACGCCGGCCTTCGAACATCCCCAGATACTGCGCGTTTCACAGACTTCGCGCAAATTTCGCCGCTCAGTGGTTATTTCGTAGTGCAAGAACGGCGTGGTCAAGTAAACGCCAGGAAATGCCCGAACGCAATGATCTTGCGAACCTCGTTGCTCGATTTAAACCGTAGGGGCGTGTACGCTCCGCCGACGCGGAATGCCGAGATTGTCAAAAATTACCCGCGTGGCGTCGGATCGATTGAGTGTATAAAAGTGAATGCCGGCCACATTGTTATCCAAAAGATCATGACATTGTTCCAAAGCGAAGTGGACGCCAACGCGCCGGACGCCCTCAGCATCGTTTTCGCATCGTTGCAGAGCACGCAGAAGCTTGGCTGGGAAACGCGCGCCCCCGGCCAGCTCGGCGATGCGTTTGAATCCCGTCATGGAGGTAACAGGCATGATGCCCGCGATAATAGGGATATGAATGTCGGCGAGCGCACAACGTTCACGGAAATCGAGAAAGTCGCGATTATCGAAAAATAGCTGCGTGACGATGTAGTCGGCGCCGGCGTCCACTTTCGCTCTGAGGTAATCCATTTCAACCAATCGATTTGGCGTCGCGGGATGTCCCTCGGGGAAACCGGCCACGCCGATTCCGAAACCGCGGCGATCCGGATGCGCGCCGGATTCGTTAAATCGGCGAATGAACTTAACCAGATCGATCGCATGTTGAAACGAATCGCGCGATTTATCGTAGGGAATGTCGCGCGGCCGATCGCCCCCGAGCGCGAGGATATTTCCGATCGCTGACCCGGCGTATCGAAGCAAAATTGTTTCGATCTCATCTTCGTTGTGGCAGATACAAGTTAGGTGCGGGATCGGATCCAGTTTTGTTGTATGTTGAATGCGTTCGACAAGGTCGTGGGTTAAATCCCGCGTTGAACCACCGGCACCGTAGGTGACGCTGACAAAGTGTGGCATGTACGATTCAAGATCGCGAATCGTTTGGTAGAGATTCTCGGATGCTGCCGGCGTTTTCGGAGGAAAGAACTCGAACGAAAACGTGGGAGAATCCCCCCGCATGATGTCCATGATATGCATGATTCAACGCTTATCTTCGTTCGTGCTACGACTTTCGGTCAACGCACCTGGTCGTTTTTCGTACCAGTATATTGTCTTGCGTGTCTCATCCGGAAATCCGGGCCAGCGTGGTATGCCCGGCTGAAATTCATGCGTCAGATCAACATAGGGTTTCGAAGCAAGCGTTTGCTGAATCTTCCACAACGATTCGTTATCTCCGGCGCTCGCCGCAGATAAGAGCCTCGCAACGGGCAAAACAATCATGGTGACTACACCGCGTCGACTGATAGACATTCCGTTTTGTTAAATCAAGACGAAGCAAGAAGCGAACAAGTTCGAATAAGTCTTGATAACTCTCGTCTTCTTCAGGGAGCGCGCGGTTATCGGTGCGGGTTCCCAATCTTGTCGACAACTTGCCGGTTGGCGTGGGCGTATAGGGGTCCAGCTCTGCGCAGATTGGGTTATTCTCGCGTAGAAGGAGAAGATTAAAATAGATAATTTTGAATTCATCAGGCGGAGATTTGTGAAAAAGTTTTCAAGCGGGGAACGCAAGCGAAGATCGATAGTCTTATTAAGCGCGAACTAAAATGCTGCCGGATGTAATAGCTTCCAGACACACTCCAAGCGAAACACCGGTAGCGCTATGTCCCAGCAGATCCGATGGCACTGAGTCCGACCGCGAGAGCCTGTTCGAACATGTCGCGTGGGCCTATGTCCTCTGCCGTGAGCATCTTTTCCGGGACGATACTGCGCGCATGATTGCGGTACTGTGGCCGGATGGACGGCCTGCCTCCGGAACGAAATTACTCGAACTTGGCTGCGGCCCGGGATTTTACTCGTGCAGGCTGGCGGAGAAGTTCCGCGATATTTCAGTCACTGGTTTTGATCGCTCAGAGAGTCAGTTACAATGCGCCCGGGAACGTGCCAGAGCTCTCCGACTGACAAACTGTTCATTTGAACGTGTGAACGCGTTACAACTTTCTTCCCCGGACGCACATTTTCACGTTCTGATAGCGTCCCGGCTTTTCACGATCCTGCCGGAGCCGAACCGCGTCGTAGCCCAAATCTATCGCGTTTTGAAACCAGGTGGTCGCTGTTTCATAGCGGAACCGCGTTATGCTTTTTGGGCTTCGCTTCCACTTTTCGTAATGTGGTTGATTGCGGGGGTGACTCGATTTAAGAATGGGTATTGCGAGCCACGGAAAGCAACAGTGTTTTCGGCGCGCGCGTTCGAAAGCCTCTTTCCGACCCAGCCGTGGAAGGACATCAAGACCTGGCAGGACGGACGGTACCAGTACGCTGTTTGTGAAAAGGCCTAACGCGCGGGCCCATGCCGGATGAAAGTTGTCCATCGCGTGCTTAATCCCATGAAGTCACCGGAAACCGCTCTTCATGTCTGCGCGCTAGCAGTGATGACCAAGGCGCCGCGGGCCGGACGCGTGAAAACGCGTCTTGTGCCGCCGCTTACGCCCGATGAAGCCGCTACGCTAAATGCTTGTTTTTTGTGTGACACGGCGAGTGCCATTTCCACAGCAATTGTGAGCGGCAAGGAATCGGGGAAAGAAGCGCGCGGTGTCGCCGTCTACACGCCTGTTGGTTGGGAAGACGCTTACATAGATATCTTGCCGGCAGAGTTCGATTTGGTCCCTCAGCGTGGAGAAAGTTTTGGTGAGCGCCTCTCTTGCGCCGCTGAAGATTTGTTCCACTGCGGTTTCGATGCGGTTTGTTTGATCGATTCTGACAGCCCGACCGTTCCCGCAGCGACTTTCGCCTATGCTATGGCAATTCTGCGCTCATCCCGGGAGCGCATTGTTCTCGGTCCTTCAGATGATGGCGGCTACTACTTGATCGGCCTGAAAAGGCCGCATCGCGAAATGTTCGAGCGTATCGATTGGAGTACGGAGCGAGTGCTCGAGCAGACGAAGGCGCGCGCAAAAGAAATCGGTCTGGAGGTAAAATTGTTGCCGCCGTGCTACGACGTTGACGATCCCACAACATTGCGACACTTGTGCAACGAATTGCTCGGCGAAAATCCGTCTGATGCCGCAGCGCCGGAAACCGCCAAGTTTTTACGAGAAATGATTGATCGAGAAGGTCGATCGCGAATCTGGCCGAGTGTAGCTGCCCTTCAAGCAACGGAATCAACAAAGGCGCTCGCTGCGTCGAGTGTCGCGACAAAAAAATGAAGCGCGCTCTCGTTACGGGCGGTGCTGGTCTAATCGGTTCGCATGTGGCGGACCTTCTCGTGCGCGAAGGCTGGAAAGTGCGGGTCCTGGATAATCTAGAACCGCAAACGCATCGCCGCGGAAAGCCCGCGTGGATATCAAATCAAGTGGAATTCATTGAAGGCGACATGCGCGATCGCGAAACAGTCAGCGCCGCGCTCGACAACATCGACATCGTCTTTCACCAGGCTGCTTACGGCGGATTCATGCCTGAGATCGTGAAATACGTCCATGTCAATTCGCTTGGGACCGCGCAAATGCTTGAAGTCATTCGCGAGAAAAACCTGCCGACAAAAAAAATAATCGTCGCAAGTTCACAAGCTGTTTATAGCGAAGGCGCCGGGATTTGTCCGAAGCACGGCTTGGTTTTCCCAAATGTTCGACCGATTGAGCAACTGCGCAGAGGCGATTGGTCTGTGCATTGTCCAATTTGCAATGCCGTCACCGAAAGTGCGGCCACGCCTGAGCACGCCCCCGTAGGCGGGGAAACAGTTTATGGACTAACGAAGGTTGATCAGGAGCGATTGGTGCTTCTTTGGGGGAAACAAGTCGGTATTCCCACCGTGGCGTTGCGATATTCATGCACCTACGGACCACGCCAATCGATCTTTAATCCCTATACCGGCGTGATCGCGATTTTTTGCACGCGTTTGCTGAACAACCTGCCTCCGGTCATTTACGAAGATGGTGAGCAAATGCGCGATTTCTGCTTCGTTGAAGATATTGCGCGCGCCAATTTGCTCGCCGCGGAAACGGACAAGCTTGACGGTCTGCCCGTGAATGTCGGCAGCAGTCGGGGCACGCCGATTCGCGAGGTCGCCGAACAACTTTCCGCCGCGCTCAAGATTGAGATCCAATCAGAAATAAACGGCGAGTTTCGGCCGGGTGAAATGCGTCATATTACGAGCGACATCACGCGTATTCGCGCCGCCGGTTACGAGCCAGATGTCGATCTTAGGACTGGCATCGAGTGTTATCTCGAGTGGATTCGCGGGCAATCTGACGTCCGCGATTATTTCAGCGAAGCGGAAACGATTCTACGCAGCAAAGGCATCGTGCACCAAGCCGTAAAGTGAACGTTTCGGCCATCATTCCGGCGTTGAATGAAGAAGAGCCGATCCTGAGAGTCGTCCGAGCGGTGGCGGCCACAAAAATTCCAAACGAGATCATCGTTGTCGATAACGGAAGCACCGATCGGACCGCCGAACGCGCATGCGCCGCAGGGGCGAGAGTCGTTGCTGAGCCGCGACGCGGGTATGGACGTGCGTGCGCCACCGGCGTTCGCTCTCTTTCACCGGAATGCGATATCGTCGTGTTTCTCGATGGCGACGGAAGCGATTGCCCCGAGTTCGTGAATCAACTTGTCGATCCAATTCTTGTAGGGAAGTATGATTTCGTGATCGGCTCGCGCACGCGGGGACGCCGTGAGCCGGGCAGCATGAATTTCCAGCAGGTTTTTTCCGGGCGCATCGCCGGCATCATTTTGCGAGTCCTTTACGGCGTTCGTTACACCGACATGTGCCCGTTTCGCGCGATTCGGCGGGATGCACTTGAGCGCCTCGGCATGCGTGAGCAAACCTATGGTTGGAATCTTGAGATGCAGATGCGTGCTGCGCGTGGCGCTCTGCGTATTCTTGAAGTGCCCGTGGACCATCGTTGTCGCAGTGGTGGAGAATCGAAAGTTTCCGGAACGCTGCGCGGAACCGTCATCGCCGGCACGAGAATTCTCGCGACGTTGTTGCGAATTGCGTTCGAAAGATTGTAGAGATGCTCGCCGCGGCGAGCGCCGCGACAACGCTGCCGAACGAGCATAATTTGATTTCAACGTTTCGATCCAATTGTAAGATCGACAATCGCTCAATGAGCAGAACGAAAGCACTTCTAGCTGGCGTGCTCGCCGGCACCGTTGCCGGAATCACGATGACGACAGCCATGTTGCTTGTGGCGTGGCTGTTTGGCGTGGCGACGCCGCTTGTGCTCATTGGTGACCGGCTCTCGGTCTTCATTCCTCCCGGGCCATTTCTTTCCATTATGGGAAAGGTCGGCGGCTACAATCATTTGAAACAGCTCGGGGTTGGATCGACAATCGCCGGCCAGCTTCTGGTCGGCGCAATTGCCGGAGCAGTTTTTGGCCTGATCATGCGGCGCGGTCCCGGCCGGCGCGTGACATTCGCAACCGTCGGCATCTTTGTGCTTGCGCCGATTGTTGTAGGCGCGATCGCGCTCTGGCCCGTGCTGGGGACCAGTTATCGTGGATTGCCGATCGACGCCGCGCGGCTGATCACGCTCATTAGTTTGGCGCTTTGCTTTCTTATTTTCGAGCGAACGCTTATTACCGGATTTCATTTCCTAAGCCGGGGAGAGCCGGAAAGCGAAGATCGAGAATTCAGTCCAACGATCGGCCGACGCGCGCTGGTACTGGGCGGGATTGGGCTACTTGTCGCGGGAGGTGGGGCCGGTTTGCTACGGAAACTTTATCGCGCGGCCACGTTCAGTTATGACGGATTACAGTACAAAGGACGCATCGTCCAACCAATCACGCCTAACGAGTCATTTTATTGTGTGACCAAGAATGTGGTCGATCCTCGCGTCAACGTTGATCTTTGGCATCTGGAAATAACCGGATTGGTGCAAAATTCAGCCACCTATCGTTTTCAGGATTTGAAGGGTTTCACTCCCGTCGAACAGGAAACGACGTTGATGTGCATCAGTAATGGGCTGGACGCCGGATTAATCAGTAACGCCGTTTGGAAAGGCGTGCCGATGCATGATCTGCTGGACCCGGCGGTTCCCCTTTCCAATTCCGCGAGAGTCCGCCTGTTCGGCGTCGATAACTACAGCGACACGATTCCGCTCGAGAAAGCCCTGGATGGGACCACGCTTGTCGCCTACGAAATGAACGGCGCGCCGCTGCTCCATCGGCACGGTTATCCCGCTCGGGTCATCGTGCCCGGCTATTTCGGAGAAAAGCACGTGAAATGGCTCACTCGGATCGAGGTTGCGACGGCGGACGCAAAAGGATTTTATGAAACCCAAGGTTGGGGCCCGGACTTCATTGTCCCAACGCGTTCCCGCATCGATGTGCCCGATCACGAATCGTGGTTTTTTCTTAGTAAACTTGCGGGTCCCATCGAAGTGAAAGGCATGGCGTTCGGTGGCGATCGCGGCATCTCGCGGGTCGAGCTCAGTTTTGATGACGGAAAAACGTGGGATGAAGCGAGCATTTACTACCCCGGCGGCGATCTCGCCTGGTCGCTGTGGAACGCGCCCAACGGCTGGATGCCCGATGAACCGGGCGATTACACGATCGTCGTTCGTGGAACCGACGGCGAGGGCGACGTGCAGGAATGGGAACCAGATCGCAGCCCATTTTCCGGGGCGACCGGTTTTCACAAGATTGTCGTCCACATCACGGCATAAGCAGTCGTGGACACGAGCGCCGTTGCAATCACTTTTGGCAGCGCGGACACCACGCGGTGGTGCGTCCACCGATGATGGCATGACGTAAAGGTGTGCGATGGATCGGGCAGACTCCGCCGCGCTTCCATTTCTGATGGATTAGCCAATTGCGCGGCGGATCGGAAAAATCTTTGCCGAGCGTTTGCAGTGATTTGCGAACAACAAATTTTGTCGCTTGGAAAATCGCTGCGCGTTCACGCTCGCTTAATTTTCCTGTCCGCTTCGATGGCAAAATCCTTGCTCGCCACAAAATTTCATCCACCATCCAATTACCGATTCCTGAGAAGCCGGATTGCATGAGCAAAACGGCTTTGACCGGCGCCTTCCGATGTCGATCCAAGAATTGATCGACGAATTTTCGATCGAAGTCCGGCGAAATTATCTCGGGAACGCCACGCTTCCACCAATCGGGCTCAGACGGGCCATGGTGAAAACGCACTCGACCGAATTGTCGTGAATCAGTGAATACAAGCGCGCGCTCGGGTTGATAGAGAATAAGATGGTCATGTTTGTTTGGCCGAAAACTCGCCGATTCGACATGGATTTTGCCCGTCATGCCGAGATGAATTCCCAGCCAGTTGTCGCCCGAAAATCGGAACAGCATTCGTTTGCCGCGCGTTGCCGACGTTAGCAGTTTGTTGCCGACAAGGTTCTTCCGGACCGCGCGTGTGTTCACCCCACGGAAAACGCGATTCCGCCGGTGCACGCGAAGATCGCTAATCTCATCGCCGATGCCTACGTCCCACTGTTTGCGATACCACTCGACTTCGGCCAGCTCTGGCATCGCGCAGATTACGTGGCGCGATCATGTTGTCGATGTGCGTACGGACCTTGCCCGATGCTCGAGCAAGCTCGAAGCTTGGTCGCTGCAGACTGAAGCCTGTGCGGCTTGCACCGTGTGCTAAGTTTACTCATGGAAAAGGTTATCATAGTGGGCAGCGGCTGCGCCGGGTTGACGGCGGCGATTTACGCCTCGCGCGCCAACCTTAGTCCACTCGTGCTCGAAGGCCGGCAACCTGGTGGTCAGCTCTCCACGACGACGCTGGTTGAGAATTACCCGGGCTATCCCGAAGGAATTGACGGTCCGCAACTCATCTTAAACATGCACAAACAAGCGGAAAAATTCGGTGCGCGCTTCTCTTACGCCGAAGTGACGGATTTTGAGCCGCGCAACAGTCACGTGCGCATCAAAGCCGATGACGAATGGCTGGAGACACAGGCCCTCATCATCGCAAGTGGAGCTTCGGCGCGTTATTTGGGGCTCGAAAACGAGGAGAAATTGATCGGACACGGTCTCACTTCGTGTGCAACTTGCGATGGTGCATTTTACAAGAATGTGCCCGTATGTGTGATCGGTGGCGGCGATTCAGCAGCCGAAGAGTCGCTTTTTCTCACCCGTTTTGCCTCAAAGGTTTATTTGATTCATCGGCGCGACAAAATGCGGGCTTCCAAGATCATGGCCGACCGCGTTTTCGCGAACAAAAAGATCGAGCCGATCTGGAATACAGTCGTGACAAAATATATTCCAGATGAAAAAGGTGAGATGCGGGCGGTCCGCTTGCGAAATGTGCAAACAAACGAGGAGCGCGAGTTGCCTGTGGCCTGCGTGTTCGTCGCCATCGGTCACGATCCCAACACCCAAGCGTTCGCGGGAAGACTTGACGCCGACCCGGAAGGGTATTTGATCGCGAAAAATTTCATGGATGCGGAGCGTTACTTAAGCGAACTGGAATCGCGCGCCTGACAATTTTCCTAGTCGATTTTCGACGGTGAAGATTTGCGATCTGACTCAGTTCTATTCGCCGCTGAGCGGCGGGGTGAAACGTTATGTTCACGAAAAGATCGCGTACATCGGCAACTACTTACCGGCGACCGAACATATCCTCATCGTTCCTGGGCCGAAAACGCAAATGACCTGCAATGGCCGGTCACGCATTTATTCCATTCGCTCCCCATTGCTTTCGCGCGCGTCGCGCTATCGGGCACTTCTGAACCTGCGCGCCGTCGAAGAGATTTTAGAACAGGAACGTCCTGATATAATCGAATCGAGCGATCCATACCAAGTTGGTTGGAAGGCGATCGCCATCGGGCGTTCCCAGAAAATTCCGGTCATCGGTTTTTATCATTCGCATTTCCCCGAAGCATATTTGCGTAGCGGCATGAAATTTCTCGGCAAACGCGGGACGCATCGCGCAATGAAGTTGACGCGCGGTTACGTGCGCAAGCTCTATAATCAATTTCAGGCCACGCTCGTACCATCGGAACTGTTGGCGGAACTTCTCTCTGACTGGGGGGTGCGCAATGTGCGCGCCGTCCGCCTCGGCGTAAACACCGACATCTTCAAACCGGCGCCAGACGACGGACACACGACGCGTGAGTCGTTAGGGATTACCCGAAGTCAGAAGTTGCTTCTGTACGTCGGCCGGTTGGCCAAGGAAAAGAACACTGAAACGTTGTTTCGCAGTTTCGATCTCTTGCACCGGCGGCGGCCAAACGATTTTCACCTGCTTATAATCGGGGACGGACCGCAGCGCCATCAGGTTCGAGAGTCACAGCGGCGTACCGGAAACGTCTCGTGGATTCAGTATTGCACCGATTCGACTGATCTTGCGCGCTATTATCGCGCGGCCGATCTGTTCGTTCACCCGGGCGTTCAGGAAACATTTGGCCTTGTCGCGCTGGAAAGTCAGGCCTGCGGCACGCCCGTGGTGGGAATTCACGGCAGTTACATGGACCGGATTATTTGTCATGAGCAGGAATCGTGGGCTCGAGAAAACACTGCGGAGGCTCTCGCCGATGCCGTTGAGGCATTGAGCGCGCAAAAACTGCAGACGTTGGGCAGCACTGCAGCACAATATGCCGGAGCAGATTATGCGTGGCCGTGTGTGTTTGAGCAGTTTTTTTGTATTTACCGCGAGGTCTGCTCCGGTTACACAGGAACCATCAACGAATGAAGAGCGAGAGGTCATTCACAATTCGAAGCTATCGCGATTGCGATCGCGCCGCTGTGAGGCGCTTGTGCTGCCAAACTGGGTTCCTCGGCGAACCGATCGATCCCGTTTACGAAGATCGACAATTGTTCGCCGATTTTCTTACGACTTACTATACCGACCACGAACCCGAATCGTGCTTCCTCCTTGAAATCGACGGCGAGATTCGAGGCTATCTGCTTGGCTCACGCAAGCCCCTGCGCAATCAGATCTATGCGTTCTATCAAAATGTTTGGCTCTTTTTCCGCGCGCTTACCCGCTACATTCGCTACAACGCACGCTCGCGGCGCTTCATCCGTTGGACGCTCGTCCACGGGTGGCGCGAAGTGCCAGCCGCACCGCGTCGCGTTGCGCATTTTCACATCAATCTTCTCCCGGATGCACGCAAGGTTTCTACGACGCGCGCTCTAATGAGCGCGTATCTGAGTTATCTCTACCGCTCGGGTGAGAAACGTGTTTACGGGCAGATCGTCACATTTGAAAGCCGACGTGGCGAAAAGATGTTCGAGCGTTATGGATTCAAGGTTTTGAATCGCGCCGAGATCACAAAATACAAAGCCTTCTATCCTGAATCAGTTTACCTCAGCACCGTGATCAAGAATCTGGAAACGGCCGAACCGCTCTCGGCCTACACGCGCGTCCGCGAATAAAAGCGACGACAACTTGTTAACGCTGGACGTGTGCGGTAAACTGCGCGCGTCTTTTTGCCGGCATAGCTCAGCTGGTAGAGCAGCTGATTTGTAATCAGCAGGTCG
>WNFQ01001304.1_pt1 | contig 17540 bp, 16 predicted proteins | sample 5400171 | NCBI WGS metagenome assembly WNFQ01 (sample SAMN13153356, study PRJNA577476) | soil metagenome | isolation source: 20 cm soil under Madrone tree | place: USA:California | collected 2016-06-14 | reverse complement strand
CGGATGCCGACGCGCAACGTCTGTCCGGCGACCTCGGTGAGGCTGATCCGCATCTAGTTTTCCATCACATATCGGCCGGGGGCCTCGCCGAGCGGCGGGATATCCACGTTGCCGAAAGAAGCCGGCGCAGCCACTAGCTCGCTCGAGCGCGGCTTGATCCATTCGAGCCAGTGCGGCCACCAGCTGCCCGGCTGTTTCTCCGCGCCTTTCAGCCACGCCTCCGCAGTCGCCTTTCGTGCCGGGGCGGCCTGGAAGAACGCCTTGGGATTGCCCGGCGGATTAAGCAGGCTTTGGATGTGTCCGCTATGGGAAAGTACAAAGGTGCTGCGCTTTCCGTACAGCTTCGCGGTGTTGTAGCAGCCCTGCCACGGCGTGATGTGATCGGTGACGCCGGCGACCACGTAGCTGTCCATGTCGATGAGGCGCATGTCGAGCGGCTTGCCGCGCACCGCGAGCCGGCCGGGATTGACGAACGGATTGGTGTTGACCAGATCGAGGAAGTCGGCATGCAACTGCGCCGGCAGCCGTGTGGTGTCGTTGTTCCAGTAGAGCACGTCGAAGGCTGGCGGCGCATTGCCCAACAGATAGTTGTTGACCCAATAATTCCAGATCAGGTCGTTCGGCCGCATCCATGCGAACATGCGCGCGAGCTCGCGGCCTTCGACCACTCCTGCGAGCTGCGAGGCGCCCTTCGCCGCGGCGATCGACCCCGGCGTTACGAAGATTCCCGCCGTGGTGTTTTCGGCGACCGCCATGTCGAGCACGCACACCGCAACCGTCGCGCAGCTGACCTTGCGCTCGCCACGCGCGGCGAGGTTGGCCAGAAACGCCGACATGGTGATGCCGCCGGAGCAGGAACCCCAGATGTTGACGTCTTCGGCGCCGGTGATGGCGCGCATCACGTCGACCGCTTCCTCCAGCGCTTCGACATAGGCATCGAGCCCGAAATGAGCTTGCGCGGGCGTCGGATTTTTCCACGAGATCGCAAAGGTCTGCAGGCCGCCCTCGAGCGCGAAGCGGATGATGCTTTTCTCCGGAGCGAGATCGAACACGTAAAATTTGTTGATCTGCGGCGGCGCCACCAGCAGCGGCCGCGCGTGCACCTGCGTGGTCGTGGGTCGATACTGGATAAGCTCCATGATCGAATTGCGATAGACCACGGCGCCCGGGGTCGTTGCCAGGTTCTTGCCCACCGCGAAGTTGCGCGTATCGACCTGCGCCGGCAGGCCGCCATTGTTCAGAAGGTCGTGGACGAAATTTTCCAGCCCTTTCGCCAGGCTGCTGCCGCCGGTGTCGATGAATTTCTTTAGCGCTGCGGGATTGCCGGCGAGCGAGTTGGTCGGCGCCATCGCGTCGATCAACAGCGAGGTGACGAAGCGCACGCGCTCGGCATCGCCTTTTTCCATCTTGGCGTCGTCGACGAAACGATTGAGAGCCCCGCCCCAGGCGAGGTAGCACTGCGCCAGCGTGCGGTAGGCGGGACTCTGTTTCCACGCCGGATCGGCGAAACGCTTGTCGGCGGCGCCGGGCGCGAGTTCCGAGGCGCCGGCGGCGATGCGGCCGAGTTCGCCAAGAAACCCCATATATTGCTGCGCGGCAACGTCGGCATGGCTTGTCACCTGGCCGAACAGCAGCTGCATGGCATCAAGCAGGTCCTCGCCGCGCACGCCGACCAGGGGATTGGCGGCAAGGGTGTTCGCCGCGGCCTGTTCGCGAATGTCATAATCATTGGTTTCAGGCATTGTTTCCTCCGATCAGCATGCAGAGGATCTCGGCGATCAAGGCGGGCTTCGGCTCGTCCTCGATCTCCAGCATGCATTGCAGCTTGAGCAACGTGCGCCCACTGTTCTGCGCTTCGGCCGCAATCAGGCTGGCGCGATTGCGCACCCGCGCGCCGGCCTTCACGGGTGCGATGAACCGCACCTTGTCCACGCCGTAATTGAGCCCGGTGGCGGCGTCCGGAGGAATGATGCCGATCTCCATCACGGTTGCCGCAACCAGCGACAGCGTCAGGTAGCCGTGGGCAATCGGACCGCCAAAGGGGCTCTCGCGTCTTGCGCGCTCGACATCGATGTGGATCCACTGCCGGTCGCCGGTGCATTCCGCGAAGGCGTCGATGCGGTCCTGGTCGACCACGACCCAGTCCGATACGCCAAGCTCGCGTCCGACGAATTCTGCGGCTGTCGCCATGCTGTAGCCTGCGAGCGCCATGATGATCGCCTCAAGGAATATCGCGCAGATCCTTGCGCAGGATCTTGCCCACGTTGGATTTCGGCAAAGCGTCGAGGAAGCGCACCTCCTTCGGCACCTTGTAGGCCGCCAGATCGCCGCGACAATGGGCGATGACATCGGCCTCGGTCAACGCCGCATCGGGGACCTTGACCACGAACAGCCGCACCGCCTCGCCGGTTTTCTCGTCGGGCCGTCCGATGCAGGCACATTCCAGCACGCCGGCACATGACGCCGCGACCGCCTCGATCTCGTTCGGATAGACGTTGAAGCCGGAGACGATGATCATGTCCTTCTTGCGATCCACGATCCGCAGCAAGCCGTTGCGGTCGAACACGCCGATATCGCCGGTGCGGAAATAGCCGTCGGGGGTGAACGCGGCCGCGTTGGCTGCCCCGTTCCGCCAATATCCCTTCATCACCTGCGGGCCCTTGGCGCAGATTTCACCGGGGTCGCCAATTGCGGCATCCTTGTCCTCGCTGTCGAGCAGGCGAATATCGGTGGAGGGCAGCGGCAGGCCGACCGTTGCCGAGAAGCCGGATCCCGTCATCGGGTTGAGGGTGAGGATCGGCGAGGTTTCCGAAAGGCCATAGCCTTCGAGGATGTCCTTTCCGGTCAGCGCCTTCCACTTCGCCGACGTCGTCGGCAGCACCGCGGCGCCTCCGCCGATCGCCACGCGCAGGCTCGAGAAATCGACCTCGCGGATCTTTGGATGCATCATGAGCCCGCCGAACAACGTGTTGACGCCGGTGAACACCGTGCACCGCGATTTCTTCAGAATCTCGACGAAGCCGTCCATGTCGCGCGGATTGGGGACAAGCCAGTTCTCCGCGCCGATCGAATAGTAGGTGATGAAGTTCACCATCAGCGCGAAGATATGGTAGAGCGGCAGCGCCGTGACCACCACTTCCTGTCCCGGGCGCAAGGCATCGGGCATGAAGGCCTTGAACTGTTCGGTATTCGCAACGAGGTTGCGATGCGACAGCGCGGCGCCTTTGGAAAGCCCGGTGGTGCCGCCGGTGTATTGCAGGAACAACAGATCGTCGCCTGCCTGCGAAACCGGCGTCAAGGCTTGGGTTGCGCCCTGCGCCAGCACCTCCGAAAATGGGACCACGTTTGCAAGCCGCGGGTCGACTGGCGGCGTGGCAGGCTTTGCGCCGATGCCGTCGCCGAGTTCGACGCTGATGACATGCTCCACCGCGGTCCTGGCGATGATCTCGGCGAGCGTCGCCGAGACGCCCCGGAAGATGACGATGGTTTTCACGCCTGCATCGTTGAGCTGGTGCTCGAGCTCGCGCGGCGTGTAGAGCGGATTGACATTCACCTGGACGGCGCCCGCGCGCACGATTCCCAGCATGGCGAGCGGAAACGCCGGGATGTTCGGCAGCATCACCGCGATGCGGTCGCCCCTGGCAACGCCGAGCTTGCCCTGCAGATAGGCCGCGAAGCTGCGCGACAGGCGGTCGGTATCGGCATAGGTGAGCGTCTGCCCGAAGCAGCGAAATGCTGCCTTGTCCGGGAAGCGCGCCATCGCGCCCTCGAGCATTTCCAGCACGGACCCGTGAACGTCCGGATCGATCTCGGCCGGGACACGTTCGCCGTAAGCAGTAAGCCAGGACTTGCTCAACAAGTTCGCCTCCCTTTGCCGTGCCGGCCAGTGCCTTCATGCCGCTCAAGTGGCGAGGCCGGCAGTTCCATAGTATGCTCGCTGGATAGCCGGTGGACGCCCGGCATGTCAGTAGCCGGGGCGGCCAATCTATTGGCTGACAAAGCCACTGGCGCTTGCGGAGGAGCGAGGGATGGACAAGCGGACGACGGCTGCCGTCTGGGTGAAGGGCATCGCGGAGATGCTCGCCGCCGAGGGCTTCGATGTCGGCGCCTTGTTTGCGGCTTCCGGCATCGATCCCGCAGCGCTCGAACCGGCCGGCGCGCGCTTGCCGACAGAAAAGATCAGCCGGCTGTGGGAGCTTGCCGTGGAACGCTCCGGCAATCCCGCAATCGCGCTTGCGCAGCATCGGGTGCCGCGGCCGGCGAGCTTCGATGTGGTCGGCTACGCCATGATGTCATGCGGCCACCTGCACGCCGCCTTCGAGCGCCTGATCCGCTACATGCTGATTCTCAGCGACGCGCTGACAATGACGATGACCGAAGAGGGCGACGGATACCGCGTCACCTTCGTGCTTTCCGGCGGCGGCCGGCCGGTGCCGCGGCAGCGCATCGAGTTCATCTTCGTGACCGTGATCAGCTTCTGCCGCTGGATCAGCGGTCGCGAGGTTGATCCGCGGCAAGTGCAATTGGCCTATCCCGCGCCGGCCGATCTTGCGCCCTACCGCGCGGCGTTTGGCTGCGCCGTGGCATTCGACGCGCCCCGCGACAGCCTGCTGTTTGCCCGCGCCGACATGACCGCGCCTCTGCCGACCTCCAATCCCATGCTCGCGGAACTGCACGAGCGCTATGCGGGGGATTATCTGCGCCATTTCGATCACGCGCAGACCAGCTATCGGGCGCGGGAAGTGATCATCCGCCGGCTGCCCGACGGCGAGCCGCGGCGCGACGACGTCGCGGGCGAGCTTTGCATGAGCGAGCGCACGCTGCAGCGTCGGCTGGAAGGGGAAGCGACCTCGTTTGTCCAGCTTCTCGACAATACCCGCCGGGAATTGGCCGAGCAGTATCTCGGCCGGCTGCACCTTTCGCTCGGCCAGGCAGCCTTCCTGCTCGGCTTCGCCGACCAAAGCAGTTTTTTCCGCGCCTGCAAGCGCTGGTTCGATGTCTCGCCGGGACAATATCGCAACCAATTGCTCGCCCACGCCGCGGTTCGCACCGGCGGCTAAAGGGCCGCTTTCCGCGCGCTCACAGCGGCCCCTTGCGATATTCGCGATTGGCGAGGCTGGCCTCCTCCAGGTCGAGATCGCGTTCGATCCGCCGCCTGATCTCGTCGGTGATCTTCCCGTCGCGCAGCAGGACGTGGATGAATTTCCGCTCGGCCGCAATCAGTTCCCGCGTCAGCTCCGTCCCTTCCGCCGAGATTTCGCGCGCATCGGGATCGAGCGAGGCCGGCAGCTGGTTGGCGCGGATTTCATGCCGCGCGCGCAACAGCTTGACCACCTCGTCGGACAGTTCGCGATCGTCGGTGATGGCGTCGAGCGACCTGAGCGCTGCGGCCAGCGCTTCGCGCCGCGCCGCGAGCTCCGATTCATGCTCCGCCAAATGCTCGGCGCGACCGGCTTGCCCGAGCCCGAGCCAGCGGACCACCAGCGGCAGCCCTAGCCCAAGCCCAATCAGGGTGATGAAAATGACCCCGAAGGAAACAAACAGGATCAGGTCGCGGTAGGGAAAATCCTCCCCGGTTGGCAGCGCGTAGGGCAGCGCCAGCGCGGCCGCCAGCGAGACGGCGCCGCGCACGCCGGTGAAGGCAACCACGAATGCCCACTGCCATGGCGGCGAAGGATCGCGTTCGCGCACGCGCTTTAATAGGCGCGGCAGGTAGATTGCCGGATAGACCCAGGCAAAACGCGCTATGACGATCATGACAGTGACCAGCGCGGTCGCAAACAAGATATCGTCAAGCGGAAACGCCTTCGACTTCTCGAACAGCGACCGCATCTGGAATCCGGTCAGCAAAAACAGCAGGCCCTCGATCAGATAGATCACGAGATCCCAGAAGAAGATGCCCTGCAGCCGGGTCGCCGAAGAGATCAATAGCGGCCCGTTCCAGCTCATATAAAGCCCGCAGGCGACGGTCGCGATCACGCCGGAGCCGCCGAGATGCTCGGGCACCCAGTAGGCGACGTAGGGCGTGATCAGCGACAGCGTGATCTCGACCTGCGGATCGCGGGCGCGGTGGCGCATCCTCAAGCTGAGCCAGCCGACGGCTGCCCCGAACAGCACCTCGCCGACGATGATCGCAGCGAACGTGCCCGTCGCCTTTGGCAGCGAAAAGGCGCCGGTGGAAATCGCCACCACCGTGAAGCGATACAGGATCAGCGCGGTGGCGTCGTTCGCCAGGCCCTCGCCCTCGAGGACGACGAGGATGCGGCGCGGCAGCCCGAGCCTGCGGGCGATCGCCAGCGGCGCCACCACGTCCGGCGGCGCGACGATCGCCCCTAACAGGAAGCCGATGCTCCAGGGCAGCCCGATGAGGTAATGGGTCGCCGCGGCGACCGCGAAGGCAGTGAAAATCACGCAGCCGACTGAGAGCAGGATGATGGGCCGCAGATTGAATTTGAATTCGCGCCAGCTCATGGCGACGCTGGCCGAATAGATCAGCGGCGGCAACACCAGCAGCAGCACCACTTCCGGCGGCAACTCTAGCGATGGCATGCCCGGCACGAAGGCGAGAGCGGTGCCGGCCAGCAGCAGCAGGATGGCCGGCGCGACGTTGATCCGCCGCGCCAGCAGCGCGGTACCCGCCAGCACCGCCAGCAGAATCACAAAAATCTGGAATTTGGCTTCCACGGTGTCCAATTCCTGTACGGGCTCAATTTGCCCAGACCGGCGGCGCCGTCAATGCCGCGGAATCGTCGTGGCTATTTCTCCTCAAAGGCTATTCCCTCAAATCGTAGCGGTACGATTTGGAGACGATCTGCCAGCCGTCGTCGAGTTTCATCGCCACCAGATAGTCAGTGAAATAGCGCGGCGGCAGCTGGCAGCGCACTTTGATGAAGGCGGTGGACTCGTCGGAGCGGTCGATGGTGACGATGAAATCCTCGCGTGGCTTGCCTTCGGCCTTGGCGGACGGGCGTTTCCTGACGCGATCGAGCCAATCGGGGACGTTGAGAACTTGCAGTTCGCCCTTTTCCAGCCAGCGCAGGTCGGCCGAAGGGTGGAAGATCGCCGCCAGCTTGTCGGCATTGCCCTCGTAAAGGCCGTCGAAATAATTCTTGACCACGGCCTCGACGGTGGATCGGTCATGACTCATTGGTTTGTGCTCCCCGCTTGCGTGATTGGATAATCGTCACTCCGGGGCGCGCGCCAGCGCGAACCCGAAATCTCGTTTCGTAATCCGGGGGATTCCGGGTTCGTGCGCTTCTCGCCCGCCCCGGAATGACGATTAGGGTCACATCAAGAACACGCCCTTGCCATCGACCTGTTTGTCGAACAGCTTGTAGGCCTCGTCCGCCTGATCGATCGACCAGCGATGGGTGAAGAGGTTGTCGACGTCGATGCCGCGCTCGACCGAGAACCGTGCGCACTCGGCCTGGATTATGTTGGAGAATGTCCAAGACGCCACCAGCGTCAATTGCCGGCGCAACAGATGCGGGCTGACGTCGATATGGACGTCGCCGCCTTCGCCGACAAAGCACATCGTGCCCCACACCTTGGTGCTGCGGACCGCATTCAGCCGGGCATCCGGGTTGCTCGAAGTATCCAGCGTCAGGTCCGCGTAACGGCCGTGGGTGAGCTCCTTGATCGCAGCTACCGGATCGTTCGATCCGGGATCGACGACCTCGTCGGCGCCGAACGCCTTGGCGCGGTTGAGCCGCGGCTGGCTGATGTCGAGTGCGATCACTCTTGCGCCCATCGCCTTGGCGTATTGGGTGGCCGCCAGTCCCACGGGTCCCTGGCCGAAAATCGCGATGGTGTCGTTGCCCGATAGGTTTATGCGGCGCAGCGCGCTGTAGGCGGTGCCGGAACCGCAGGCGATCGCAGCTCCGGCGCTGAACGTCAGTTCGTCGGGCAGCGGCACCAGCGTGTTGGCGGGCACCTTCAGATATTGCGCGTGGCCACCATGCGCGTTGTTGCCATAGACCTTGACCGGCACCTCCTGGCAGAGCTGCTGCCATCCGGAGCGGCAATGATTGCACTGCGTGCAGCCCTGATAGTGGTGCACCATGACGCGCTGGCCGATGCGCGCCATCTTGGCGTCGACGCCGCTACCTACCGCGATCACCACGCCGCAGGGTTCGTGCCCCACGATGACAGGACCCTCGCTCATCGGAATGCCGGTCGCCTGTGACTGGCCTTTGGGACGGCGGTACTGATGCAGGTCGCTGCCGCACATGCCGGACGCCTTCATCTCGATGACGACATCGTGAGCGTCCGGCGTTGGATCCGGAAACTGCATCAATTCCAGCCCGCGTTCGCCCGTGAATACAACGCCGCGCATCGGTTCCTCCGCCTGTTTTTGTTATGGCCCGATTTTGAACCCAAACGGCGCGATTGGCAAAGCGCGAACCAATAGCGGGTTGGCGTCACTAAGGATCAGAGGGTTCCTTTACCTGCCTCCCTGCGCGGCTGATGCCAGGGGCCGCAACTTGCGTGATCTGGCTCACAAGGTCCCGGCACAGGGTTCTGATAGGCAGGCCACTGTGCTACAAGACCATCGTTCCGGAAGCGTCACATGAAATCGCCTGGATCTTCAAGATTGCGCCAATTTGTCCTGGCTGCCGCGCTTTTGCTGCTGTTGTGCCAGCCGGCTTTCGCCGAAAAGCGCGTCGCGCTGGTGCTGGGCAATTCCGCCTATCAAAACGTGGCGCGGCTTCCCAACCCGGTCAATGACGGCGCGGTGATCGCGGCAACGCTCAAGAATGCCAGCTTCGACGTCGTCGAGGAGCGACACGATCTCACCGCGGCCGAGACCCGTCGCGCACTGCGCGACTTCGCCGACCGCGCGCGCGATGCCGACATCGCCGTGGTCTATTACGCCGGCCATGGCATCGAGGTCGACGGTACGAATTATCTGATCCCGGTGGATGCGAAGCTGGAACGCGATACCGACGTGTACGACGAGGCGTTTTCGCTGGACCGCGTATTGCTGGCGATCGAACCAGCAAAGCAGCTTCGGCTGGTGATCCTCGACGCCTGCCGGGACAATCCCTTTGCCAAGAATATGAAGCGGACCGTCGCATCGCGCGCGATCGGGCAGGGGCTTGCCAAGGTCGAGCCGACCAGTCCGAATATGCTGATCGCCTATTCCGCCAAGGCCGGTTCGACCGCGCTCGACGGTGATGCCAAAAACAGCCCGTTCACGATGGCGCTGGCAAAACACCTGACCACGCCGGGGCTCGATGTGCGCAGGGCGTTCGGATTCGTTCGCGACGAGGTGTTGAAGACGACGAGCTACCGGCAGGAGCCATTCGTCTATGGCTCCCTCGGCGGCGAGGACGTGCCCCTTGTCCCTGTCAAGGCCACGGCCTCCCCCGCGAATCCGCAAGCTGAAATACGGCGCGATTATGAGCTGGCGCAGCAGATCGGCAACAAGGCCGCATTGAACGCCTTCCTCGCCCAGTATCCGGACGGCTTCTACGCAGAGCTCGCCAGGAGTCAGCTCGCCAAGATTGCCGCGGAGGATACGCGCGTGGCGGCGACCGAAAAGGCCCGGCTGGCCGAACAGGAGCGGGCGCGGCTTGTCGCCGAGGGCGCGCAAAAAGGGCAGCAGGCGAAGGCCGAGGCGGATGCGAAAGCAGCCGAGCAGGCCCGCATTGCCGCTGAAAAAGCCAAGCAGGTCGCACAGGAGCAGGTCGCCGCGGCCGAGCAGAAACGGACGGCCATCGAAACCTCCGCAGCCGGCAAAGCTTCTGAAAACAAGGCTTCCGAAAACAAGGTTGTCGCCGACAACAAGGCCGCCGATCAGGTTGCCGTTGGCCCGCCCGCGGCTGGGAAAATACAGCCGGCGAACGTTGCCGCGCTGAGCGACGGATCGGCGCCGGCCGACATCGCAAAATCGGTGCAGATCGAGTTGCGCCGTGTCGGCTGTCTCGCTGGCGCCGCCGATGGCGAATGGAACGCGGCGTCGCAGCGCTCGTTGGCGCTGTTCAACCGGCATGCCGGAACCAGGCTCAACGTCAAGCTCGCAAGCACCGATGCGCTCGACGCGATCAAGCTCAAGCCGTCGCGGGTCTGTCCGCTGGTTTGCGAGCACGGCTTCAAACCCGATGGCGACCGTTGCAGCCGGATCGTCTGCGCCGAAGGCTCGATCCTCAATGACGACAATGAATGCGAGAAGCGGCGCGGGACGAAGCCGGTCGCCAAGCGCGACAGGGACGACCGGGAGCGAGCGGCACCTCTCAGGCCGCATGCAAAGCAAGCTGTTGTCGGGCGTTCTCAAGCACCGACTTCAGCGTCGACGGCCCGGCCGCTTACCGGCCAAGAACGTGAGGAGGGTTGCAACTCATACGGAGCCATCATGTCGGGAAAGTGCCCGTAAGCACAGCCGCGCGTTATCGAACACGTCCAGGCCACAGCTCATCTCAGTCTTGACGGCAGGGGTTATGGGTCCCAATTCAAGGCCGGGACGACGGGGATGGATTTCGCGCGCTTTACTAAATCGCGCTCGCGGCGATATTGACCATTAGGGCGAGCAGCGCGGTGTTGAAAAAAAATGAGATGATGCCGTGCACGGTGGCGGTGCGGCGGACGGTCTTGTCGGTGATCCCGACGTCCGAGACCTGCGCGGTCATCCCGATCACGAACGAGAAATAGACAAAGTCCCAGTAATCGGCGTGGTCGTGCGGGTCGCCAGAGGGAAACTGCAAGCCGCCGGGCTTGGCGCCGCGGTAATAGTCATGGGCGTAATGCAGCGCGAAGGTGGTGTGAATGACCGCCCATGACAGCGCGATGGTCGCGGTCGCCAGCGCCAGTTGCGGCGCGGTGCGCTGCGCTGCGCCGAGCTCGAACACGATCGCGGCAATACTGGCGAACGCGCCAAGCGCTGTTACCAGCAGAATCAGAAAGCGGCCATCGTCCTGCAGCACCGCGTTACGGCGGATATGCGCCAGATCGCAGCGAAACATCATGGTGTAGGCAAGCACCAGGTACAACGTAACGAAAATATCCCAACTGATCAGCACACGGGTGACCAGCCGCAACGAGCCCGGCAGCACGAAGAACGCCACGATGCCGATGGCGATCGAAATGAACATGCGCGGCCGCGCATAGACCACGCGCACCGGTTTTGGCAGTTTCCTGAATCGAACAAGATGCTCGTCCAATTCCCTGGTCATATCCGCATTCAGTTCTTGCGTTCGGCAACGAACCGCGCGGCGGCGCGCAGCACGTCGCCCTTGGCGCCGAACATCGAAAGCGCGGTATCGGCGCGCGCCAACAGGTCCCGCACACGTTGCCTGGCGCCCTCGATCCCGAGCTGGGTGACGAAGGTGGTCTTGCCCAACGCCGCGTCCTGTCCGGTCTGCTTGCCGAGCGCCGCCGCGTCGCCCTCGACGTCGAGCAGATCGTCGGCGATCTGGAACGCCTCACCGAGCGCGCGGCCATAGTCGTCGAGCGCCTGATATTGTTGTTGCGAGGCCTGGCCGAGGATCGCGCCGGCAATGCAGCCATAGCGCAACAGCGCGCCGGTCTTCATCTGCTGCAGCCGCGCGACGTCGACCGGCTCGCGGTCGCCGAACCGGCCCTCGCCGGCAAGGTCGAGCATCTGGCCGCCCGCCATGCCGCCGACCCCCGCGGCCCGCGCGAGCGCGCGGGTCAATGCGAGGCGCACGCCGGCGTCGCGGTGAATCTCGTCGCGGGTGATGATGTCGAAGGCGAGCGTCAATAACGCGTCGCCGGCGAGGATCGCGGTGGCATCGTCATAGGCCTTGTGAAGCGTGGGCCGCCCGCGGCGCAGATCGCTGTTGTCCATCGCCGGCAGGTCGTCATGAATCAGCGAATAGCAGTGGATGCATTCAAGCGCCGCGCCGGCCAGCAGCGCGGCCTCGCGCGCGATGCCGAACACGGCAGCACTTTCGACCACCAGAAACGGCCTTAAGCGTTTTCCCCCGCCGAGGCTGGAATAACGCATCGCATCGATCAGCCGTTTCGGCCGCGCGATCTCGTCGGGCAATAGCGCATCCGACAAAAGCTTCCCAAGCAGGGTTTCGGTATCCTCCGCGGTCTGGTCCAGTCGCTTTGCAAAATCCAATAGTGCGGTGGCGGTCGTCATCAAAAACAGCTCCCAATCGAGGTGGCCGGACAATCGGTTATGGCACAGGCTTCGTCAATTCCGACACCCCGGTTCATGGCGCCTTAAAACTGCTGGAAAAAGTGCGAAGTTTCAGCGAGATATGGTGGCCATTGATCCACCCCGCGCGCGCTTGCTCCAACCAGAAACATCAATTTTGCGCATTGTCCGCAACCTGTTCCTCATCCTGCTGCTGGTCCTGTTGCTGCCATACCTGCTGGTGCCGATCTATCGCGCGGGCCATCCGGTCTCGACGCTGATGGCATGGCGCTATATCACCGGCGCGCCGGTGTCGCGGCAGTGGATCGATTTCACCGCGCTCTCGCCCTCGCTGCCGCGCTCGGTGGTCGCCGCCGAGGACGCAAAATTCTGCAGCCATCACGGCATCGACTGGGGCGCGCTGCGCGACGTGATTGACGACGCCGAGGACGGCGAGGTGACGCGCGGCGGCTCGACCATCACCCAGCAGGTGGCGAAAAACCTGTTCCTGTGGCAGAGCCGCAGCGTGGTCCGCAAGGCGCTGGAGTTTCCGCTCGCGCTGTGGATCGATCTGGTGCTGCCGAAGCAACGCATCCTGGAAATCTATCTGAACATCGCCGAGCTCGGCCCGTCGGGGCAGTTCGGCGCGCAAGCCGGCGCCAGCTATGCTTTCGCCCGCCCGGCATCGGCGTTGTCGCCGCGCGAAGCGGCGCTGCTCGCGGCGATCCTTCCCAATCCGGTCAAGCGCAGCGCCCGCAATCCCGGCCCCGGGGTGCGCCGCCTGGCCGGGACCTACATGGCCCGGGCACAGGCCTCCGGATTGCAGCGATGCTGGAGCGAAAATCGCGCCTTTTAGGCCGATTTTGCGCCGTTTTGGCCGGAAGGTACCCTAGCTTTGCACGACTCCATCCTCTATAAGCGCGGCCTTATCGGCATTTCAGCTCGCGCCAAAACGCTTCAGCCGTCCGCCACGGACGATGCCTCCGACAACACCCCTAGAGGACACCGACATGGCCGTTCCCAGAAGAAAAACATCGCCGTCGCGGCGTGGCATGCGCCGCTCGGCGGATGCACTGAAGAAGCCAACCTATATCGAGGACAAGGATTCCGGCGAATTGCGCCGTCCCCATCACCTCGACCTGAAGACCGGCATGTACAAGGGCCGCCAGGTTCTGAAGGCGAAGAAGGAATCCTGACCACGACGCTGAAGCCGCGCCGCCGATCGCGGCGCCTCGGCTGGGCTCGGTGGAGATGTCCATGATCGGTTTTCCGCTTCTTCTGATTCCGCTGGCGCTCTACAACATCGTCGTCTTCCTGATGCCCGGCGTGTCGCTCACCGAGCCGCTGGTGAAGCTGACGCTGGTGTCCGGCGCCGAGTGGCCGATAACGCTCTCCGATATGCTTCTGACGCTTGGCGTCTTGTTGCTGCTGTCGGAGATCATCAGGAGCGCGCGTCCCGGCGCGAAATATCTCACCGATCATTTGCTGTCTCTAATCGTGTTGGGCGCCGCGTCCGCCGAATTTGTGCTGTGGCCGCGGTTCGGCACCTCGACCTATTTCTTGCTGACCATGCTGGCGCTGGTCGATTTCCTTTCCGGCATTGCGTTGCGCGCGCGGCGCGGCAAGCAAGTCGCGGCCGTCCCCGTGGTATCGGGGCAGCGCGCTCGAATGCCTGCCGCCGCGCCCGAGCCCCAGCCCGCGGCTGCGCCGGCGACGCCGCCAGCGGCATCGGCTACCGAATCCGTGCCGCCGGACCATTCCGAACCGAAAATCGTGCACGCCGACGTCACGCCGAATCCGCCGTCGCCGGTGGTGACGTCCCAGGAGCTGCAGCCCGGCAACGGCTCACCGCCGTCGCGCGATGTCCCGCCGCACTAGCCTTGCGATCGGGATGAGCGGTTGATAGCCGTTGCGATCAGATGATTTGCCGCGTCCGGATGCCTTCGGCCTGAGCCGGGCGTCGGCGCGCCCGGTAGGCGCTCTGCGCATCGGCGGCCGTTGCCCGGCACAAGGGCCGCGTTTGCGGGACCTGCGCGGCGGTTGCGATCAGATGGGCGACAAAAACCGGGTTGGGCCGGGGCAACCGGCCAGGAGCCTGCGACCACTGCGCCGATGCGGTCACCGGGACCAGCGCGACGCAGGCGAGCTTTGCTTCCGGAAGCACGCCATCGTCTAGCTTGTGCTCTGATTGGCCCGTATCCAACATGGCAAATCGAAATCCGGTTGAACTGTCAGGTTTTGGGACTCAACGCCCCGTTCGATTTCATCATCGCAAGAGCCATGCCGGTTCTCGCCGGGTTGTTCCCGGCGGCTCAACGACATGGTTTCCGGAATATTTATCAACTTAGACTAGTGTCGAAGCCGGAACAGGCACTATCCTTCGACCGGGAATCACCCGGCGGTGTCCCGAAATGAGGCGATTGTGACAGCCGCTTTCCCGGCAGTTTCGACCATCCTGGCTTCGCTCGGCCAGGCGGCCTTCCTGTGGGACATCGCAACCGACGCGATCGTCTGGAGCGATAATGCGGGCGCGGTTTTCCCGGATATCCCGGCGGCGTCGCTGGCGAGCGGCGCGGAGTTTTCCAAACTGATCGAGCCGGAGCGCTCGGTCCGGTCCGACGCGCTCGGACATTCGCCCATGCACGGTGGCGAGGGCACGCTTTATCGGATCGAATATGGCGTGCGGATCTCGACCTCCGCCCCGGTGTTGTGGATCGAGGAAACCGGCTGCTGGTTCGCCGGCCCCGATGGCAGGCCGGCGCGTGCGCAAGGCATCGTCCGCGTCAACAACGAACGCCGCGCCCGCGACCAGCATCTCGTGAGGCTGTCGCGACACGATCCCTTGACCGGCGAACTCAACCGCACGCATCTGGTCGCATCGCTGGCCGAAGCGATCGAGGAATCGCTGCGCTTCCGCACGTCCTGCGCCTTCATGCTGATCGGCATCGACCATGTGGCGCGCATCAATGACGCGTTCGGCTTCGATGTCGCCGATGCGGTGATTTCGGAAGTGGCCAGGCGCATTCGCGCGCGGCTGCGCGGCGGCGACGCGCTCGGCCGGTTCTCCGGCAACAAATTCGGGCTGATCCTGAAGAACTGCACCGTCAACGACATGAGTATCGCCGCCGAACGCTTTCTGGCCGGCATTCGTGACGACGTGGTGCCGACCAAATCAGGTCCGGTCTCCGTGACCGCATCGATCGGCGCGGTCAACGTGCCGCGCTATGCTCGCAGCGCCGATGAGGCCATCAACCGCGCCCATGAAACGCTCGATATGGCGAAGCACCGCCGCCCCGGATCGTTTTCGCTATGGCGGCCGAATGTCGAGCACGATGCCCAGCGCCGCGTCAACATCCGCGTCACCGACGAGATCGTCACCGCGCTCAACGAGCGGCGGATCTTGATGGCGTTCGAGCCCGTGGTGGACGCGCGCGCGCGCCATGCGGCATTCTACGAGTGCCTGATCCGCATGGAGCAGGATGACGGACAATTTCTGCTGGCCCCGGACATCGTTCCGGTCGCCGAGAAGCTCGGCCTGATCCGCCTGGTCGACCACCGCGTGCTCGAACTCGTGGTGGCCGAGCTCGCAGCCTCGCCGAACGTGCAGCTCAGTCTCAACATCTCGCCGGACACCACGATGGATCCGGATTGGTGGGCCTCGATCGAAGCGCTGATGCGGGCACATCCCGGCGTGGCCGAGCGGCTGATCGTCGAAATCACCGAAACGGTCGCGATTCAGGATATAGACGATTTGCGCGGCTTCGTCACGCGGCTGAAAAGCCTCGGCAGCCGTATTGCGATCGATGATTTCGGTGCCGGTTACACCTCGTTCCGGAATTTGCGCAGGCTCGGCGTCGATATCGTCAAGATCGACGGCGCCTTCGTGCAGAACATCGCGCGCTCGGCCGACGACCGGGCCTTCGTGCAGACGCTGATCGACCTGGCGCGCCGGCTGAAAATCAAGACCGTCGCGGAATGGGTTCAGGACGAGCAATCCGCTCTCATGTTGCGCGACTGGGGCTGCGACTACATCCAGGGGCGGCTGATCGGGCTCGCATCCTCGCAGCGGCCGTGGGGTGTACCGGCCGAAAGGGCGTTGCCGGCGGCGAGCTAGAAACAATCCACGTCGTCGCGGCGAAGGTGAGTGTCTTTCACTCTTCCTTTTTCGGCTCTTTGGACATCCGCTCCAGCCGCTCCTGCATCTCCTTCATCTGACGGCGAAGATCGTCGATATTGGCTTCTTCCGGTACCGGCTCCGATGTCTTGTCCGGTTCGGCGGCGCTTCCGGTGCGGGGCGCCGCAAACGGCTTGAACATCGAGAAGGTCCGCTCGAACATTTCCATGTTGCGGCGAACGTGCTCCTCCAGAGGCGCAAAGGGCGTCATGCTGAAGGTGGTGGTGAGTTGCTTGCGAAACTTCTCCTGCTCGCGCGTCAGCGTATCGATGGATTGCTCGAGATAGCGCGGGACCACCATTTGCATGCTGTCGCCGTAGAATCGGATCAACTGCCGCAGAAAGGTGGTCGGCAGCAGATTCTGGCCGGCCTTGTTCTCCTGTTCGAAAATGATCTGCGCCAGCACCGAACGGGTGATGTCGTCGCCGGTCTTGGCATCATAGACGAGGAAGTCCTCGCCCTCCTTCACCATCGCCGCGAGGTCCTCAAGCGTCACGTAGGTGCTGGTGCCGGTATTATAGAGCCTCCGGTTTGCATATTTCTTGATGGTGGTGGGTTGGTCTGATTTCGCCATGGGCTCACACATGCACACCGAGGACAAGGAACCCGCCGGCACCGCCGAAGGGAAGACGCGCAACGCATCGCAGCAAAGTAAGCATTTTCAATGCGGTTCGGCTACAGTTTTGTGCACAACGGTTAATTCGGAAGCGCGTCCACCGCTCGGGAACGCGGAATGGCCCGGACCGCGAAAGCCGGGCCGCTCTGGGATGGACCACGCGCCATTCCGAAGACGGGCATCGTCCAACGAATCGAGCGCCAGCCACTTTTTCTTTTCTCGAAAATGCCCTCGGCTTCTCGAAAATGCCCTCCGCGCCGCTTTTGAATGCGCCGCGGCATTGACATGCATCAACTCCGTTAACAGGATAAGGGGAGAGACAGGCCCGCCATCCGGCCGCCCGCCATCCCAAGAACCTCAAGCCCAGGAGATGTCCATGTCAGACGATGTCGTCATCGTCAGCGCCGCCCGCACCCCGGTCGGAAGTTTCAACGGCGCGTTCGCTACCACACCGGCTCACGATCTCGGCGCCATCGCCATCAAGGCCGCGCTGGAACGCGCCGGCGTTGAGCCGGCCCGCGTCTCCGAGGTGATCATGGGTCAGATCCTGACCGCGGCGCAGGGCCAGAACCCCGCCCGCCAGGCCTCGATCGCTGCCGGCATCCCGGTGGAAAGCCCGGCCTGGGGCGTCAATCAGCTATGCGGCT
>WNFQ01001742.1_pt1 | contig 17542 bp, 18 predicted proteins | sample 5400171 | NCBI WGS metagenome assembly WNFQ01 (sample SAMN13153356, study PRJNA577476) | soil metagenome | isolation source: 20 cm soil under Madrone tree | place: USA:California | collected 2016-06-14 | reverse complement strand
CAATCCGTAAAGAAAAAGCGCGGCAATCGCGGTACGAATACTGATTCCGAAAAACGGAAGGGGAACCAGAAGAGCGAGCAAGGCAAGCGATGGAACAGTCTGCATAACGCCAGCAAAACCAAGAATCACGTTTCCGGTCGCGCCACCACGACTGGCCACAATCCCAAGCGGAATCCCGGTGATTACTGAAAGAAGCAACGAAAATCCAGCAAGTTCGAGATGGCGCAACGTCCAGCGCCCAAGCTTTTGCCAAAACGATTCGACGGCGATAACCGTCGATCCCGCGGCCGTTTGAAAATATAAGTTTGCACCTTTTGTGTAGTTTTTTGTGCGCTCCGCTTCTGCGTTCAGCCGAACCATGCGCGCTTCATCGAGCGTGCCTGTGAGCCTGTGCAATGCAGCGATCGCGTCGTCGCGGAGGGAAGTTCGAAATAAAAATACCGCATCGTATTTCGGGAAAAAATTGAAGTCGTCCACCAGGGAGACAAGATCGTTTTCCGCAATCTTCGCATCAGTCGAGTAAGCGTCCTTCACGTCGATCGAGCCTTTGGCGAGAGCAGCGTACCCAAGCGCGTGATCAATCCCGATGATATTCATCTGAGGGAGGCCGTAACGCTGTCGTAATGGTTGCCATCCATCGCGTCGGTCCAAAAATTCGTGCGTAAGTCCGATTTTGAGTTCCGGATATTTGTGCAAATCGCCGATCGTGCGAATCCCAAGCCGTTGCGCGTTGTTACGCCGCATGACAAGCGCATAGGTGTTGTTGAAACCAAGCGGCTCCGTCATCCCAACGCCGAATTTCGTCAGCGCATCTCGAATTTCCTGGACCGACAATTGCCGCTCGGTCGTGAGAATTTCTTGCGCGATCGTTCCCGTATATTCCGGATAGAGGTCGATTTGCCCGCGCGTAACGCTTCCCAAAGGATGATCGTGCCGCCCATGCCTTGTCGATGTTCCGCCGGAATGCCCGCTTCGTGAAGCGTACGCTTGGCAATTTCGCCAAGGACGTAAGATTCGGTGAATTTTTTCGAACCGATTAAAACTGGGTTGGCGGCGAAACACAAAGTTGCGCTGAAAAAGAGAAGAAGCATTGGCAGGGACAGCGCGCTACGCTGTCCGCGGATGCCGCAACGCGGCATTCCTACCAGAGTCAGGCCAAGGAAACTTTTCATGCCAGAGCGACGCTTCGTTGCGCGTTGATGAACTCGGAAACAAAGGGATTGGCCGGTCTTTCGCGAAGATCGGTTATCGACCCTTGCTGGACGACGCGGCCTTCATTCATGAGCACGATTTCGTCGCCGAAATAGGCTGCTTCCGCCAGGTCATGCGTGACGAGCAGCGCGGTCTGGCGTAAGCGCGCGAAAATTTCTTTGAGATCTTTTTGTAACGACGCACGCACCAGCGGATCGAGCGCGCCGAGTGGTTCGTCGAGCAGCAGCAATTCGGGCGAAAGCATTAACGCCCGCATCAAACTAACGCGTTGACGTTGACCGCCAGAAAGTTCAAGAGGGTAACGCGCAAGTAAGTTTTCGGGAAATCTTGTCAACTCGCACAATTCCAAAAGCCGCGCGCGCATTTTTTCATCGGATTTTCCGAGATGGCGCGCCATCAAAAGGATGTTTGCGCGGGCCGTGAGATGTGGAAAAAGACCGCCTTCCTGAATGACATACCCGATGCGACGACGCAACATCTCGATGCTGGCGGGCGTAATCTGTGAGCCATCGAAATCGATGGTGCCAGAATCAGGCGCGATCAATCGGATGATGACTCGCAGCAGTGTCGATTTCCCGCAACCGCTCGGCCCGATTAGAACCGTAGTTTTGCCGCGCTCGATCGATAGATCCGTCGGATACAGCGCAGGCGCGTCGGCGTAGCGCTTCGCGACGGCGAGAAGTTGAACGAGGGCGCTCACCGGCGGCTAGTTTGCCACGGTGAAATAGAAAACGCCAAACAAGTGGCCGTTATCAGTCCACATTCGGATCCGGCCTTCGTCCGGATTGTAAACCGCGTAATGCCGCCACTGTCGTAGATCGAAATTCGCTCCGAGCTCGCGATTCGCGCGCGCGAGCAAATTCAAATTAAATTGGGCGGTCACACCGGCGCTGTCGTTGTAAGCGCGTTCCAGAACCTGTCGATCCTTTCGCAGATCGACGCCGATCAAAAGGCCGCCGTCATTTCCGCAAACACCGCCAACGCGTTGTAAGAATGTCAATGCCGCCAGCGGCTCAAAATTACCGATGGTCGAGCCAGGAAAATAAACAACTTTGCGCGCGGCTTTTCGGGCAGGCGAAGGCAGATCGAATGGTTCGAGGTAATCGGCGCAGACCGGCAGAATTTCGAGCTGGGGAAAAAGCTTGCGAAACAACGCGGTCGATCTTTCGAGCTGTTCTTTTGAAATATCCACTGGGACGTAAACGGCCGGCTCTTCCAGCTCTTCCAGAAGAATGCGCGTTTTTGTTCCGGCGCCAGTGCCAAGACCGATCAGCTCGCAACGCGCGCCGATGCAGTGGGCCATTTGATGAGCGTGAAGCCGGAGAATCGCGGTCTCAGCTCGAGTGATGTAATATTCCGGTAGTTCGCAGATTTTTTGAAACAACTCCGCGCCGTTCTCATCGTAGAAATATTTGCACGGCAAGGTGCGCGGATGATGAGAGAGGCCAGCAATTGCCTCTGAAAGAAAATCCGATTTCGCCGGCTCAAGATCGACAACAGCGAGCCGATGTGGCTCGTGGTTCATTTTGGATCGCGCGCGAGCCGAATCCCTGTGAATTGCCAGCGTTTTTCGGGCTGGAAGAAGTTTCGATATGTCCTGCGGATGTGTGTGCGCGATGTGGCGCAGGAGCCCCCACGTAAGACATACTGGTTACACATGAACTTGCCGTTATATTCGCCAAGGGCGCCAGGCGCGGCGTGGTAACCAGGGTAGGGGGAATACGCGCTCCGCGTCCATTCCCAAACGTCACCAAACATTTGGCGAAGTTCTCGATCCTGCCCCGTCGATGCTCGTGGATGAAATTCTGTGTTTTCGACGAAATTACCTTCGATCGGACAATCAAGCGCGACCCGTTCCCATTCAAATTCCGTAGGCAATCGGGCGCCACTCCAATTCGCGAAGGCGTCGGCTTCGAAATAGCTGACATGTGTTACTGGCTCTGATTGGTCAACAGGCCGAAAACCGGAAAGCGTGAATTGCCACCACGCGCCGTCGCGTCTTTCCCAGTAAAGCGGCGCCTGCCAGTGTTGTTCATTTACCGTCATCCAACCAAGCGACAGCCAAAACTCCGCGCGCTCGTATCCGCCGGCTTCGATAAATTCGAGATATTCGCCATTTGTAGTGGGCCGCGAAGCGAGCGAAAACGCACCGACCAACGTTCGATGACGCGGGCTTTCGTTATCGTAGGAAAAGCCAGAGCCTTCGTGACCGATCTCCACCACTGTCTCTTCGAAATGAAGGAAATGCATCGGTGCGGTTTTTGCCGAGACAACGTCGATCTCGCGTTCGCGGAAAACTGGATAGAGCGGATTTTGCGCGAAGACGTGCTTGATGTCTGTGATCAGCAACTCCTGATGCTGCTGCTCGTGATGAATGCCGAGAATTAAAATTGGCTCGATGTCGTCGAGAAGTTTTTCGTCAGCATGTGAAAGGAGATTGTCGATATGCGAATCGATCGACGAGCGGTAGCGCTGTGCTTCCTTTACGGTGGGGCGGGAGATCAAGCCACGGAGATCGCGCCTGTGCATGTCGCCGGCCGCGTTGTAGTATGAATTGAAGAGATAGGCGTATTGCGGAATTTCGGCGCGATATCCGGGAACGAATCTTTTCAGGATAAACGTTTCGAAAAACCACGTGGTATGGGCAAGGTGCCACTTGGTTGGGCTGACATCCGGTATTGACTGGACAACGCAATCCTCGGCCTCAAGATTCGCACACAATCCTGTCGTGAAGTTTCTGATTTGGTGAAAACGCGCGAGCAGAGATTCGGCACGCGATCGGTCTTCGCTCGAACGCGGCCGTACGGACGTTGCTTCATTGATGGCGGGCGCGGTGAGTGAGCTCAAGTAATGCCGCCTTCCTGCTCGATTTCCTCTCGGCGGGCCTCGAGCATTTGATCGTGCGCTGCTTCCTCGAGACCGCCGGTCACTAGTTGCTCGCCGACCGTTTCGTCCTCGTCCAATCCAGCACGAGGCGCTCGCTGTCCCGTATTACTCGCGATGACTTCCCATTCTTCTACCAGATCGGCGTTCTGGCTGGTTTCCTCGGGCGGCAAGGGAACACTGGTGCCAAGTAATTCACGCCGCGCCTGGGCCCAATCGGCATCAGTAAATTCATCGGGATTGCGCTCGTCGATCATCGCAATTTCCCTCGCGCGCTTTTCCACTTCCTCCGGCGACGGCGCGCCGACGCCGTTGCCGTGCACGGAAATTTTTCCAGCTCCAGGTTGTGAGTAATCGTTCATCACGAATAATACGAAAGGCCGCTGCCGATGTCCGTAATACACTTTGGACTACAGATTGGAGGCTTGCAATACAAGCGCTGAAAAGCATGTGCCGGCTACGATAAGAAAATGGGCGACGAAAGACTGATTCAACTGGGAAACGGCAGTCAAATCGCTTTTGAAGAATATGGCGATCCGACCGGTACACCGGTGGTATTTTGTCACGGATGGCCCAGTTCGCGGACCATGGCACAATTAACAGATGATGCGGCGCGCCAGCTTTGTATCCGCATCATTTCACCAGACCGGCCCGGCATCAGTGGATCCAGCTTTCAGCCGAATCGCAAATTGCTCGAATGGCCGCCAATTATGGAGCAACTGGTCGATCACCTTGGCTTGACAAAATTTCGAATACTCGCGATTTCCGGTGGTGCGCCTTACGCCTACGTAACTGCTAGGTCGATGCCGAAGCGGGTCCAGGCGATTGCGATCGCGAGCGGCGCACCGCCGATTGCCGACCTTGCCGATCACAGCGGATTGCTCAGGCTGTATCGCTGGATGCTGAAATTCCGTCGAACGTCTCCCCAACTTCTGCGAATGCTATTTCATATCGGGCAGCCTTTTGCCGTCAGGCGGATTCCAATCCGATTGCGTCCACTGATCTTGAAGTTCTTGCACCCTTACGATGCGGCGGTCCTGCGCGACAACGCGGCGTTCGAAGCGTGCTTTGAGAGCGCGCGGCGAGCGTGGCGAGGATCTGTCGAGGGGATAATGATTGACGCACAAGTTTATGCGGAGCCATGGGGTTTCAAGTTGGAAGATGTCGATGTACCGGTGCGGCTTTGGCACGGTCTGCAAGACCGGGCATTTTCGTTTCGTGTGGCGGAAGAGGTCGCGAAGCGTCTGCCTAATTGTAAAGCGCGCTACATTGATAAAGCCGGTCACTATTCGCTGCCCATCCGGTACATGCGCGAGATCCTCACGGACTTAATTGCAGTGTAGCGGCGCGCTCGCCCCGCACAGCGAACCGGTTATAGCAGCAAAGTTTTCCCGTGCGTCGGTCGTACTGCACGGTAAAGATTTGACGTGGAAAATTTCACCGGAGGCGCAGCCCATGGTCAACGGTCGCGGCAGCAATGGACTGTTGATCCGCCGTTTAACACGCGTGTGCGCGAACTCGTCTGTGACTGGGGTACGGAAAAGTCTCCTGAGCTGATCGAGGAAATGATCGTGACAGCGCTCAAGATCGCGCGCGATCAGATGAGCGTGGCCGATCTTAAGCTAATCAATCGATCAGTAAAAGAGATGCGCTACGCGGCGAAGGTCTTCGCGCGATTCCAGCACTTCCGGAAAGTTGCCGTATTCGGTTCGGCTCGCACCTTGCCCGATGCGCCGGAGTTCAAGGTGGCAGAGGACTTCGGGAAGGAAATGGTCGCGCACAATTTCATGGTTATAACCGGGGCGGGCGATGGCATCATGGGCGCAGCGCAGCGTGGCGCGGGCCGCGAAAACAGTTTCGGGCTCAACATTCGCCTGCCATTCGAGCAGCGAGCCAACCAAGTTATCGAAGGCGATCCGAAATTGATCAATTTGAATTACTTCTTTACCCGCAAATTGAACTTCGTGAAAGAAACACACGCTTTCGCGCTGTTTCCGGGCGGTTTTGGGACGCTCGACGAAACCTTCGAGGTCCTCACTCTCATGCAGACCGGGAAAGCACGTGTGATTCCAGTGGTCCTCCTCGACCGGCCAAATGGAAATTATTGGGAGACATGGATGGAATTCCTCACCCAGCACCTGCTCAAGTTAGGCTTCATTTCGCAGGAAGATTTTTCTTTCTTTAAAATCGTCCACAATGTCCGAGAAGCGGTCGCAGAGATCTTGCAGTTCTACAAAGTTTATCAGTCAGCGCGCTGGGTTGGCAAAAGACTCGTCATTCGCATTTGTCATCGCTTGCCAAAAAAGGCGGTTGTCGACCTTAACGAGAAATTCGCAGACATCGTTCGGAGCGGCGAGATCGTGCAAGGTACCGCGCTGCGTCAGGAAAAGAACGAGCCCGAGATTTTGAATCTGCCCCGACTGATTCTCACTCCTTATCGGCGCAGCTTTGGTCGCCTTCGTCAACTTATTGACGCGATTAATTCCTCAACAATCGCGTGAAGCCGTTCCCACGGGCCTGACCGGCTGGAGCGATACAGGCGCGTCATTGGTTGAGGGAAGCGGTTTTGCGTCCTCCGTGCCTATCAATGAAGCATCGACTTGAAACTTTGCCTCCATCATGTCGTCAAACGAAAAATGCTCACTCGCGTAGCGCAGACCGCTTGCCGCACAGCGCGTGGCCAGTTTCTGATCGAAAATAAATTCAAGGATCGCAGCGGCGAGAGATTTACTATCGCCCGGTTCGATCAGTAACCCGTTTTGCCGGTGCTGTATGATTTCCGGAATGTCGCCTACATTCGTCGCGACGACAGGACGGCCACTGGCAAAAGCTTCGCGTAAAACGATGGGGGCGGCTTCAGTGCGCAGCGAAGCGATCACCACCATGTCGCACGCAGCATAAACATCGGGTGTGTCCCAGCGATAACCGACCATGAAAATTTTTTCGGCTAATCCGGCACGATCGATCGCGTTCCTCACATTTATGCCGCGCCTTAGTTGGCCGGTACCCTGGCCCACGATGACGAGACGGGCATCAGGACGCTTCGATAAAACGTCGTGAAACGCTTCAACCAAGACGAGTTGACCTTTATCTGGACGAATCATGCCGATATTGCCAATGAGTGGCGTGTCTGCGCTGAAACCCATTTCGCGCCGGAATTTCATCCGATCGCGTGGCGGTTTAAATTTTTGCAAATCAACGGCCGAGCCGACGACCTCGATCTTTACAGGGTCGATTCCGTTTTCCTGCACGAGCTGCCGTTTGATCACCGATGCGTCGGCAACGATTTTCGAACAGCCGTGCTTGAAAATAAAGGCGCGTCCTTTGCCTCCGATTGGATCCGTGATACAGCGCGCGCGGATTAGTGGAATTCCAGAAAAATACAGAGGCAAACAAAGCCAGTGGTCTTTCGAACTATAGGTTTTGAGCAAATCGATCCGATTTTGGCGGCAGAATCTCCAAAGTCGCCACGAACGCAACGGATCGAAACGGCGTCGTAACGACATTGCGATAGCTCGTGTGCCGAGCTCGCGCGCCTTGAGCAGAACCTGGCTGTTTGGATTGCAGATTAACCATGCGTTGTGCCGTCGCGCATTCAGCCAATTGATTTCGAGACAGGTGCGATATTCTTGCCCGCCCCAGCTGCGACTGCTCTCAACATAGAGAATGTTCACCTTGGATCGACGCCCATCCGGTGGCTTCGTGGCAGTTTAGCCGGTCGCACCACGTTTTTCGAGAATATAATCGTGAATTGTATTTACAGTTCGAAGCGCCTTGCCGGCAACTTCGGAGCTTGGCACGCCCACGCCGAAGGTTTTCTCCATGCCTACCGCCAGTTCGAGGGCGTCGATCGAGTCGAGGCCGAGGCTATTCGGGCCGAAGAGCGGAAGGTCATCTGCGATTTGGTCCGGAGTGGTCTGCAGCATCAAATTTTTGACCAACATTTCCTTAATAAGAGTGCGCAGATTGGTGTCGGACATAAAACAAGTGACGATTTTGTCGCAAGTCGCGGCGTAGGTCAACTGACCAGTAAGATCTCATTCGATCAGCAACTCGATCAAATATCTGCGGAACTGCTAACCCCTAAACTTGATCAGCTTTGCCTGGGGTCTGATTGCCTGGTTCCGCATTGGGCCGCCCTTCGCTGCTCGCCGGCTGGGTCTCGATTCGGGGCACCGTTGATTCTGCCGGTTTTACATCTGACTTCGCCGTTTCGTTGTCAGATTTCCCGGCCTTATGCAACTCGTCACTGAACTCGTCCTTGGCTTTTTGAAACTCCTTCACGGCCTGGCCCATTCCGCGCGCGAGTTCTGGTAGTTTCTTCGCACCGAACAAAACGAGAATGATCAGCAAGATGATGATCAAATCCGGTCCTGCCAAATTCATGAAGCTGGCAATAAGGCTCATAGATCGGTTTCAACATCAGACCGTTTGCTCAACTTGCAAGGCAAATCGGCCGTGCGGCGGCAAGCCGGTTGAAGTTGACAGGCTCCCGCTCGTGTGGGAAAAAGCCGGCGGTATGCGTCCGATCTGGAAAGGCAGCATCAGCTTTGGGCTAGTGTATATTCCGGTGGCTGTTTATCCGGCCACACGCGAGGAGAAGCTTAGTTTCCGGCAACTCCGCTCCAGCGATCTTAGCCCTATCAGGTACAAAAAAGTCGCCGAGGCTGACGCAAAAGAGGTTCCGGCTGAGCAGATCGTAAAAGGGTTCGAATACGAGCGCGGCCGTTACATAGTCATGAAAGAGGAGGATTTCGAGAAGGTCCGGATCGAATCCACTCATTCCATTGACATCACCGACTTCGTCGACTTGGAGCAGGTTGATCCGAAGTTTTTCTACAAGCCCTATTTCCTGGAGCCGCAGAAAGGCGGGGAGAAGGCATACGCCGTTTTGCACAAGGCGCTTAGCGGGACGGGCAAGATTGGCGTCGCCAAAGTCGTCATTAGCAATCGCGAACATCTGGCCGCGGTGAAACCAGACGGACTATTTCTTATCCTGGAGCTGATGCATTTCGCAAGCGAAATCCTTAGCGCGGAAATTTTGAAGAACGGATCAGCCACAGGGGTTACTGACAAAGAACTGAAAATGGCCCAAGCGCTCATCGAGAGTATGTCGGTTTCTTGGGAACCGGAAAAATATCGCGACGAATACCGGACGGCATTGATGGAGATCATCGAGCAGAAAGCAAAGAACAGACAAATTCCTGGGAGAGTGGCGCCTGCGCCCGCACCGACGAATGTTGTCGATCTTGTCAAAGTGCTTCAGGACAGCCTTAACCGCACTCAATCCCTGAAGCAGAAGCGCGGCTCTTCTCGGTCCAGCGGGCGTTCAACAGCCGCGCTGGTGAAGCAGAAGAGGCGTGCGGGCGTTTTGGGTTAATTGCCATTTGATCCGAAGCGGTCGCTAAATCCGTTCCGGAAAATTCGATCGCTCGCCAGGTCGGAAAACCGGTTGCAAACCGAACCTTTTCCATTAGCTTACGCGTCCAATTTATGGCCAAGACTGCCTGGATTAATCGCAACGAGCGCAAGCGCGTGACGGTGAAGAAGTATGCCGCATTACGCGCGGAGTTGAAGGCGAAAAAAGATTATGCCGGCCTCGCGCAGCTTCCGCGCGACGCCAGCCCGAGCCGTGTGGTGAACCGCTGCAAAGTGACGGGCCGCCGGCGCGCTTTCATTCGCCGCTTCAAGATTTCGCGTCTCACTTTTCGCGAGCTGGCTTCGCAAGGGCTCATTCCTGGCGTAACTAAATCGAGCTGGTAAATTCGTGCTCGATGGGGCCTCGGATGCACGGGTTGCAGCCGCGCAATGAACTTTCTATTTTTGTTTCTGACCACGGCGCCCATTGCTGAAACGATCATCGAACACTGGGACTCGCCCGGTATTTTGATTGGCAAAATCACGGCTATTGCTGCGCTTGTCGGGCTTAATGGTTTCTTCGTCGCGTGCGAATTTGCCGTTGTTAAGGTGCGTGGTAGCCAGCTCGACGCTTTGATAGACGAGGGGAACCTTAGAGCAAACTTCGTCAAGCATATCCGCAGCCATCTCGACGCGTATCTCTCCGCGACCCAGCTTGGCATTACCCTGGCCAGTCTCGCGCTCGGGTGGGTCGGTGAACAGTTTCTGGTGCAAATCCTTGAGCCGTTCTTCGCACTCGTGAATATTCATTCGCACGGGGTTGTGACGTCGGTGTCGGTCGCACTGGCCTTTGTCGGTATCACTTTTCTGCACATCGTCTTCGGCGAACTGGGCCCGAAGTACACTGCGATCGCGAACCCATTATCGGTCGCCTTACGAATCGTGCGCCCCCTCGGTGCGTTTTATTTCTTATTCCGTCCCGCGATTTGGTTGCTGCACAAATCTTCGAACTTGCTGCTGCAAGGACTGTTGCGCATGCGACCCGCCTCCGGTGCAGAGCTGGCGCATAGCGAAGAGGAATTGCGGCTAATCCTCGAGCAAAGCGAAAAATCACACGAAGTTTCCACGCTCGGACGCGACCTGCTCATCAATGCGCTCGATCTGCGGGACCGTGTTGTGCGCGATATCATGACACCACGCGGCGAAGTCGTTTATCTCGATCTTGAAGACAGCTTCGAAACCAACGTGAAAAAGGCAATCGAATCGCGACACACGCGCTTTCCTCTTTGCCGGGAAAATCTCGATAACACGATCGGCCTCATTCACATCAAGGAACTCGTGCCCATGATGCGCGATCCGCATCCCGATCTCATGCGCATTAAACGCGAACTGATTCCAGTCCCGGAGATGATGTCGCTTGAGAAACTACTCAATCTCTTTCTCGGTAAACACGCTCATGTTGCCGTCGTTGTCGACGAATTCGGCGGCACGGTTGGCATGGTCACGCTCGAAAATGTGCTTGAGGAGTTGGTCGGCGATATTCAGGACGAGTTCGATTCTGAAAAGGAAGAATTTCGCAAGATCAATGAAAACGAGTTCACCGTGGACGGCGCTCTTGGGCTTTACGAGTTACGTGATGCCGCCGGATTAGATTTGGAAAGCGCGGACGTCAGCACTATTGGCGGCTACGTCATTCATTTATTAGGCCACCTCCCGAAGCAGGGCGAACAAGTAAAAATCGACGATTACTGCGTAACGGTCTCGCAAACGGACGGACGTCGTATCGGCCAATTGCATTTCAAAAAAGTGAGTGAGTCGCCGGCCGAAGTGGCGACAAAAGCGAACGGTTCGCCTTGAATCTGACCATTACAACAAATGGATTTGATTGCGGAGGCTCAAGTTACTTGCCCGCATTGCGCGCAAGTTTTTCCGCTCCAAATCGACACGTCTGAGTCCGAGCAGACGTTTATTGAAGATTGCACGGTCTGTTGTCGGCCGATCACACTGACCATCCGCTGTCGGCCGGGTGCGATTGTTGATCTTAGCGAGTCAGCGGTCTGAGTCGTGCGCGGAAAGCGGGGCGCCGCCGCAACTGCCCGACCAGAGCTTCGATCGCACGGAGAGTGGGCGGACTAATGTGATGCTCCATTCCTTCCACGTCGTGATAGATCACTCGATCGTTGAGACCGAGCAGCTTCAGGAAATCGGTCAGGAGTTTGTGACGGTGGGCGATATTGCGGGCCAGCTTCTCACCCGCGCTGGTTAGAACCAAGCCGCGATATTTTTCGTATTTGAGCAATCCATCCGCGTCCAGGCGCTGCACCATGTTGGTGACACTAGCCTGGGAAATCTTCAGGGCGGAGGCGATATCGACGACGCGGGCATAACCCTTGGAATTGATCAGTTCGAGTATTCGTTCCAGGTAATCCTCGACTGCGGAGGAACTGCCCAGCGCGGACGGAGAGTTTTTGCCTGGCACGGGCTAAAGAATAAAAAGGCGAGTGAAATAGTCAACCAAAGAAATAATTGTCTATTGACAGAATCATACAATGATACAACTAAATTAGGCTGACCTAAATCAGCTAAGCGAACTCATGGATCAACCTAGCCGCATTGTGGTGCCGGAACCGGCAATCGGTTGGCGCAAGCGTGCGGGACAAGTCTCGCTGCCGGAAGTCCATCGCAGCATTGTCGTTCCTACAACTGCTTCGTTTTGGAGGAAGCTGTTCGCTTTCTCCGGTCCCGGTTTTTTGGTGGCCGTCGGCTACATGGATCCTGGCAATTGGGCGACTGACTTATCAGGCGGAGCCCAGTTTGGTTACTCGCTTTTGGCTGTCGTCATGATCTCCAATTTCATGGCGATTATGCTTCAACATTTGTGCATCAAACTTGGCGTCGCCACCGGGCGCGATTTGGCCCAGGCCTGCCGCGACCATTATTCAACACCAACCGTGTGGTTTCTCTGGATTCTTTGTGAAATCGCCATCGCTGCATGCGATCTGGCCGAAGTTGTCGGCTCGGCTATTGGCTTGCAGCTTCTTTTCGGGATTCCGCTCGTATGGGGGTGCATTATCACCGCGCTAGATGTGCTGGCGGTGCTCTATCTCCAAACCAAAGGCTTCCGTTACATTGAGGCTCTCGTGATCACGTTGATTGCAACCATCGGGAGTTGTTTCGCGGCCGAGCTGGTTTTTTCCAAGCCGGGTCTCACGGGCGTCATGCTTGGATTTATTCCCGGCCCGCACATTGTCATGAATCAGGGAATGCTATACGTCAGTATTGGCATTATTGGGGCGACAGTGATGCCGCACAATCTCTACCTGCATTCGTCGATTGTGCAGACGCGGAAGTTCGAACAGACACCCGTGGGCAGACGCGAGGCGATCAAGTTCGCCACTATCGATTCGAGTGTCGCGCTCATGTTCGCTTTGTTTATCAATGGCGCAATCCTCGTGCTCTCGGCGGCTGCTTTCCATTGGTCCGGCCACCAGGACGTGGCGGAAATTCAGGATGCTTATAAGTTGCTCAGTCCGTTGCTCGGCGTGGGAGCAGCAAGCATTCTTTTTGCGGTGGCACTACTCGCCTCGGGGCAAAACTCGACTCTCACTGGCACGCTCGCGGGCCAGATTGTGATGGAAGGTTTTCTCAACTTTCGCATCACCCCATGGCTGCGCCGGCTAATCACGCGAGCGCTGGCGATCATTCCCGCGGTATTCGTGATTGCCATTTTTGGTGAAGGCAAGACCACGCAATTGCTGGTGGCGAGCCAGGTGGTCTTGAGCATGCAACTCGGCTTCGCCGTCTGGCCGCTGATGCGTTTTACCGACGAAAAGAGGAAAATGGGCGAGTTTGCCAACAGGCTTTGGTTGAAAATTGTCGGCTGGACGGTGGCTGGCATTATCATTGTGCTTAACGTGAAGCTGCTCTTCGATACGTTTATGCCGGACGCGATCCTCAAAGCGATTTACGGATTCCTCGGTCTGCCAATTCCGACGCAGTAAACGGTGCCTATGTATCACCATATTCTCATCCCGCTCGAAAACAGTCTGGCCGATGAGACCATTCTGGCTCACATCAAACCGCTCGCCCGCATGACCGACGCGAGGTTACTCCTGGTACATGTCGCCGACGGCTGGGTGGCACGGAATTTCAATCAGCTCCAGCTCGCTGAAAGCGAGGAGATGAAACAGGACCGTCTTTACTTGGAGAACCGCAACCGCCAACTGACGGCAGAAGGCTTTTCCTGCGAAGCCGTGCTTGCGCTCGGTGAACCTTCTGACGAGATCGTTAAACTCGCGGGTGAAAAAGATATCGATCTCATCGCAATGACGACGCACGGACATCGTTTCGTGAGCGATCTGCTTTACGGCAGTACAGCCGACAAAGTCCGGCATCAGGTGGATGTCCCGGTGCTTTTGCTCAAAGTGAAAAACTAGAGTGGCGTTCGCCACGGCGCGCGAACTCGATTGAAAGCAAGCCCGAGGCTTGCTCTACTCTTCCCGCGTGAAAGTTCTCTTCCTCACTAACGAATATCCGCCGCACATTTACGGCGGTGCGGGCGTGCATGTGGGCTATCTTTCGCGCGAGTTGGCCAGGTCGATGTCAGTGGAAGTCCGTTGCTTCGGCGATCAGGATTTCGAGAAGCACAATCTGACAGTCAGAGGATTCGGCCTCGACACGAGCGATTTCACTTGTCCGAAACCACTGCAATCGGTTTTTGGGGCGGTGCGTCGGTGCACCGATTTCAACACCACAAACATCGATGCCGATCTTGTCCACTGTCACACGTGGTACAGCCACTTCGGCGGTATTTTGGCGAAACTCAATTACGGCATTCCGCTGGTGGTTACAGTTCACTCGCTCGAACCGCTGCGGCCATGGAAACGGGAGCAGCTCGGTGGTGGATATGATTTCTCGCTCTGGATCGAGAAAACTGCACTAAAAATGGCGAACGCTATCATCGCCGTTTCAGGCGAAACCAAAGATGACATCGAGCGATTATTCGACGTCGATCCGAAGCGCGTACATGTAATTCACAACGGCATCGATCCCAAAGAGTACCGAAGAATCGATTCAACCGAGGCGCTGGTTCGTTACGGCATTGATCCCGCCAGGCCGTATCTTCTTTTTGTCGGTCGTATCACGCGCCAAAAAGGAATCACGGATCTTGTCCGCGCCATCCCATTCATGGATCGGCAATTTCAAATCGTGCTCTGTGCCGCTGCTCCCGACACCCCTAAAATTGCGGAGGAAATGAAAAACGCAGTCGAGAAGGCGAGGTTAAAACGCTCCGATATCGTCTGGATCGATGAGATGGTTGACCGAAAAATGGCGACCGAACTTTATTCGCATGCGGCCGTGTTTTGTTGCCCATCCATCTACGAGCCGTTTGGCATCATTAATCTGGAAGCGATGGCCTGTGAAACCCCGGTGGTGGCGAGTGCGGTAGGCGGCATCAAAGAAGTGGTTGTCGATGGCGAAACTGGATTTTTAGTTCCGCTCGAGCAAATGAGAGAGAGCCCGTTCGAGCCGACAAATCCTGAGAAGTTTGCGCGCGATCTCGCGACACGAATTAATCAACTCATGGCTGATCCCAAGCTGCGCGAAAAATTCGGCAAAGCTGGACGCAAACGCGCTGAAGAAAAATTTAGCTGGTCCGCGATCGCGCAGAAAACGAAAGCTCTTTACGCGACTCTTCCGTAGCGGCCCTCTGTCCGCGCTGCATTGATTGCAAACGGTATACTATAAGTGGATCTATGTTTGTTGATCGTATAAAAGTCTTCGCTCAGGGCGGCAGCGGCGGGCGCGGCTGCGTTAGTTTTCGGCGCGAAAAATTCGTGCCCAAAGGTGGACCCGACGGTGGTGACGGCGGACGTGGAGGCGACGTGGTTCTGCTGGCTGATCAACACGTTGGTAATCTCTCAAATCTTTTTTACGAGCCGATCATCAAGGCGAAGAACGGCGGACATGGGCAAGGGAAGAAGATGCACGGGCGTTCTGCGCCGGCAAAAATCGTCAAGGTGCCTGTGGGAACGATTATTTACGAACCGCTGAATGCGGACCGCGGATTGCGGAAAGAAGGCGGAGAACACGAAACATCGAACATCAAACATGGAACGCCCAACGAAAAAGTGGTCAATGCCAGCGACGAGCCATCAACCTCTGCGCCACTTGTCGATCTTACGCATCACGGGCAGGAATTCGTGCTTTGTCGTGGCGGCGCGGGAGGGAAGGGCAATGTGCATTTCAAGAGCTCGCGCAATCGCGCGCCGCGCCAATACACGGAGGGCGAAGAAGGCGAGCAGGGACATTTTCTCTTCGAGCTGCGTACGATTGCGGATGCAGGTTTGGTTGGTTATCCAAACGCAGGCAAATCCACGCTTTTGCGCAGGGTTTCTGCTGCGCGTCCAAAAGTTGCCTCATATCCGTTCACGACCCTGCATCCAATTATCGGCGTGGTTGAATTGCCCGGTTACCGTCGCGTAACCATTGCAGACATTCCGGGTTTAATCGAAGGCGCGCATCGTAATCTTGGTCTGGGACACGATTTTCTGCGGCACATTACTCGTTGCCGCTTTTTGCTTTTCGTTGTCGATGTTGCAGGCAGCGAGGGTCGAAATCCAGTCGAGGACCTGCGAAACCTCCGCCGTGAAATTGATTTGTACGATCCGGCGTTGTCAAAACGTCCGTGGTGCATAATCGCAAACAAGATGGATTTGCCTGCGGCTCGAGAAAATCTGGAGACGTTGCAAGATTCGTTTCCTGCGGTCGAAATGGCGCCGGCCTCTGCATCAACGGGCCAAGGGATCGAGGCCCTCAAGGCAAAACTTGAAAATTGGTGCTGACCAGCGCGAGATCGACATCCTTATTTCCAGGGAAGACAGCCTCAGCACTCCGCTAACTAACAAGTAGACAAAGGACGCCATCTAAGACAGACTCAGGACTTCTTTATGGCCAAGCGAGTTATAGCGAGCTATTGCTCGAGCTTTCTCAAGCCGGAGATGCTGCACATCTACCGTCAGGTCAAGGGGCTGCGCCGGGTCAAGACCTTTGTCATGACCAAGGAGCTGCAAAATGCAGAACGTTTCCCTTTTCCTGATATCGAAATTATTCCAAAGCAGCGCATGAACCTTTTGCGCCACGGGTGGCTTAAATTCGTGAAGCGGCGTCCGCCGGTTATTTATAGGGGAGAATATCAGCTGCTGGCTTCGATCTTGGAACGGCGTGGCGCCGATCTCATGCACATTTACTTCGGCCACACCGGCGTGCACCTGCTTCCGTTTATCGAACAGTGGAATAAACCATGCGTGGTATCTTTCCATGGCGCCGATGTAGCGATTAAAGAGGATATCGCGAATTATCCGGCAAAATTGCGACGCTTGTTCGAGGTTGTGCCGCTTGTTTTCGCCCGCTCGCGGTCACTTGCTGATCGGCTAAGCGAATTTGGCTGTCCGCCTGAAAAGTTGCGTATCAATCGCACGGGCGTTCCGTTGGATGAATTTCCATTCGTTGATCGGCAAGCTCCGCGAGATGGCCACTGGAGAATAATGCAGGCGTGTCGCTTGATCCCCAAAAAAGGCGTAGCGACGAGTTTGCGCGCGTTCGCAATTTTTAAAAAGGATCATCCGCAGGCCAAATTCTATATCGCGGGAAAGGGGCCGCTACAGCCGGAATTAGAAATGCTGGCTGCCGGCCTAGGCATTTTCAAGGACGTTCATTTTATAGGATTTCTATCACAGTCGAAGCTGATGGAACTTTACGCGAGCTCGCATTTGTTTCTGCATCCGAGCGAAATGCCACCTGATGAAAATCAGGAAGGAGTCCCAAACTCTATTCTTGAAGCGATGGCGACTGGACTGCCGGTGGCAGCGACGCAACATGGTGGAATCCCTGAAGCGGTCGAGCATGGACGCACCGGATGGCTTGTGCCCGAGGAGGACCACACCGCGTTAGCCAATGCTATGCAGGAAATCACGCGTTCGCCTCGCGTCCTGACCGAGATGGGATTGCGCGCGCGCGAAGCAGTGATCAAGCGATTTGAACAGGAAGCACAAATTGATCAGCTGGAATGGTTCTATGAAGAAGCGAT
>WNFQ01001303.1_pt1 | contig 17542 bp, 12 predicted proteins | sample 5400171 | NCBI WGS metagenome assembly WNFQ01 (sample SAMN13153356, study PRJNA577476) | soil metagenome | isolation source: 20 cm soil under Madrone tree | place: USA:California | collected 2016-06-14 | reverse complement strand
TTCCCGCCTGGTATCGGACCAGCATCGGCGCGCGGGGCATGGTGTTGCTGCCGATCGTCGATCGCAAGCGCACGGTCGGCCTGATTTACGCCGACAGCAATTCGCCGGCGACTTTGCACTTCAGCGGCGAAGAGCTGGGATTGTTGAAGACGCTGCGCAATCAGGCTGTGCTGGCGCTGCGCCAGTATTCCTAGCATCTCGTATCCCGAGGCAGGCAACGACAGGCGAGCCTCGCCTTTCGCTTAGCGCGATGCGGCTAGCGGCTTAAGGCTTGGAATCGCACTACTTGGTGCGTGCTTAAGTGGGTACTGCTGGGTGGGCTGTTCTATCTGGTTTTCGTCTCGTAGAGTCGCCAACCTGGGTATTTATCCCACTTCGGGATCACCACAACCTCCTGAGCTGCGCCAGGCATTGGCGCGGCGTTTTCGCCATCGTATAGTCGCGCAAGCAACCGCAAAATTGAGTCCGTCGAGGTTCACCCAGAGGGGCCCGCGCGGATCGAATTTGGTTCACGAGCGATGAGGAGAACCTGATATGAGCACGCGACGACTACTTGAACGCGCACTGACATTGATTCTTTTGGCCGTCTTTTCGTTGTCGGCAGGCGCTGCGCCTGGGCGTGCAACGCTGCCAGGCAGCGTTCCGAGTTGGGCGAACTCGAAGAATTACGTCGCCCCGGCCGACGCGAGTCAGAGCATCGGCTTTCGCGTCTATCTCGGTTGGAAGGACCCGGCGGCTGTCCTGTCTTTGGCTCAGGCGGTATCGGACCCGCGCAGTCCAAGCTACAGGCACTATCTGACGCCGGCGCAGTTCCGCCAGCAGTTCGCTCCGTCGCAGGCCGACGTCAACTCGGTCGAGTCGTGGCTGCGCAGCGAGGGTTTCACGGTCGTGTACATCCCGCAGAACAATCATTACGTCTCCGCTGAGGGCACGGTGGCACAGGCCTCCACGGCGTTCGGCGTGGACTTCGCGAACTATGCGGTTCAGGGTCTGACGGTCAGGTCGCCGACTGCGGAACTATCGGTCCCCAGCGCGCTGGCCAACGTCGTCTCCGGCGTGCTCGGACTCGACGACACGGCCCAGTTTGTCCGCCCCCATAACGTCGTCGATGCACCTCCGCCGGCAGCATTTGTGACCGGGACGCCGTGTTCGGTCTATTGGGGAGAGAAAGCCGCGGTGGGATTCACCAATCCCTATGGAGCCGGCGTGCTGCCGTATGCGCCGTGCGGATACACGCCGCAGCAGATTAAGGGCGCTTACGGGCTCAGCGGCGCGGCGTTCGACGGCAGCGGACAGACGGTGGCGATCATCGATGCGTATGCATCGCCGACGATCGAGCAGGACGTCAACCAATGGTCACGCAACCGGGGCTTACCGCCCTTCACTGCGAACCAGTTCACCCAGGTCGTGGCTCCCGGAACGTACCACCATCCTGAACGCGGGCAGAAGCAGGACCCGCAAGGCTGGTACGGCGAGGAGACCCTCGACGTCGAGGCGGTGCATGGCATGGCGCCGGGCGCGGACATCGTTTTCGTGGGCGCGCCGAACAACTTCCAGGACCTGGATGCGGCCCTGAATCATGTGGTCGATCGAGGCCTCGCTCAGATCGTGACCAACTCCTATGGTTTCGTCACGGAGCTGCTGCCCCCGGGTTTTATCCTGCCCTACGAGGAGATCATTCTGGAGGGCGTGGTCCAGGGCATCGGCATTTACTTCTCATCGGGTGACAACAGCGATGAATCGCTGGTGGTCGGTTACAGAACGCCGGACTGGCCCGCGTCGAGCCCATTCGTCACCGCCGTGGGTGGCACCAGCCTGGCGGTGGGCGCGACCAATAACTATCTGTTCGAAACGGGCTGGGGCTCGACGACATCATCCTGGACCGGTACGACGTGGTCCCCCAAGCCGCCCGGGTCGTGGCTGTACGGCGCGGGCGGCGGAGTGAGCCGCATCTTCGCCGAGCCCTCCTATCAAGTGGGCGTCGTACCTTCCGCGGTGTTCGCCGCTCAAGGCCGCACCGGGCGGTCCGTACCGGATATCTCTGCCGTTGCCGACGTGAACACCGGCTATATCATCGGTGAGACGCAGACGTTTCCGGACGGCAGCGTCAGGTATTCGGAGTACCGGATCGGAGGCACGAGCCTTTCCTCCCCTCTGATGGCCGGCATCATGGCCCTGGCCGATCAATGTGCGGGGGAGCCGCACGGCTTCGCCAACCCGCTCTTCTACAGTCTTGCGGGCAGCTCCGCGTTCACCGACGTCACCAGTCCGGCCTCCACCGTCGCTGTTGTGCGGACGAACTTCGTCAATGGCGTCGACGCGTCGGCCGGCCTGGCGTATCGCTTGCGGACCATGAACCAGACGCTCAGCCTGCAGACCACGCCGGGCTACGATGACGTCACTGGTCTTGGCACGCCGGCACCCGGCTTCATCGGCGCGTTGTGCCACTGAGTGAGTCTTGCCGAGTACCCCCGTCGTCTGATCCCGTGGCGTGACATCGCGTCACGCCACGGGTCACCACGATTCGACGCTGGGTTCAACCCATCCCACATTGCTGCTAGGCGCGATCTGGCAAAGGGTCGGCATCCCGCATCCATTTGGGTCTAGCGCCGAGCCTCATTCGCGACAGCCGCTGCACCTTGGAGCGGGCGAAGGGAGTCGAACCCTCGTCACCAGCTTGGGAAGCTGGGGTAATGCCGTTATACGACGCCCGCTCGTGATCCGGCCGAACAAATCTTAGCCGATCGTTGCTTGCTGAGTGACCGAGCATCGCGGCAGGCGAACGCGATGGAGGGCGGCAGTTTGGCAACGCGACGAATGAGTCGACGTCCTGCTTGACTCTGGCGCAACGGCGTCGCACGCTACCCGGGGCCACCAAGAAAGCCAACACGGCCCCGTGTCAGTGGGCACGATAGGTGCCCCGCTGCGGGAGAGGGACTCCGAGATTATGTCCGCTGCATCTGGCGATTCGGGTCGTCATCCCGAGCGTGAAGAAGCTTTGTTGGCGCATCGGTTGTGTTGTGTGACGTCAAGCTTACGCGGAGGATTAGCAATGAGGGCAACGATATGCACCGGCGTCGCGGCGCTGTTACTCGCCCCGGCGGGTGTCGCGGTCGCGCAAACGACCTTTCTGCAGTCGCACTACGCCAAGGTCTATGGATCCGACGACATTCCAGGACTGCGAGCCGGTTACGAATACGAGAATCGTGCGTTACCGGCGGCTCATGTGCACTACTCTGAGCACCGAAGGGCTGCGGCCGCATTCAACTTCCTGCAAAATGCTCCATCGGAGCACACGGCGAGCTGGACCGAGCTGGGGCCGTTCACCCCGGTTGTCTCCGGGCCGTGGACGTACACCGGGCGACCGGCGCTCGATTCCGGCCGTATCACTGCGCTCGCCGTCTCGCATCGATGCGTGGCGGGCGATTGCCGCCTGTTCGTCGGCGCTGCCGGCGGCGGGGTCTGGGTCACCGCCGATGCGCTGGCGACGACACCGACGTGGGCGAGCTCCAACACCGGCATTCCGACCACGTCCATCGGCTCGCTGCTGGTCGATCCGACCGATTCGTCCGGGCAGACGCTGTACGCGGGAACGGGCGAGGCGAGTGGCTCGGGTGATTCGGAAGCGGGTCTTGGCCTGTACAAGTCCATCGACGCCGGCCAGACCTGGTCGCTGGTCCCGGGAAGTCTCGCCGCAGCTCACGACCGCGCAATCGGGGCGGTCGCGGTGGACCCGCGGAGTAGCCAGCACATCTTCATCGGGACGGCGGTGGCCCGGCACGGATCTGCGTCGACCACGGGCGGCCGCTATACGCCGCCCAACGCGCCGACCGTCGGCCTGTACGAGTCCCATGATGGCGGCGCCACGTTCACGCTCGCCTTCAGCGTTCCGGGCGACTCGGTGAACCCCGCGAGCGCAACGGGCAGCGACTATTTCCGCGGCGGGGTCAGTAAGGTCGCCATCGATCCGACCTCAGTCGGGGAAGACGGCCCAACCCGGATCTATTTCTCGGTGTTCGACTATGGACTGTACCGGTCTGCGGCCGGTGGCGGCTACGAACAGGTGTTCGCCGCGGCCGGCGGCGGCACGGTGGCCGCGTCGAGCTTTTCGCGCACGGAATTTGCGCTGGTCGCGAGGGAGGAGGGCTTGCGCATCTATCTGGGCGACGCCGGAACCGGCCCGGCGGACTTCTACCGCGTCGACAACGCCAATGTGCCGGCGGCGGCGTTGACCAGCGCCGGAGTCAACAGCGGCTGGACCCAGCTGTCGAATTCCACCCCAGGCACGCCCGGATTCGGCTCGTACGATTTCTGCGAAGGTCAGTGCTCGTATGACATGTTCGTCGTCTCACCGCCCGGGCGTCCGAACACGGTGTACCTCGGCGGTTCGATGGCCTATTCGGAACTAGGTAACAACTCCAACGGGCGCGCGGTGCAGCGGTCGACCGATGCGGGCGTGCACTTCACGGACATGACCAACGATACGCAATCGCCGCCGTATGGCATGCATCCGGACCAGCACGCCGCCGTGTTTGCCCCCGGGCATCCCGACATCGGGTTCTTCGGATCGGACGGCGGCCTGGTACGCACCAGCGGAACCTTCGCCGATCATTCAGCCGACTGCGCCCCGCGCGGGCTGGCGGGCGCGCATCTGGCCGATTGCCAGGCGTGGCTCAAAGCGATTCCGGTGCAGATCCTTACGCTGAACGACGGTCTGCGCACTTTGCAGTTCCAGGGCGTGTCGTTCAATCCGAACGATCCCCGCAACGATCTGATCGGCGGCACGCAGGACAACGGAACCTGGGCCTACGACGGCACCACCGGAAGCTGGTTCGAGAGCGTTGGCGGCGACGGGGGCAATTCCGGCATCAGCCTGGGCGCAACGGCCACTCGGATGCACACGTATTACAGCCCGGCACCCGACGTCAATTTCGATGGCAACAATCCGCTCGCCTGGGACTGGGTGGGCGATCCTTTGTTCGCGAGCGGCGAGGCAGCGGCCTTTTACGTGCCGATCATTGCCGACCCGGCGGTCGCTGGAAGCTGGTTCATCGGGCTGCAGCACGTGTTCCGCACGCAGGATGACGGCGGCTCGAAGGCCTATCTCGATGTGCATTGCAATGAGTTCTTCGGGGATTTCACGGTGCCCTGCGGTGACTGGGTCGCGCTCGGCGGACCCGCCGGTCCGGGCACGGCGGGGGACCTGGTCGGGTCAGGCTACGGGACCGACAAGTCCGGCTCCTACGTCGTGTGGATCTCGCGTGCTTTGCAGAACCCGTCGACGATGTGGGTAGGCACCCGGCGCGGGCGCCTGTTCGTGTCGAAGAACGCCGACGCCAGCGATCCGACCGCGGTCGTATTCAAGCGCATCGACACCGCGTCGCAGCCCAGACGCTTCATCAGCGCCGTGGCGATCGATCCGGAAAATTCAAACCATGCCTTCGTATCATTCTCCGGCTACAACGCCTACACCCCGACCACGCCGGGTCACGTTTTCGACGTGCGGTACCACCCCGGCAGCGGGACTGCCACCTGGACCGACCTCAGTTTCAATCTGGGCGACATGCCGGTGACGGGTATCGCGCTGGATTCGGTCACCGGGACTCTCTATGTCGCGACCGACTTCGGGGTGGCATCACTGAGCGCGGGTGGTCACCATTGGCGCACGGCGGCATCGGGCCTGCCGTTCGTAGCCGTATACGGCATTGCGATCGACAGCGCGGCGCGGGTCCTGTACTCGGCCACCCACGGCCGCGGCATTTGGAGCCTCGACCTGTCGTCGAACTGACGCAGCCCGCAGTCGCCTTCGGGCTGTCGCGACCAACGGGCGCTGCCGCATGATGCGGCAGCGCCATTTTTTTACTTATGCGCCCCGTCGTCCAACGCCGGACCGTCAGGCGGCTCGACTTCGCCTTCGTTCGGTTGCTTCGCGCACAACTCCGGGCGCGTGCGACAGCGCAAGATAATCCTTTTCGCCAGGTCCGCATCGCTCAACCCCGATGCATTGGAGACCGGCGGCGGAGCGTCTTTCACGGCGCCTGGTGTACTGGCGATCTTGGAACGATCGGCTGTGGCACCAGCGGCACTTGGCTGCGCGCTGGTGCCGGCAGGGGGTGCCGATCGATTCGATGGTTCGGCATCGGTCGATTCCCCAGCCAGGGAAGGCAAGGGCAGCAGCGTCGCCGCGACGGCCAGGGCAGCCGACGCAGCAAAGGCGGCAAAGGGGCGGGATCGCATTTTTCGGGCCTCCGCGCAAGTCAGTTGCGCCGCGAATCAACAGCGCGGCTTCGATACGAATATACGCCCCCAAGCGATAAATCCTTGACACCCTCATTGGAATTGGACTACACCCTCGGCGCGCGGGCGAGAGCACAAGCGAGCGCCCGCTGGGAAAGGTGATGAAGTCTGGACCAACGAGTCATTGGAGGAGATCGATGCGTACCGTATCGCGCTGGTTGATGCTGCTCGGGCTGTTGTGTGGGACGGTGGCGGCCTGGGCCGATGAGGAACGGGCATACACCGATGGAGCCGTCCTGTCGGTCGGCTACATACGGACCAAGTATGGAATGTTCGACGAATACATGAAGTATCTGGCCGGCCCGTACAAGCGCTTGATGGAAGAGCAGAAGAAAGCGGGGACGATTGTCGATTACGGCGTGTACCAGGCGTACCCTCGCAACCCCAACGAGCCGGACATCATCCTCACGGTCGTTTATAAGAACTGGGCGGCGTTGGATGGCCTGCGCGACAGAGTCGATCCGATGATGAAAAGGGTGTTCGGATCGATGGACGCCGCCAGCAAAGGCGCGGTCGACCGCGACAAGGTGCGTGAAGCTCTAGGCGGTGCGTTCTTGCAGGAGTTGAAGCTGAAGTAGCGCGGCGGAATGGGGACCGGCGGCCCCTTCCCCGAGGCGCCGTTCCCGCCTTTTCCCCGGGCCTCCCTGCTAAAACCCACCCAGGCAGACGTACTTGACGACGAGGTACTCGTCGATGCCGTAGTGGGATCCTTCGCGCCCGAAGCCGGACTGCTTCACGCCCCCGAACGGCGCCACCTCGGTCGAGATAATCCCCGTGTTGAGTCCGACGATACCGAACTCAAGGCGCTCGGCCACTCGCAGCGCGCGGTTGATATCGCGCGCGTAAAAGTAGGCGGCCAGGCCGTATTCGGTCCGGTTGGCCGCATCGATCACATCGGCTTCGCTGCTGAATCGGAACACCGGTGCCACTGGTCCGAAGGTCTCATCGTTTGCCAGCAGCATCTGGTCGGACACGTCCGCCAGCACGGTCGGCTCGAAGTAGGTGCCCCCGAGCGCATGCCTGCGCCCGCCGGTGATTGCGCGGGCGCCCTTACTGAGCGCATCGGCCACGTGCGCTTGGACCTTCGCGAGTGCCGCCTCATCGATCAGCGGCCCCTGCTGCACGCCGGTTTCGAATCCGGATCCGACCTTCAGCTGAGCGGCGCGCGCGGCCAGCCTGCGAACAAACTCGTCGTAGATCTTCTCCTGCGCGTAGAAGCGGTTGGTGCACACGCAGGTCTGCCCGGTGTTGCGGTACTTCGAAGCGATCGCGCCTTCGACGGCTGCGTCCAGATCGGCGTCGTCGAACACGATGAACGGCGCGTTGCCCCCGAGCTCGAGCGAGAGCTTCTTCAGCGTCGGCGCGCTCTGCTGCATCAGGATCCGGCCCACGGCGGTGGAACCGGTGAACGACAGCTTGCGCACGACCGGCGAGGCGCACAGCACCTTGCCGACTTCGATGCTCTGAATCGAATCGGACGGCAGCACGTTGAGCACGCCCGGCGGCATACCGGCGCGCTGGGCCAGCTCAGCCAGGGCCAGCGCCGACAGCGGGGTCTGTTCGGCGGGCTTGACCACCACGCTGCAGCCGGCCGCCAGCGCCGGCGCCACCTTGCGCGTGATCATCGCGTTGGGGAAATTCCAGGGCGTAATGGCGGCGCACACGCCGACCGGCTCCTTGAACACCAGCAATCGCTTGTCCGTCGCATGACTCGGAATGGTTTCGCCGTACACGCGCTTGCCCTCCTCGGCGAACCACTCGACGAAGCTCGCGCCGTAGCCGATCTCGCCGCGGGATTCGGCCAAGGGCTTGCCCTGCTCGGCCGTCATCAGCTTGGCCAGGTCCTCGGCGTTGGCCAGGATCAGGTCGTTCCAGCGCTTGAGCGCTCCCGCTCGGTCCTTGGCGGTGCGCGAACGCCAGGCCGGCCAGGCCTTGGCCGCGGCCGCGATTGCGCGTTCGGCTTCGAGCGGTCCGCAATTGGCCACCTCGGCCAGCCTTCCGCCGTCGGCGGGATTTCGCACCTCAAAGCGCCCGGCCGAGCCGTCCACCCAGGCTCCCTCGATGTAGGCCTTCGTCTTCACCAGCGACGAATCGGCCATTGAGGGTAGCGGTGATACGCGTTGCAACATGGCGGCTCTCCCGAATATCGTCAGGATAGCTTAGGCGGCGTACGAGGTTTCCCGAAATGCGATTCTCCTCACTGGCTTCCGAGCTTCAGACCTGGCTGAAGCAGTCCATCCAGCAGGGATGCTCGCCCGACGTGCTCGAGCATTCGATGCGCACCAGCGGCTACCAGGGCGAATTCGCGCAGCGCGCGGTGGCGGCCGCCCTCAAAGAGTTTGGTCCGCCGCAGCGCACGCACGAACCGGCGTCCGCCGAGCCTCCGGCGGCCTTGGTCGACGCAGCCGCGGCGCAGGCCGCGACGGAGGCGGCCGGGCAGGAATCCAGCAGCCGGATCCTGGCCGGCGGCCCGAACCAGATCGACGCCGGCGATCGCGTCGTGCAAATTCTGATGGCGCTGAATGCCCCCAGGGTCGTTCTGTTCGGAGACCTCCTTGCGCCGACGGAGTGCGAAGCGCTGATCGAGATGTCGCGCGGCAAACTGGAACGATCCAATGTGGTGGACCGCCAGACGGGCCGTTACGAACGGCATCCGGACCGTACCAGCGAGGGCACGTACTTCCGGCGGGCCGAAAACGAGCTGATCGCCCGGATCGAAACTCGGATCGCGGAACTGACCGGGTGCCCGATCGAGCGGGGCGAACCGATCCAGGTCCTGCATTACAACCCCGGCACTGAATACAAGCCGCACTTCGACTACTTCGACCCGGCCGATTCAGGAAACCGCCAAGTGCTTTCGATGGGTGGGCAACGTGTGGCCACGCTGATCATGTACCTCAACGACGTGCAGGGCGGCGGGTCGACCGTGTTCCCTGAGATAGGGCTCGATGTGCTGCCGAGGCGCGGCAACGCGGTGTTCTTCGCCTATTCCGACGACCAGGGGCGGCTCGACCCACGCACCCTGCACGGGGGCAGCCCGGTCGCTGCCGGCGAAAAGTGGATCGCGACCAAATGGCTGCGGCAGCGCACGTACACGGGTGCGGCGCGCGATTTGGATCAGGCGGCACACTCCTGAACCGGTAATCCATACGACCTTCATGGATATGATTCCTCGTGGAGCGCGTTGCGTCGATCAGGAAACTGCGCCGGCGAAGGCGTGTCCACCCATCGGTACGATCCGCCTGCGCGTAGCCTCTGTCTGCGGCTAAACTTGCGGCCTTTACAGCCCGAGCGGCCTTGGGGGAGAGGGACGAGGCGCGCACAGGCAGCTATTTCGCAGCGCCCGCAATCAGGGGTCATGAACAAGGGCGCGCAGGAGCTCGCTTAGGATGGACTACGCCCAGAGGCAGCGGGATCCGACCAAGCATCTGGTCGGACTTTCGATCGTCGGTCTGTTGCATGCATTGCTCATCTACGCGCTGGTGACCGGACTGGCGCGCAAGGTGGTCGACGTGATCAAGAAGCCGATCGAGACCAAGATCGTCGAAGAGGCCAAGCCTCCTCCGCCGCCGGAGACCCCGCCGCCGCCGCCGCCCAAGCTTGCGCCTCCCCCGCCGCCGTTCATTCCGCCGCCAGAGGTCAATATCACAGTGACGGCGCCTGCGGCGGCCATTACGGCTGTGACCACGACCCCGCCGCCGCCCGTCGCGACCATTGCGCCGCCTCCACCCGTTGCCCACGTTCCGCTACGCGTGGCCCCGGTGATCGACGCGGCGCGCAATTGCGCGAAGCCGGAATATCCGCCCGCCTCGGCTCGCGCCGAGGAGACCGGCACGGTGACCCTGCGGTTTTATGTCGACGAGGAAGGCCGGGCGGTCAAGTCCGAAATCGTGCGCTCCAGCGGCCACAAGCGGCTCGATGAGGCGGCCCGGGCAGCGCTGAGCCTGTGCAAGTTCAAGCCGGGCACCATGGACGGCAAGGCCGTACCGATGACGGGCGACCTTCAGTACGTCTGGAAGCTTGAGTGAATTTCCACCAGAGCCGTCGCGGAGATGTCCGCGACCAACGAATTTCTTGAGAGGACGGGAGGAGAAAGCATGTCCATTCGAAACCGATGCATTGCCGCGGTGGCGGCCGTGCTGATTGCCGCGGGCCCGGCGATGCTGGTCGGAGCGCTGACCCAGACCGCGAGCGCGCAACCGCAAGAGCCAGCTGCCGCGCAGCCGGCGGCGCCAGCGGCGGCCCCGGGCGAGGCGGCGTCGGGCAAGGAAGTCGTTGAGAACCCGTACGGATTCGGCGCGATGTGGAAGGGCGGGGATTTCGTCACGCGCGCCGTGTTGATCATCCTCGGGATCATGTCATTCGGCAGCTGGTACATCATGATCACGAAGCTGTACGAGCAGTTCCGGCTGAACGCGCAGGCCAGGGACATGCAGAAGAGCTTCTGGTCGGCCAAATCGGTGAAGGACGGCGTGGGCGGGCTGAAGGATGGAAGCGCGTTCCGCTACATGGCCGAGAGCGGTATCAATGCGACCGAGCACCACGAGGGGGCTCTGCTCGAGCAGATCGACCTGAACTCCTGGGTCACGATGACGGTCCAACGCGCGCAGGAGAACATCCAGAACCGGCTTCAGGACGGCCTCGCGTTTCTGGCGACGGTTGGCTCGACCGCCCCCTTCGTGGGGTTGTTCGGAACGGTGTGGGGCATCTACCACGCCCTGACCGCGATCGGCATCGCCGGCCAGGCCTCGATCGACAAGGTGGCGGGCCCGGTGGGCGAGGCCCTGATCATGACCGCCATCGGCCTGGCGGTCGCGGTGCCGGCGGTGCTCGGGTACAACTGGCTGGTGCGCCGCAACAAGGTCGCGATGGAAAGCGTGCGCACGTTCGGAGCTGACCTTCACATGGTCCTGCTGGGCGCCTCCGGCAAGGCGATGACCGAAACGGGCAGGCGATAGGAGCATGAAGTGGCAATGACGGTGGGCCCCGGGGAAGGGGGCGACGACGAACTGGTCGCATCGATCAACACCACGCCGCTGGTGGACGTGATGCTGGTGCTGCTGATCATCTTCCTGATCACGATTCCGGTGGTGATCCACCTGGTGCCGCTGGAGTTACCCAAGGAGCGGAACCAGGTGCGCCAGACCAAGCCGGAAAACATCTCGATCTCGGTGAACCGGGACGGCGACATTTTCTGGGGCCTGACGCGGATCACCGACAACGAGGACCTGGTCAGGCGCTTGAAGGAGAAGTCGGTGCTGAATCCTCAGCCGGAAGTACATATCCGAGGGGACCTGAGGGCCCGCTATGAATCGATTGGCCGCGTGGTGTTCGGCTGCCAGCGGGCCGGGATCGTGAAGGTCAATTTCATCATCGAGCCGCCGGTGGCGGGGGGCTGAGAGGAGCGCGCAATGGCGATGAACGTGGGACCGGGCGCCGGCGCCGATCCGGACGTGATGGTCGACATCAACACGACGCCGCTGATCGATGTGATGCTGGTGCTGCTGATCATGCTGATCATCACGATCCCGATCCAGCTGCACTCGGTGAACCTGAACATGCCGGTGGGCAATCCGCCGCCCCCGCCGCGCCCGCCGATCGTGGTCCAGGTCGATGTGGACTTCGACGGCACGATCTACTGGGACGGCAGGCCGCTTCTGGACCGCGCTCAATTGGAGGCCAAGCTCAGGGAGGTGGCCGTGCAGCCGGAGCAGCCGGAGCTGCACCTGCGGCCCAACAAGCTCGCCACTTACAGCTATGTGGCCGAGGTGCTGGCTTCGGCGCAGAAGCTCGGCGTGATCAAGATCGGGCTGGTCGGCAATGAGCAGTTCGTGCAGTAGTCGCCTGGAGCTGCAGTTGGTCGGGCACTTTCGGCACATTCGACCGGCTCTGGCCGCCATAGCCGCCGTGCTGTTCGCGGGCTTGACCGCCGCCGCGAACGCGCAGGAGGCCGCCAAGCCGGCCGAGGCGCCCAAGGGCGATACGGTGCGCGCCGAAGTCGGCAAGCCGATCCAGGCCGCGCGCGACCTGATCCAGGCCAAGAAATTCCGTGACGCACTCGCAAAGGTGCACGAAGCAGAAGCGGTGCCGAACCTGACGGCCTACGAGAAGTTCGCGATCGATCTGACGCGCGGCTCGGCGGCCCAGGGCGCCGGAGACAACGACACCGCGATGAGCTCCTTCGAATCGGTGGTGGCGTCGGGCCGTCTGCCGCCCGCTGACCAGTTGAAGGTGATCGGGGCGATTGCCGAGCTGCGTCACCAGGCCAAAGAGTACGCGAAGGCCATCCAGTGGGCGTCGCGCTATGAGAAGGAGGGCGGAAGCGATCCGTCCGTCCACCAGACGCTGATCCAGGCCTATTACCTGGCCGGCGAGTACGGCAACGCGGCGCGGCTGCTGAAGGAGCAGATCGAAGCCGAGGAGAAGGCCGATCACGCCCCGACCGAGGAGAAGCTGCAGTTTCTGGCCAGCTGTTACCTGAAGATGAACGACAACGCGGGTTACACGTCGGCGCTCGAAAAGCTGGTGGCTCACTATCCGAAGAAATCGTACTGGGCCGACCTGATCTCGCGCGTACAGCGCAAGCCGGGGTTTGCCGAACGCCTGGAACTGGACGTGCTGCGCCTGCAACTGGCCACCGGGAACTTGAGCAAGCCGAACGAGTACATGGAGATGGCGCAGCTCGCGCTGCAGGCCGGTTTTCCGGTCGAAGCCAAGAAGATCCTGGAGCAGGGATACGCATCCAGCGTGCTGGGCAAGGGGGCCGACGCGGACCGGCACAACCGGCTGCGCGATCTGGCCAACAAGCAGGCCGCGCAGGACGCCGCCGCGATCGCCCAGGGCGAGTCCGAGGCGGCGACCGCCAAGGATGGCGACGCGCTGCTGGCGATCGGATACAACTACGTGATCAACGGGAAGGCCGAACGCGGCCTGGCGCTGATGGAGCAGGGACTCAAGCATGGTCCGCTGAAGCACCCGGAGGATGGCAAGCTGCATCTGGCGCTGGCATACGCACAGGCCGGGCAGAGGGCCAAGGCGGCGCAGCTGCTGCAAACCGTGCGGGGCAACGACGGCGTGGCGGACCTGGCGCGCCTTTGGCTGTTGCAGACGAACCGCGGCGCCGCTGCGTCGTAGTGCGGCAGCCGATTCGATGAAGCGCGAAGCCAGCCTCAGCAATGCCGCTCTGATGGCGCGCAGGCGCGCCGTGATCGCGCGCGGCGTTGGCCAGGTGCACGAGATCTTCGTCGACCGCGCCCGCGACTGCGAAGTGTGGGATGTCGAAGGACGGCGCTACATCGATTTTGCCGGCGGCATCGGGGTGCTCAATACCGGGCACCGCCACCCGAAGGTGCTTGCCGCGGTCGCGGAACAGCTGCAGCGCGTCACGCATACCTGCTTTCAGCTGCTGGCGTACGAACCGTACGTCGAGCTGGCCGAACGGCTGCTGAAGCTTGTGCCGGGCGATTTTGCGAAAAAGGCGATGTTCCTGTCCACCGGCGCCGAGGCGGTGGAAAATGCGATCAAGATCGCGCGGGTCCACACCGGGCGCCACGCCGTGATCGCGTTCGGGGGCGGCTTTCACGGGCGCACCCATATGGCGATGGCGCTGACCGGCAAGGTGGCGCCGTACAAGGCCGGGTTCGGACCCTTTCCGGCCGGCGTCTTCCACGCCCAATTTCCGAATGCGCTGCACGGAATCGACGTAGCCCGCGCTCTGGAATCGGTCGAGCACATCCTGAAGTGCGCCGCAGCCCCCGACGAAGTGGCGGCGCTGATCATCGAGCCGGTCCAGGGCGAGGGCGGCTTCTACGTGGCGCCCGCCGAATTCCTGCGCGAGTTGCGCGCGCTGTGCGACCGGCACGGCATCGTGTTCATCGCCGACGAGATTCAAAGCGGGGCTGGGCGGACCGGAACCTGGCTGGCGATAGAACAGATGGGCGTCGTTGCCGACCTGGTGACGATGGCCAAGTCGATCGCAGGCGGATTTCCCATTTCCGCGGTGCTCGGCCGTGCCGACATCATGGACGCGCCGGGCCCGGGCGGTCTGGGCGGAACCTATGCGGGCAATCCGCTGGCGTGCGCGGCGGCGCTGGCGGTGCTCGATGTGTTCGAGGAGGAAAAGCTGCTCGATCGGGGCCGTCGCCTCGGGCAGCGGCTGCACGAGGGGCTGCGGCAGATTGCCGGCCGCTGCCCGGGGATCGGCGAAGTACGGGGGCTGGGGCCGATGGTCGCGATCGAGCTGATCGCCGGTCGCGCCGACCGGCCCGATGCCGAGCTCACGCGCCGCCTGGTGGCGGAAGCGGCGCGCCGTGGCCTGATCCTTATCTCGTGCGGCACATACGCCAACGTGATCCGCGTGCTGGTTCCGCTGACAGCGTCCGACGCGGTGGTCGACGAGGGACTGAAGATCCTTTCGGACAGCCTGGACACGGTTACCCGGTAGCGTTCGGGGTCATCTCCGGCCGCAGTCGGTTGCCTACCGTGGGTCTTTTCAGGTGGATACCGCTTGCATACCGCGAATCCGGCCCTAGCATGTGTTCGAGCAGTAAGGCCCGCCGTGAAATCGAATCGGCCATAGGCCGAAAGCACCTCGGCCGAGGCGAGGGTGCCCGCAACAATGAAGATGAAGAAGGCCGCGACTGCGTTGCTTGCGCTGATCGGAACCGCGCTGGTCGCTGCGGATGCGTGCGCCGCTGAGGACACGGAAGGCTTTCACTTCGGCGGGGGCGTGAACGTTGCAAACGACAGCAACGTGTTTCGGACAGCCCCAACCGATCCGGCCGGAGCGACTTCCGTCTACCTGACCACGCTGTATGGCCTGGCGAGTTTCGATCGCACCTATGGCCAGCAGCACGTGTTCGCCAACGTCAATTTCGGCCGGGTGCTATACAGCGGCGGGTTGTCCTCTTACGACTACGACAGCCAGACCGTCGATGCCGGCTACCGGCTCGGGAGCTGGCAGCGCTTCAACCTCGGGATCGAATGGGTTCGGTCGGCGGCGCAGGTCAACTTCGGGGACACCTTATTCAAGGTGCCCGATGTCGTCACCCGCGACTCGCTTACCGTCGATGTCGACCAGCCTGTCATCGGGGACTGGCATCTGGTTGCGAACGCGACCGGGTCTTTCGAGCGCTATTCGGATTCGTTGTCGAATATCTCGAACCTCGATCGCTTCGGCGGGCAGGTCGGCGTGCGCTACGTGCCGATCTACGGCAATCGGATCGACCTGTCCTTCGGCCAGACCCGCGGCAGATATCCCAACGGTGCGACCACCGCATTCAGCGACGCGGGTTACCGCGACCGGCTGGCCGACCTTTCGGTTTCCTGGCGCTTTTCCGGCAGCAGCCGGCTGGACGGCCACGCCGGCTATCTACAGCGGCGCAACGACACGCTGACGTTCCGCGACTTCTCCGGGTTAAGTACCGACCTGACGTGGGTGTGGGCGCCCACGGGCAAGCTGACGCTCACGCTGTCCGGGTCCCGCGTAATGGGCGCGGCGGGCGATGTGGAATTCCTCACGGCAAGCACCAAAACGTGGCGGCTCGCGCCGGCTTGGCAAGCGACCGAGAAGATCAAGGTCGAGGCGGCGTTGTACCGCTCGGTGCGCGACTATTTCGGACAGGGGTTGCAGCTGGCACCGGGTGTGCCTTTGCCTGCTGCAGCGCACATCGACACCATCCTCGGCGGCAGCGTGACCGCGACCTGGGCCCTGCAGCGCTGGCTCACGCTCTCGGCTGACCTGCGCAGCGAGCACCGGGATTCGAACCTCGCAATTTGGGCCTATTCCGACCGGATCGCCGGCATTTCGGTGCGGATTTGGCTCTGATCACCCGATAAGCCGCTTCTCCAACGGGATCCCAGCACGTCTTTCGGGATGTGCTGGCCCGCCCCCGTGCTCGTGATCTGCTGAGCTCTGGCGCTCAGAGCGGGGTCGCGCCCCGTTTTCCCTGATCGACCAACCGGGCGAATAGGGGCGTGATTGCGCTTCGCGGGGCTAGTCCACCCAGTCCATTGCCCCCAACGGCGTCGTTGCGTAATGTCCGCGCCTCCTTTATCCATTCCGCTGGTGTCCATTTCGTTGGTGTCAATTCGAACCATATGGAATCTAAGCCATTCGATTCAGCATGCACCGTCGAAACTATTTCTTGTTCGTGGGTTTGAGGCTTCTTTTCCGCAAAGGCGCCGAGCACTTTCCGCCCCAGCATCTCGGCCCATCGTGGGCTGCGAGGACCATGTCGATGTGGCGCTTGGGCGCGGCGTGGTCGGTGGCCGGCTTTCTGGCCGCATGCGGCGGTGGAGATGTCTCGAATGGAGCCGGTGGAACGTCCAATCCGACGTCGACGGTGGCGCAAACCGCGCCCTTTGTGGTCTCCATCGGCGGCTCCGGGACCGTCACCTCCAGTCCGACCGGACTGCAGTGTGTCGGGCCGAACAGCTGCAGCCAGACGTTTCCGCTCGGCACGATGGTCACTCTGAGTGCGGCGCCCGCAACCGACCAGACGTTTATCGGATGGGGTGGCGCGTGCTCCGGAACCACCGCGGATTGCGTGATCGTCGCTAACGCGGCCCAGAACGTCTCGGCCAATTTCGCGCGGGGCGGACAAATGGAACCGCTCCAGGTCACGGTGGGCGGGGCCGGCTCGGTCACTTCGAATCCGCCTGGCATTAATTGCACCGGTTCCAGCACGTGCAGCCATTCGTATCCACGCGGCACCGTGGTCACGCTGTCGGCGGCACCGGCGTCCGGCAATACCTTCGTAGGTTGGACCGGCGCGTGCTCGTTCGCGGGGAGCGCTCCGACCTGCTCGGGGCCGATGAACGCGCCCCAGAGCGTCGGCGCAACGTTCGCAGCCGCCGTGCAGAACGATTCGCTGCAGGTTACGGTGGGAGGCAGTGGCACCGTCACCTCGAGTCCCGCCGGGATCAACTGCGCCGGCTCGACCGGATGCAGCCAGACGTTTGCCAACGGCACCCGCGTCACGCTGACCGCCGCGCCGGCCGCCGGCAACGCGTTTTCCGGGTGGAGCGGGGCCTGCTCGGGCTCCGCCACGACCTGCACCGTGACGATGAGCACCTCCACCATGAACGTGGGTGCGACCTTTGCTTCCGTCGTGGTCTACGACACCCTGCAAGTCGCGCTGAGCGGAACCGGCAGCGTCAGTTCCACCCCGGCGGGCATCAGCTGTACCGGCGGCTCGACCGGATGCAGCCAGACGTTCGCCGCTGGGACCAGGGTCACGCTGAA
>WNFQ01001301.1_pt1 | contig 17549 bp, 14 predicted proteins | sample 5400171 | NCBI WGS metagenome assembly WNFQ01 (sample SAMN13153356, study PRJNA577476) | soil metagenome | isolation source: 20 cm soil under Madrone tree | place: USA:California | collected 2016-06-14 | reverse complement strand
CCACGGCCAAAGCTTTCTTCATCTCGTCCGCAGCCTCGACAAACTGACCATCGCGATACAGTGCCCATGCCATGGCATCGTGCACGAAAATGCTGTGACGGTTTTTCAAATCCAGTCGCGCCCACTTTAGAGCATCGTCCGGCTTTTCAACCGAATCGGAATAAAAGCCAGCGAGATGATGATGATAAAGCGCATCGCCCTGCTCCGCTGCCTTAAGATAAATCGTGGCTGCCCGGTCGTGCCAGGTTTTAGCTTCGGACGACTTGCCCATGAAGATGTAAAGATCGCCAAGGGCCTGACACAATTCGGGACGAGCGACCCGGCCGATCACTTTTTCGTAAAGCGCGATTGCCTCCGGATATTTTTGTTGCGCCGCGCGCAATTCGGCGACGTGTTCCAGCGCCGGCCAATAATCGGGCAACCCAGCAAGCGCAGCCAGACATTGTTTGTTAGCGTTTTCCCAATCACCGCGGTTGAAATAAAGCTGGCCTAACTGAACGCAGTACCATGCCAGGACTTGCGGCATCGGCAGCGTCAAATCTTTCGTCGACCTAAGCGCGTTGCTAAAATGCTGGCGTGCCCGATCCAGTTGACCGCGCACAAGGGCAAGCCGCGCCAAGCGCGTCTCGCTATCGATGCTGCCCGGTTCAGCCTTCGCCAATTGGTCGAACGCGGCGGCGGCTTCGTCGTAATCGCCAAGCTCAAGCAGCGCATCCCCCAAGATTCCGAATGAAACACTTTTTCTGGGGGCAAGCCTGCGGAGTTCTCTCGCGGTATTGCACGCGAGCGCGAACTGATGCGAGGCAAGCTGGACACGCGCAAGTGCTGCGAGTCCGGCGTTATTCAACTCCGGAACACCGGAAGCGACGGAAGCTTCCGCGGCACGACGCGCCTTGGCGAGATAAGCGTCATCGCCCGTGCTGCGCAGCAAATCGAGATATCGTGCCGCCAGTTGGTTTTGCGCGACGAAGTCGTCGGGGTCGCTCCTAACTCGGTTCTCGAGAAAGGTAAGCGCGGCGTCGGAACATTGCGCCCGCGGAACCAGGACCAGCGCGAAGAGAAGTATCCAAAATAATCGCACGCTACAAACCGGCCGCATCGATCTCAAGGCGGCGCGGCGTACGCCACAGCTCAAAGATCAATTGCGCGTCTTGTCATCAATAACTCCCGTCGCAAGCGGTTGGTGCGGCGGCGCAAGGAATGGGAACGCGTTGCCCAAAGGAACGTCGTTAGCATTCACGTTATCGCCGCTAACAATGGCGCCGTTGCTAATGATGTTGAGCAGAATATCGATCACATCATCCCGCAACCGGCGGCCATTGGGAAAGCTGGCCGCCTGATTGCCCCCGCCGCCTGGGCCACTGTTTGGGATTGAGACATCCAGGCGTAGGAAGTCGCCGTGGAGAACGGCTACCTCGGCCAGGATATTAATATTGCTCGTACTTGTGCCAAGCGCCCGAAGAGTCGCGACGATGCCACTGGCGAATTGCCCATCCGCGTCGTCCTCTGTGCTCGCGGCGTTATATTGATCCTTACGATTAAACGGAACCAGGGCGACATTGACGGCTGGATTGCCCATGCGATCAAGGGTGTGAAACGGGCCGCTTCTCACAATCCTACCGCCCTCTTGAATCTCCTGCGTGGCGCGCTGCGCCAGAAAATCAGCACCTATGATGTTGCTGGTTCCTCTGAGCATGGAAACAGGGAAGCGCAGGGCGATCGATAAAATGTTGTACCCGGCGAAAGTGTCGCGGCCACGCATTAGCAAACTAGGATCCGGACTGCCGTTGCGGATCGACGCGATGAAACGGCCGAATGCTGGGATGTCGAAAAAGAACGGATCATCGACCTCGCCCGCAAAAAAGTCGACGCCCGTGCCGCCCGCGTTGAATGTTACTATTTGGGGAGGCGGGCTGCTCCCAAGCGACGGATTGAAAACTGGCGCGGTAAATGTTTCTCCGTTAGGCAATCTCACTCTGGCAGTCTGGGCTCTTGGGACTTGAAGGATTTGCCTGGGAGTGGGACCAGGATCTGCGGCACGCTTGTCGAAACTGATGTCGATGTACGCGTCTCGTCTAGCGTCGCCAGTATTCTCGATTTCGAACCGGTACCTTACATTTGGATCAAAAATACCGAAGTTAACCGCCTCACCCGGGACCATGAACCCACGAAGAGTTCCAATCAGGACCACTTTGTTGTTGTTGTTTGGGTCAAGGAAAAAGTAGACGTCGGCAAGATCGCATGCTTGATCGCCGGCCACGTTGGGAGCATCACCATGATCTGCGGCCCGCGCGATCGCAGGACTTAGGTAAAGCGCCGCTGCGGACAACGCCAAAGTCATGAGCATTCTTGTTCGGCAAACACAAATTTTCATAGAGTCCTCCTTTAGAAATTCTTAGAAATATGGTTACGCGCTGAGCCGACAAATGGTCAAGATAATTCGGCAAGCAGATCAGGATCAGTAGTGTTGGCGAATTGTAGCACTTGCTTTCACCAACTAAGCGCCCCGCAGAGGAGAACCGGGCGACAAAAAACTCGCCCGCATGCGTTCACCCTCTCACGCAGTTGATGCGGTGAGCCGCGAGGGAAATCACGACTCGCAAAGAATATTCTACGTTTGTGATTCCGGGCGAAGTCACCTGCCAAGCCGTAGCTTTATGCGAAGGTCTGGAGGAAATCTCTGGTTCACATGCAGAAAATGTTCGAACTTTTGGCGACTGATCAGCATTCGAAAGCACGCCGCGGCCGCCTTAGAACCACGCACGGCGTGATCGATACGCCGGCGTTCATGCCGATAGGTACGCAGGGTTCGGTGAAGGGTGTCAGCCCACGCGAACTGCGCGAGTTGAATGCGCAAATCATTCTGGGCAACACCTATCATTTATTCGTCAGGCCGGGACTCGATGTGATCAAACATTTTGGTGGCCTGCACAAATTCATGAGTTGGGATGGACCGATTCTGACCGACAGTGGCGGTTACCAGATTTTTTCCCTGGCAAAACTGCGCAAAATCACGGAGGAAGGCGTCGAATTTCAAAACCACATCGATGGGGCGCGGGCGTTCATTTCGCCGGAGATCGCGATGGAAACTCAATTCGCGCTCGGCAGCGACATCGCGATGGCACTCGATGAGTGCGTTCCTTACCCGTGCGAATACGATTACGCAGCACAAAGCGCGGAGATGACAGCGCGCTGGGCGAAGAGATGCAAAAAGTGGAAAGAAGAAAACGCGGAACGCTCAATGTCCAACGTCCAACGTCCAACGGGCGAATCTATCAACTATCAACCATCAACTATAGACTCTCTTCTCTTCGGCATCGTGCAGGGCTCGACATTCGACGATCTGCGCAAACAAAGCGCACAAGCCATTGTTGATATTGGTTTCGATGGGTACGCGATTGGCGGGGTCAGCGTGGGTGAACCCGAAGAGGAAATGATGCGAGCGGTGGAATGGACCGAGCCATTCTTGCCACGGGACAGACCGCGTTACGCCATGGGACTGGGCACTCCACCGCAATTACTGGAAATGATTGCTCGCGGCATGGACATGTTCGATTGCGTGCTGCCAACGCGCCTGGCGCGAAATGGAACGGCGTTCACTGCGACAGGCACGCTCAATTTGAAAAATGCAGAGTTCACCCGGGACAAGCGACCGGTAGAGGAAAGCTGCACATGCCCCGCGTGCCGGGAATTTTCGCGCGGCTACATTCGACACCTCATCAAAGCGGAAGAAATTCTCGGGCTGCGCCTGATCACGCTGCACAACTTACATTCTTATTTGAATTTAATGAACCGAGCGCGCGCTGAAATAGAACGCGGAACGTTCGATAATTACCGCAAGGCATTCGTCGCAGATTACAAAACGCGGGACGTAATCGCTGCCGAGAGTTAGGGACGCCGCGGCTGTCCCGCAGGCGCGGGAGACGGCGCAGCGCGCCGTCCCTATCATCATTCTTCCTCAGCCGCGCGCAATGCAGCACGAAGATCGCTGACGAAGTGCTTGTATTCGCGCTCGCGCGATGCCTGGTCGGGCTGTCGAAGGAGAGACGATGGATGAACAGTCGCCAGGACCCTCGGCGCGAGTTTGGACGACAATACTTTACCGCGCTCGCGGGTGACGCGAAATGACGGGCCGAAAATCGTCTGCGCTGCCGTCGCCCCCATGGCCACCACCAGCTTTGGCTTAACGATTCGCAACTCCGCTTCCAGCCACGGACGGCAGGCGGCGATTTCACGCGAATTAGGCTTCTGATGAATCCGGCGTTTCCCGCGAGGCTCCCACTTAAAATGCTTTACGGCGTTTGTGACATAAACCTGGGACCGATCGATTCCGGCTTCTTCCAGTGCTCGATCCATGATTTTCCCGGCCGGTCCCACGAACGGTTTGCCAGCGACATCCTCGTAATCTCCCGGCTGCTCCCCGACCAGCATCATCGTTGCGCCTTTCGGGCCTTCACCGAAAACAGTCTGCGTCGCGCGCTTGTAAAGGTGACACGCCTCGCAATCTTTCGCCGCTTCGCGCACGGTCGACCAGCTCGTCGAATCGGGCGGCTGTGCCGGCCTAGCGAACTCTTCAGTATCCGTTCGCATGTTCCGATTATGAATCGCAACTCGCGCGCGATTCGTGTTCATTGCTTCCGGTGCCAAATCTCGAAACTGAGCGACTGATTCTGCGCTCCTTCCGTGAGGAAGATATCGATCGCATGACGCAGTTGTTCGCCAATCCGGATTTCATGCGCTTCTCACTCGGTGTTTTCACGGAACGCAAACAGACTGTCGCTTTCATTGAGAAAGTCATGGGCTGGGATCGCGCCGGCATCCCATCGCAGTTTGCAATCGTACCGCGCAGCGAGGGCACAATCATCGGTTACTGCGGTTTCTTTTATCATCCCGAGCATGGCATCGAAGACATCGAGATCGGCTACCGCCTAGATCCCGATTACTGGAACCGCGGCCTCATTACTGAAGCCGCGCGCGCGGTGCGTGATCAAGGCTTTCGCGATTTCAAGCTCTCGCGTGTCACCTCACTCATTCACCCGGAAAATATCCCGTCGCGTCGGGTAGCGGAGAAAAATGGGATGAAGGTCGAGAAGGAAATTACGTTTCGAGGTTTTCCGACGCTGGTGTACGCGATGACTCAGGAGGAGTGGCTTGCGAAGCATGGCGCTGGATGAACTCGAGCGCGAGAGCACGATATGCCTGGGCGGCAGCTCCAGTTGGCGCGTATTCCAGAATCGATTTCCCAAAGCTCGGCGCTTCGCTCAAGCGCACGCTCCGCGGGATCACAGTCTCATAAACGCGCTCGCCGAAATGTTCGCGCACGTCCGCCACAACCTGCTCGCTCAGATTGGTCCGGCCATCGAACATCGTCATAACAATACCGGTGATTTCAAGACGCTTGTTCGCGCCTGAATCGCGCACTTGCTCGACGACCCGCACAATTTTTACCAATCCTTCCAAGGCGAAATACTCGCATTGGATTGGAGTCAACAGTTCATCGGCGGCGGCCAGCGCGTTGCTCATCAGAATTCCAAGCGAGGGCGGACAATCCAGGAGAACGAAATCGAACGTTTCGTCGGCATGCAGAGGTTTGAGCGTCTCCGCCAGACGGGTGAGATGATTCGGCATGCGCGCGATTTCCACTTCGGCGCCGGCCAAATCGAGATCGGCCGGCACGATAAACAGACCATCGCGCCGCGTGGGAAAAATTTTTTCAGTAATGGAAGCCTCGCCGAGCAGCGGCTCGTAGAGACTGATTTGCTCGACCCCTTCCAAGCCAAACGAGCTGGTCGCGTTCGCCTGGGGATCAAGATCCACAAGCAAAATGCGATGCCCCAGTTCCGCGAGCGCAGCGCCAAGGTTTACGGCCGTGGTCGTTTTGCCGACGCCGCCTTTTTGGTTAGCAATCGCGACGATTTTCATTTTCGGGGCTGCGTTGTGTGCCAGGTCTGCGGCATTTGCCAGATGATGTTGCCGCTCGCAATAAACGAAAACTAAATTTTTCGAATTTCGGATTTGGAATTTCAGCAGTAGCATTCACCCTCGCAATTTGTGAATGCTTCTCCAGTAACGATTAAGGCCGCAGCGTCTCCGAAAGCGCCTGACGCCGAAGAGCCAGTGCTCCTGCGCAGCCAGGAAGCGCGCGGCGTGGTCACCTTAACGCTCAACCGGCCGCACGCCTTCAATGCTCTGTCCGAAGCGATGCTAACAACGTTGCAGCGCGAGCTGGAGGCGATCGGTAAGGATGAATCGGTTCGAGTGGTGATCCTTGCTGCCGCGGGCAAAGCTTTCTGCGCTGGCCACGATCTGAAGGAAATGCGCGCAGCACCATCGCTCGAGTACTATGAACAGCTCTTTGCGCAATGCTCTGAAATGATGCTTGCGATCCAACGACTACCGGTGCCCGTGATTGCGCGCGTTCAGGGCATCGCCACCGCGGCAGGTTGCCAACTGGTAGCGATGTGCGACCTGGCTGTCGCAGCGACCACAGCAAAATTCGCTGTCAGCGGTGTGAATCTCGGTCTCTTTTGCTCCGCACCGGGCGTGGCACTGTCCCGCAACGTTCTGCGCAAAGTAGCGTTCGAAATGCTGGTTACCGGCGAATTTGTTAACGCTGATGAGGCGAAGGCGCGCGGCCTGATCAATCGGATTGCGGAACCCGAGCAGCTCGACGCCGAAATCAAAAAGCTGGTCGATACGATCGTGGCCAAACCACGCATCGCAGTCGCAATGGGGAAGGAATTTTTTTACAGGCAAGCCGAACTCGATATCGCAGCCGCGTACGAAGCAGCGAGTCAAACCATGGCCTGCAACATGATGGATGAAGCAGCGCTCGAGGGCGTGCAGGCCTTTATCGAAAAGCGTTCGCCGGGCTGGGGTCAACCTGGTAAGCGCTGACGTTTTTCACGTTCCATCCGTTTAACGCATTTCCGCCGTGACTTTGACTCTGGAACAACTGGTGAAAACGTCCGGTGGCGAGCTAGTGGGCGATCCATCGCTGCAAATTACAGGCGCGGCATCACTGGGGGAAGCGACTCCGGGAGAAATCAGCTTCTTCGCAAACCGAAAATACGTTGGGCTGCTGCGCAAAACACGCGCATCGGCAGTCTTTGTTCCAGCCGACTTCGCTGAACCGATCACTCCTGCTCAGATTCGCGTTGCAAATCCAACCAAGGCTTTCGAGCAAGTTGTGGTCAAATTCGCGCCCAAACCGATTACATTTGCGCCTGGGGTTCACCCAACCGCCGTCGTTGATACCAGCGCTCAACTCGGACAGCGTCTGTCCATCCAACCGCACGCGGTCATCGAGCCCGGCGCGAGAATCGGTGATGACACAGTTATCGGCGCGGGGAGCTACGTCGGGCACGAGACGGTCATCGGGTCCGCGTGTCACATTTATCCACACGTGACAATTCGCGAGCGAAGCCGGATAGGCTCGCGCGTAATCATTCACAGCGGCGCAGTGATTGGTGCCGACGGGTTCGGTTTTGAAATGATTGATGGACGACACCAAAAGCTTCAACAACTCGGGATCGTACAAATCGATGACGACGTCGAAATCGGTGCGAATACAACCGTGGACCGGGCGCGATTTGGCAGGACGTGGATCCAGGAAGGCGTGAAGATCGATAATCTCGTGCAAATCGCGCACAACGTGGTGATCGGAAAACACTCAGTGATCGTAGCCCAGGCCGGCATCTCGGGAAGTACGCGCGTCGGCGAACGTGTCACGATGGCAGGACAAGTGGGCATTGTTGGCCATGTTGAAATCGCCGATGGCAGCATCATTGCGGCCCAAAGCGGCATTTCCAAAAGCATTCCCGGCGGAGTCTGGTTCGGTTATCCAGCAGTTCCGCTTGCGGAGGCAAAGCAACAGATTGCCTGGATTCACCGGCTCGGAAAACTCTTCGCTCGCGTGAAAGAAATTGAGAAGAAGTTGGGACTCTAATTTTGTAGGCGCGCACGAGAAAGAAGATCGCGCAGTCCTTCGGGAGAAATCCATTCTGCGCCACAGGCCTGCACGGTTTCGGCTTCCAGCGAATCAGAAGTTGCAACCATCAGCTTGAACTGTTTTGCGTATTTGCTCGCCAACCGCTCAATGATCGCGTCGGCTGATTGTCCCGTCCGCGAATAGAAAATCTGCACCTCGCCCGGCTCGGAACTCGCGTCGATTTTTTTACCTTTTCCATCGAAAACGATCACCACGCGCACGTCCGTCCAATCCTGGTAATGACGCAATTGTTTAAGTAACGCTTCGCGTGCCAGCGCGGAACGGCGCCCCTGAAGTTTGCGCAGCTCTGGCCAGGCAAAAATAATACTGTGCCCGTCGACGATCAGATAACGCGTGCGTTCCGGCATTCAGCGAGTCCAAGGATCCTCAGCCGGCATCACACAATCGGTGAATCGACACTACTCCGACGGCGCGGGTTCCTTTTTTGCCGGTTGCTTACTCGGCGTCGGCCGCGTCGCGCTGGTTCGTAGCGCTGCCTTCTTGCGCTGCAAATAAGCTCGTCGTCGCTTGCGCTTGGCTAGTACACGATGCTGCTGGCCCACGCAGTGTCTATCGATTGAAACATCGAAAAACGCAATTCGGATTCTGGTTGAATCGTTCTTCCCGCCGCCAGACCGAGATTGCAATTGCATTTGTATATGATTCGCTGTTAAAAGGCAACCTTTATGACGCCCAGGGAGTCGGGGAGTTTTGCGGTCACGTCAAAAAGTGTGGCCGGACTGGCCATTGTCTTTCTGGTCCTCGCGGCATTTTTTGGGTTTTTGAATATCCAAAAAGTGAAAGCGCTCCGCACCAACGCTGCGAATGCGCAGCTCGGGCGCGATGAAGCTGTGCGCAGTCACGCGCAAGCTCAGAAAGAGAAATTTGATCTGCAATCCAAATTAGATGCAAGTCAGCAAGAGATTGCTTCTCTGCAAAAGGGCGCGGAAGAAGCGAAGAACGCGAATGCTCCCGTCACCGCCGGTTCGCCCGGCGAAGGTGCACAGACCGGCGATTTGCAGTCGCAAGTCGATGATCTCCGCCGTCAGCTCGACAGCGCAGAAAAGGAAAAAGCTTTTCTCGCCGAAAGAATCCAAGTCGCCCAGGAGCGGAGTCCGCAGCCGAAGGAAGGGAAAAAGCGACGCGAAACTGTGGGTGTTCAGCGAGAAAGCGTCACCCCTTCCCGCACCGGCGTGCGCGGAACAGTGCTGGCATACAATCAGGCTTACAATTTCGTGGTCTTGAATCTTGGCGCTCGTAATGGAGTCGAGACCAACTCCGAAATGATCGTTCTGCGGGAGGGAACGCTGATTGGAAAAATTCGCATTTCTTCAGTTGAACCGGCGACAGCCATCGGCGATATCATCACCAACAGTTTGGCGCGCGGCGTCCAAGTACAACCTGGAGACACTGTGATTTATGCTGGCACAAGTCCATAATCTTCGAACAATCGTCGTCCCCGTTCTGCTGTGCGCGGTAGTGGTAACCATGACCTCGTGCGCGTCGCAACACGACACTGCGCTCGTCAAGGACCCAGACGCTCATTACGATTCAGCTATTCCGTGGAATAAGCAGGAGGCGTGGGAAACGGGCGGGCAGTTCCAGGCGATGACCGATAGGCGCTAAGGGCAACGCGCCAGTTGCGCTGCGCCGACTCCGCTGAGGACAGCTCAAATCCAAAAACCGGCCGGAATCACTGCGTTTTTCGGAATTACGACAATGCCGTCGCGGATGAAGTAATTGTCTCCATCGAAGTTCGGCGGTTTGCCTTCAGGCGTGATCAAAACGCCATCCGCGATGCGGGCATTCTTGTCGATGATCGCGCGATCGATCACGCAGTTGCGGCCTACGCCCATCGGCGGCTGTGAGGGGTCGGTTCGTTCCAATTCAAAATAATCCGCACCCATCACGATGCTGTTGCGGATCGTGGCGCCGCTTTGAATTACACTGCGTATCCCAACGACGCATCGCTCCAGATGTGCATCCGAGATGATGCAGCCGTCGGAAATAATCGCCTGTCGCAGCGTGGCGCCGTTGATTTTGCTTCCCGGCAAAAAACGCGGATGTGTGTAGATCGGAGACTCGGGCTCGAAGAAGCTGTACTCGGGCACGACATCGGTGAGATCGAGATTCGCCTCATAAAACGCGCGAATCGTTCCAATATCCTCCCAGTAGCCCTGAAAGATGAAGGCGCTGACATGCCGATCTTTGATCGACAGTGGAATAATGTGGTTTCCGAAATCGAACAGATCGTTCTTCAGAGATTCTATGAGCACGTTCCGGTTGAAAACGTAAATGCCCATCGACGCCTGAAATAATTCCTCTTCTTCGTTGGAACCGATGGTGCGGAGCAGTTCGCGGCTCATTTTCATTTCCTGCAACGCAGATTCATCCGACGGCTTCTCGATGAACCCCGTGATTCGCCGATCGACGCCGCTCTGCATGATGCCGAATTCAGAAACATAACGCCGCGCTACCGGTTTGGTCGCCAGTGTAATGTCCGCGCCCAGCCGAATGTGCTGATGGAGTAGCGCCCGAAAGTCCATCCGGTAAAGTTGGTCGCCGCTCAGGACGAGATAATAATCATACGGCCGCTCCAGGAAGTAGCGCATGTTCTGCCGGACCGCGTCGGCCGTTCCCTGATACCATTGCGAGCCGGCGGGCGTTTGTTGAGCGGCCAGAATGTCGACAAAGCTAACCGAAAAATTATCGAACTTGTAACTCGCCTGGATATGCCTGTGTAACGACATGCTGTTAAACTGTGTCAGCACATAGATCGAGCGCAGCCCGGAGTTCAGACAATTGCTAATCGGAATATCGACGATGCGATATTTTCCGCCGAGCGGCACAGCAGGTTTGGCGCGATCTTTCGTCAACGGAAACAAACGCGTGCCGGCGCCACCGCCCATGATGATTGCAAGCGTTTGCTGCAGCGTGCCCGGTGGCAGTGCCCCGTCCGCCTTCGGAGCTGCATTTTTCGGAACTGAATCGCGCTGCGGCTGGCTTTGCATTTCTATCCATGAATAATCTCGCCGCTGCCATTTGCGGCAACTCTTTTTGCGTCGCATTACACGAATTGAGACCAGGATTGCTTTTTTGAATTCGTTGCGGGCGGAACGGCCTCCGCTACAATGCAAAAGGATGTGTGGAATTGTTGGATATGTTGGGCGCGCCGAGGCGACACCGATTTTGCTCGATGGACTGCGGCGCCTTGAATATCGAGGCTACGATTCAGCGGGCATCGCTGTCGTGGAAAGAGGACGTCTGGAGACACGCAAATGTGCGGGACGCATTGCGGCTCTCACAAAATTGGTGAGGAAAGGACCGGTATCTGGTTCGCTGGGTGTCAGTCATACGCGTTGGGCCACGCATGGCAAAGTAACGGACGAGAATGCGCACCCGCATTTCGATGCCAGTGGCAAGCTAGCGCTGGTGCACAACGGTGTGATCGAAAACTATCAGGCACTGAAAAATGGGCTCATTCGTGAGGGCGATACGAAGTTTCGCTCGGAGACCGACACCGAAGTCCTCGCGCATCTGATTGGGAAACTATATGACGACTCGTGCGCCGGCACGGTGGAGGCGGCAGGAAAGCGAGCCCGGCTGTTCGATGCGGTTCGCAGCGCGCTTCGACAAGTGATCGGCACATACGGCATCGCGCTGGTGCATGCGGACGTCCCCAATTTCATGATCGGCGCACGTCGTGGTAGTCCCCTCGTCCTTGGAGTCGGCAACGGCGAAAATTTTCTGGCCAGCGATGTGAGCGCCATTGTCGCTTACACACGGGACGCCGTTTACTTAAACGACTTCGATGTAGTCGCGGCAGAGCCGGACAAGTTCGAGATCGCTTCGCTTGCCGGAGATAGCACGGAGCATCCCGTCAGCAAAGTAGAGTTCACAGCCGAGGACATTAAGAAGGGTGATTATCCCCACTACATGCTCAAGGAAATCTTTGAGCAACCAAACACCGTGCGCGACGCAATGCGTGGGCGGCTGAGCCAGGAAGAAAGCACAGCGCGATTGGGCGGCTTGAACATGACATCTCCCGAATTACGCGAGGTGGTCCGGATCGTTCTCACCGGTTGCGGCACGGCGTTGCATGCCGGCAGGGTCGGCGAGTATTTGATCGAGCGATTGGCAAATATCCCGACCGAAGTCGATTACGCCAGCGAGTTTCGGCATCGCAACACGCCAATGATGGATGAGACGCTGGTGTTCGCCATCAGCCAGAGCGGCGAAACGGCGGATACGCTTGGCGCATTGCGTGAAAGCCGGCGCAAAGGATTCCGGACCCTCGGAATTTGTAACAACGTGGCGAGCACGATCGCACGCGAGAGCGATGGCGGAGTGTACATGCACGCGGGGCCGGAGATCGGCGTGGCAGCGACCAAGTCATTTACGTCGCAGCTGGCGATTCTGACACTGCTCGGGCTTCTCTTCGGCAGAATGCACAATCTGTCCGCAGCCGAAGGAACCCGCGTCATTGAATCGTTGGAAGCATTGCCCGACCAGATCGATGAAGTTTTGAGCCTGAACGACGAAATCAAGGCGATTGCCAGAAAATACGCGAATGTGAACGGCTTTCTTTTCTTTGGCCGGCAATTCAATTATCCCATCGCTCTCGAAGGCGCTCTGAAAATGAAAGAGATCACTTATCTCTTTGCCGAGGGTCATCCGAGCGCTGAACTGAAGCACGGGATTATCGCACTGATTCGTCCCGATTTGCCTTCGGTCTTTATATCACCTGATGACTCGGTGTTTTCAAAAAACGTAAACAACATCGAGCAAGTCAAAGCTCGTAAGGGTCCGATCATCGCGTTGACAAGTGGCAATTGCGCAAAGCATCTCAAAGGAATCGCCGATGAAATTATCGAGCTGCCCGACGCGCCCGACTACGTCATGCCGATCCTGACCGTCATCCCGCTTCAACTTCTCGCATATCATCTAGCCGTCGAACTCGGCCGCGATGTCGATAAACCACGCAACCTCGCCAAGAGTGTAACCGTGGAATAATTAGTCGCTTGGTAGGGACCTCGCGGCCGCTATGCTCACCACCGCTGGAAAATTAGGCCGTTTACTGTAAACTGACCGCTCAGCAGTTTCTATCCCCCGTGCAACACAACGAAGACTACGTGCTCAGGGTCCTCGAGGATGGAGGCCTCATCACGCACCAGCACATCGATAGTGCGCGCTCGCGTCTAAACGGCGAGCCGGGCGTAGTCGACGTTTTGATCGACGACGGGGTCGTGTCCGATGCAGACATCTCGCGCACGCTAGCCGCGCAGGCGCACATGGATTGGATTGACATCTCCTCCATGGTGATCCCACCGCAAGTCATTAATCAGATCCGGGGAGAGGATGCGCGCCGCTTCAAAGTGATTCCGGTCGCCTTCGGCGAAACCGGCCTCGTGGTCGCAGTGGGCAACCCGCTCGACATCGACACGATGGACAGCCTGAGTTTTCTCCTGCAACGCGAGCTGGAACTGGTTTGCACGAGCCCCAGGAAAATTCGCGAAGCGTTGATCAAATACTACGGAACGGCCGACGAAGCAGCGGACGTCATTCAGAAAAAAATTGGAGAAGACATCGATCTCGGTCTGGAGTTTGGCGATGGCGCGGAAGCGGCGGCGCTTGATGAAGCAGATGCGCCGATTGTCCGGCTCGTATCCATGTTGCTGATCGAGGCGCACCGTGCCGGCGCGAGCGATATTCATCTGGAACCACTCGATAAGAAATTTCGCGTACGGTTTCGGATTGACGGGGTGCTGCAGGAAATGCAAGCGCCACCGAAGCGTCTGCAGTCAGCCATTCTCAGCCGTCTGAAGATCATGACTGGTTCCATGAGCATCGCAGAGAAACGCTTGCCCCAGGATGGGCGCATCCAGGTAAAGATCAAAAAGAAGCCGCTCGACCTTCGCGTCTCGACCATTCCTACCAATCATGGCGAAACCATGGTCATGCGTCTCCTCGATAAATCCAGTCTGAAGCTCGGTTTGCCGGAGCTTGGATTTTTTTCTGAGGAACAGGAAAGCCTCGAACGCCTGATCAAGCTGCCGGATGGCATTCTCCTCGTCACGGGCCCTACGGGGTCCGGCAAGACGACTACGCTTTACGCGTGTCTCAATTACATCAACAAACCGGACCGCAAGATCATTACCATAGAGGAACCGATCGAATATCAGATGACCGGGATCAACCAGGTGCAGGTAAACACGGACGTCGGAATGACGTTTCCTGCGGCCTTGCGTTCCATGCTGCGCCAGGCGCCGAACATCATCATGATTGGCGAAATCCGGGATCTTGAGACTGCAAGCATTGCCACCAACGCCAGCCTGACGGGACACCTTGTTTTTAGCACACTGCACACGAATGACGCGCCCTCTGCCGTCGCGCGTTTAATTGATCTGGGCGTGCAGCCCTTTCTCGTCGCGTCCTCGGTTCGCGCAGTCTTGGCGCAAAGGCTCATCCGGCGATTGTGCAGCAACTGCAAACAACCGGGCGAACTCACCGACACCGAATTGCGTGCGTTGGGAATCGAACCTGGCCAGATCTCGGAGGCGCAGGTAATGAAGCCGGTCGGATGCGAGCAGTGCCGTCAAATCGGCTACAGAGGACGAATGGGAATATTCGAAATTTTCGTGATCGATGACGAGGCACGCCACATGATCAACAAACGCAGCCCCACTTTTGTGTTGCGACAACGAGCCCGCGAGCTGGGCATGCGGACGCTGCGGGAAGATGGGGTGCGCAAAGTACTCGCAGGTCTCACTTCTGCTGACGAAGTCATCTCCATTACTGTGGGAGACGTGAACTGATGACTAGGGCGAGTTCCAAGTTGAACGCGTTAACGAACCATGACGCATAAACAACTTACTGAATTTTTCGTTGAGCAGCGCGTCCTTGAGCCCTCGCAAGCCGAAGACGTGCTGAGCGAAGTTGAGTTGAACGGCAAAACCGTCGCGCTGGCCATGATCGATGGTGGCTTCATCGACGAGCCAGGGTTTTATCAAACCATTGCCAATGGCCTGGGCACCGACTTCATCGACCTGACCGAATGCGAGATCGCGCCGGAAATTTTGCGATTTATTCCCAGCGGCCTGGCCCGATTGCACGGCGCTCTTCCAGTTGAAATGAGCGGAACAACATTGCGAGTCGCGCTCGTTGATCCGTTCGATCTCCACACTGCAGACGACCTTCGTTTCGCGCTCGGTACAGACATTCAGGTCGTGGTTTCGCCGCCCGAGCAAATCGAAGAACTCATCAAGGAGCATTATGGCAGCGACACGACAAGCATGGAGGATGTTCTCAAGCAGCTCGGCGAAGCTGGCGAGCTTCTTCAATTGCGCGAAGGAGATGACGGCGAAGCTGCAGTTGAAGCGGAGGCGCACGCCACGCCGATCATCCGCTTTGTGGATCTCATTCTTTACCAGGCAATCCAGGACCGCGCGAGCGACATTCACTTTGAGCCGTTCGAGAACGAATTCAAGATTCGCTATCGAGTCGATGGGGCGCTTTATGAGATGTCGCCGCCTCCTCGTCACCTGGCGCTGCCGGTGATTTCGCGGGTGAAAGTGATGGCAAATATGAATATCGCCGAAAGACGGCTTCCGCAGGATGGTCGCATCCAGAAGCAGATCGCAGGGCGTAGCGTCGATCTTCGCGTTTCAACTTTGCCGACACAATTCGGGGAGAGCCTTGTACTGCGCGTGCTCGATCGCAGCATCGTCAATCTCGATCTCGAAGCGCTCGGGATGCCTGATTACATTTACAAGTTTTTGCTCGAAATGATCGAGCGCCCAAACGGGATCTTTATCGCGACTGGACCGACGGGCTCTGGAAAAACAACCACGCTTTACTCCTGCTTGAGGAAGATCAATACCATCGACTCGAAGCTGATTACCGCGGAGGAGCCCGTTGAATACGACTTGGAAGGCATCGTGCAGGTGCCGGTAAACGAAGGCATCGGTCTGACATTTGCGCGCGCGTTGCGGTCGTTCCTGCGGCAGGACCCCGATCGGATCATGGTAGGCGAGACACGCGACCTCGAGACCGCGCAGATTGCCATTCAAGCGTCTCTTACGGGTCACCTGGTTTTCACGACCTTGCACACTAACGACGCACCTGGGGCTATTACGCGTATGATCGACATGGGGGTGGAACCGTTCCTGATTTCGACGACGCTGGAGGCAGTGCTCGGTCAGCGGTTGTTGCGCAGCATCTGCCGACAATGCCGCACCACTTATGAGCCAAGCGACGCGTTCCTCGCGGAACTGGGCGTTTCTCGGGCGGATATTGGCGACAAAAAATTCTATTACGGCAAAGGCTGCGACGCCTGCAACAACACCGGTTACAAAGGACGTAAAGGGATTTACGAGCTTCTGAAAATTACCGACCCGCTTCGTGAATTGATTAATGAGCGCGCACCGACGGTCACGTTGAAACAAAAGGCGGTCGAGCTTGGGATGGTCTCGCTGCGCCAGGACGGCTTGCGCAGCATCTTCGCTGGCGACACCACCATCGAGGAAGTGCTGCGCTACACCTAGATATTCACGCGCTCGACAATTATTTCGCCTGTAGCTATCATACGCCCCCGTGCCACGTTTTAATTACATTGCTCTTGATGCTCGCGGACAGGAGGCGAGCGGCTTGGTTGAAGCCCCCTCTACCAATGCCGCAATCAGCCAATTGCGCCAGGCGGGCTATTTCCCCACGAGCGTAGTCGAGGAAGCGATAAGAGGTCTTGACGGCGAGGTGGCTCGCCAGCGCGCGAAAATGGCGCCCACAACGAAACCGCGTGCGAGGAGGGGCATCGTTCTTTTTGCGCGGAGAAAAGTTAGCTCAAAAATTCTGATGATCTTTACTCGTCAACTGGCGACGCTGATTGATTCCGGGTTGCCATTGCTGAGAAGCTTGAACGTTCTGGCGAAACAGGAGCGCGACAAGGTGATGAGAAATACGATTAACAAAGTCGCGGACTCCGTGCAAAGCGGTAGCACATTCTCTGACGCACTGGCTCTGCACCCACGGATCTTTAACGATTTGTACGTGAGCATGGTCAAGGCCGGCGAGGTCGGCGGCGTGCTTGAGCTTGTGCTCACTCGGCTTTCGGAATTTCAGGAGAAAGCTGCGAAGATTAAAAACAAAATCTTAGCGGCGATGGTCTATCCGGTCATCGTGATGACAATGGCGGTGGGCATCATGGGTTTTCTCCTCGTGTTCATTGTGCCGAGGTTCGAACTAATTTTCCAAGACTTGCTCGGCGACAAACCGCTGCCGCCCGTCACCAGGTTTGTCATCGGGCTGAGTGGATTCATGCAGAGCCACGGCCTGGTTCTGCTGGGCGCTGTCGTAGTTATAGTGACCGCTTACAAAATGATCGGTCGCACGCGTCGGGGGCGACTGGTTATCGATAATTTCAAACTGCGCATGCCGCTTTTTGGCAATTTGAATCGCAAAACCGCGATCTCCCGTTTCTCGCGCACCCTGGGAACATTGGTCACAAGCGGTGTTCCGATTTTGCAGGCGTTAAACATCACCCGCGAAACTGCTGGCAACGCGG
>WNFQ01004417.1_pt1 | contig 17554 bp, 11 predicted proteins | sample 5400171 | NCBI WGS metagenome assembly WNFQ01 (sample SAMN13153356, study PRJNA577476) | soil metagenome | isolation source: 20 cm soil under Madrone tree | place: USA:California | collected 2016-06-14 | reverse complement strand
TCCGTCATCAGGCACCCCGCGGACTTGTCCCAGGTGGGCTTTACGCACCTGGTTTCGACGACACTTATCTTCTTAACGACGCGTCTTCGAAGGGTTCACTTTCGTTCGTCTCTCGGATGCTCACCTGCGCGGGTTTATACCCGCGCTTTTCTTCCAACGCTCACCACCACGGCTCTTTACCGCAGCAGCTTGGATCGGTTTGGGATCTGCTCCTGAAAGCCGATCCCGAGGGGCCTTCCCTCATCGATTGCGCAGCTTGTCATCCACACGGCTATTTAGTTCATGGTGAACTCCTTATCCGTGTGCTTCTGCAGCACACTGAAGCCTAGAAAGTCGAACGTTTCCGGCTTACCTTCCCCTCTTCGCTCCCGGTTCTGTTCGGCAAACCGACCGAACTCGATCCGGCGCGTCTTGTCGGGATGGAGCTCCAGCCCAAACTTTCCCAGACGTTCCCGAAAATTCTCCAGGAAGCGGTCTGCTTCCGTCTGATGCTGGAATCCTAGGATGATGTCGTCCGCATAGCGGACGACTACCACGTCGCCTTGCGCCCATTTCTTGCGCCAGACGTCCCCCCAGAGATCGAAAGCGTAGTGCAGGTAAATATTCGCAAGGAGCGGTGAAATCACCGAACCTTGCGGACTCCCTGTCTTCGTTTCCGACCATTTGCCTTCCTCCATCACTCCAGCGTGGAGCCATTTCTGGATCAGCCGCAGGATGCGGGGGTCGGCGACGCGATGCTCCACGAACTTGACCATCCAACTTTTGTCGAGGTTATCGAAAAAACCTCGAATGTCGGCATCAAGAACGTAGTTCACCTTCTTCTTTAGGAGCGCATACGACAGCGCATCCAGCGCATCGTGCTGGCTGCGCCCCGGACGAAATCCATACGAAAACCCGAGAAAGTCTTCCTCGTAAATCTGGTTGAGGATGGTGGCCACGGCCTGTTGGACCAGTTTGTCTTCCAAGGCCGCAACCCCCAGTGGACGTTGCCGCCCATCTGCTTTCTCTATGTACATTCTTCGCGATGGCTTCGCACGATACGCTCCACGATGAACTCGGCCATGGAGATCGACCAGTCGATCTTCCACTCCGATCTCATATTCCTGCCATGTGACCCCGTCCACTCCGGGTGCGGCTTTTCTCTTGAGTGAGTAAAAGCTTTCTCGTAGTAGCTCGACGGTCAGATGGTGGAGCAAGGCGGTGAACTTCATCTCCTTATTGTTCCTCGCTGCTTTCCGCACGCCCGCCAGCCCTTGGGACACGCGCTCCCCGCTCTGTGTCGGGTGCGTGTTAGGTTGACCAGCGTTCTCCTTGATCAGCGGCCTTCCCTCCTCATTCTCCGCGGACGGTTTTCTGTCTTTGTTCGATTGATTCATAGGTAGTATGCCGCTGTGTGACTCCTCGGGGACGTACATGCGAGCCGTGTGGCCTGAGCCTTCGCCCGCCGTCCTGCAGCCTGGTTGAGCCGTAGGTGTCTCCGAGGTCTCCCGGTTCTCGTGCTTGAAGTTTCTAGGCGTGTCTGGGGTCTTCGACTACGCCGGACTGAGTAAGAGGCTCGCGCTATCGCCCCCATTCATGTTGCCTTCCGCGCATGTTAACCGCGTCGGCGTCCGGGTTGTATGTTTTCGCAGCTCAATAGCCCACCCCGCCTATACCCCTGTCTACGCTTCACTGGGTCCCTCGCGGTAGCAGCGCAAGACTCGGGGCCGAGTAGATCGCTAGTCCTTTCTCGTAAGAATTTTCCATTCTCTGCTTCAAGCCGGTTTATCCCGGCGCACTAACATCCGCATTTCACCAGTAACGGTCAAGATCGCTAGCTTAGCTAAGCTGGTGAATGCAATACCTTTTGGCCTTGCGGAGAAGTCAACCTCTGCATCCTCGATCGCGCCGTCACGGCTAACGTGAAACAGACTGTGGTGAAACTGCCTGAGCCGTGTCTGGAGCAGCGGCGAACCGACTGGGTTGCGGACGATACCCGTTGCGCGTGCGTACGCGATAACTTTTCGCCCGGCTGCCCACCAGTTTTACTGTAATGGCGCGCCAACCGCGGTTGGGATTGGCTTGCGGGTAGTAGCTCAGAGAATAAAGATGCGCTAAGTCGTCATGGATCGAGGCGAACGCGCGCTTTTCGTCTCGCCAGGTCTTGGCGAAGTAGGCCTTGCCGCCGGTGGCGGCGGTCATACGATCGAATACTGCGGTCGACACCGGCTCCAGCTTGGCTTGCTGAGTGCTGATCATGTAGATCGAGATACCGGTGGACTGGGCCAGTTCGGCTACGTCCTCGGGCGGCACCACGCTGGAGTTATCCGGACCGTTCGAGAACACCACCACGACTCTTCTTCCTTTGAACTGGGCGGCATCTTTGAGTGTGAGCAGCAGCGTGTTATAGAGAGCAGCCTCGTCGCCGGCAACAGTCGTGCGCACCGCGCGCAATATCTCTCCACGATCTTCGGTGAGCGGAGAGGCGCGCAACAAGTCGCGGCTGTAGGAGTAGAACGCAATCTTGTTGGCAGTTTCCAGGGAGCGCACGAAATCAGAGATCGCATCCTGCGCAAAGACGAATCCGCGATACATGTAGTTGCTGGTATCGAACAGAATGAAAACATTCGCGCCAGCCACTAAGGCGCCCAGCGACGACTCGGATGCGGCCGGCGGCACAGCATCTCGTGGTGGGGCATCGGCGGGCGGGTCGGCGGGCTTGGAATCGGCTGTCAAATCCAGCACCCGTCGAGCGGATTCGTTGCCCTCCGCGAAGGTGGCGAGCTTCTGCGGAATGCCATCCTCTACAATGACGAAGTCCTGCGGACGCAGGCCGGTGACGTAGTTGCCTTTCTTATCAGTGACCGCCACGTTCAATTGCACCAGATCAACTACCACTCGAATATGAGGTTCGCCTTCCTGGGCGGAAACCCGGACACCCGAGTCCGAGAGCACCAGCAGAACGACTCCGAGAGAGAGCAAGCATTTTTTCAACATCGTTTTACTCCACTTGTCCCGTCTATGCGGGCTGGAAGCCTGACCAAAGGAAGCAGTTGCCGCTCCCCGAAGACTACGGCTGAGACGCGGCTTGATTGACAAGGGTTGAAGCAATCTTTCCTTGTCGAAATTCGTCCCCGGTTTCCCGCATGGCGCGCAGCAGGGCTGGCCAATCTTCGAAATCGGTGGCGAAGATTTTCTCGACCATGCGCCGAGTGAGTTCGGGCACCAACCGGTTGAGCGCCGCGGGGGAATATCCTACCTCATCCGCCAAGCGGGCCCAATACAGGTTTCCCGAATCCCAAGACTCCGCCAGCAACCGGCTCGAATATCCCGAGAACGCTGGAAATGGTCCGACATTAATGAGTTCCCGGGCATACGTCTGGGCCAAGGTCGGATGCGGAACGCCAAAATGCTGCGACAAGCGCTCCCAGCCGACTTCCTGCGGATACTGGCGAGACAGAACGTCGAGTTGCTGACCGGCGGTGCCGAAGGCATTGGTGTCTGATGGGTACCGGTTGCGGAATTCGAGAGCGAGGTAGAAGGTATCGGCGGGCATCACGCGCGGGAGGACTTCGGCCACCCGGTGTGCGCGTACGGAGCGCTCGATCTGCTCGGCGGTCTGAGGAGCCATGCGCTCGGAAAGAACAGCCATGACTTTCGCGAGCAGTTCCTCGTTCCCGGCCGCGGCTTCCAGCAATTCTTCTCCGGCGCGCTGATAGAGCGTGACGGCGTGCAGTTCATTCCGGCTCACATCCCACCAACGTGGCAGGACGGCACTGGTCAGGAGGCCGGGAACAAGTTCTCTCCAGATGAGCGCCTGAACGTTTTCTGGCGCGATGAAGTCCTGTTCCATCTCCGAAAGCACGTACGGCAGGTCGGCTAGCGAACCGACGAGGTGGGCGCCGCCGCCAGCGGGAGAGCCTTCGCCGAACAACTGGGGCGCCTGCCACAGCGTCTTCATGCCGCCAACGGTCTCGGCCGAGAAATCGTGAGAGCGAACGAATAGCGGATTGTTGTGGAGGGCCTGTGCGCCCGGTGGCTCATAGTACGCGTAGTTCAAGCCCACCAGCGTATCGCGCAAGAAAGAAGCGAGTTGGCCGCGAGCCTCTTCTATCTGCAAGCGCGATGCGGGTCCCTTGATCACCTTGGTCAGGTCGGTGCGCATCTGCAGATCGGTATGGCGATTGTTGTAGATTCCAGCGGCCCATTCCGTGCGCTCGCTGCTGGTGAAAATGGGACGCGGCATTTCGAATTCGCGGAGTTGCCCCGCGAGATTCAGCAGGCCATCCTCCACGGGTTTGCCCCGTGCCTTCTCGTTCAGGCCCTGGCCCAGCGCCATAAGAGTGTCCAGAGAAACCAAGCGCTGGCCATCCATGACGGCACGGATACGGTTAGCGACCTCCTGGTGCATCCGCTTCTCATCCGGCGCAGTTTGCTGCGGGCCAGCCAGCAACTCGATGATTTCATCCTGTGAGGCACCGGACTTGCCGGTGGCCGCGCGCAGCACTTCCGCAAGCGAGGTACGCCCCGCGTCGTACAGTTGAGGGGAAGAGCGCACTTTGACGAACGGCTTGATTACTTCCTGCCAGGAGCTGTCGAGGTTCTCAGGAGGGATTTGTCCTTGGCGGGCGAGAATTTGCCAGATTCCCACATTCGCCTGGAACGTCCCGAGGACGTTGCCGCGCAAGGTGGTGTTGGGGGTTGCGTCGATCGAGCCGGCTACCTCCAGGAATCGTGCCATCGACGCGTCGCTCAACTCAGCAAACTCGGCGAAAATCCAGTACTGGTTGCTGAACTCCGAATACTTTCGGGCGAGCAAGCGGACGGTTTCGGGACTAAGGCGACGCTGTGGCGGGCGATGTCCGTCGAGTTCGCTCAGCGTGAGATACAGAACATGGCCTGCACCAGCTCATCGGGGTTCTTCACGCGATCGGTGTGCTTACCGATATCCCGGACGACGGTGGAATCGGTTTTTTGACGAAGGATATCTTTCCAGACGGCGAGATCTCCGGGCACATGAGGATCGCCGCTGGACTCCCATTGCAGGCGGGTCACGAGGAGCAGCAGTCCGGGAGCTGGGCGAAAGGACCCGCGCGTGGCATCGGCCGAGGGTTCCGGCGCGCGCAAGGCTTCGTAAAAGTGCCGGATGCGACGTGCATTCGTGAAGTAGGCCTGCTGACTCAGGCGGACACGCGAAAGCGCGTCAAAATATGCGGCCAGCCAACCGCGGTCCTTGGCCAGCATTTTCAGCGCAAATTCACCGGGTGACTGCGGAGCTGCGCCGACCAAATCCTTCCAGGCAGACTCGGCCCCCGACCCGCCAGGCACGACGACGCTCCCGGAGCGGACGCAAATACGGCTACCGTAGAAATCAAGAACGGCCGCGTAGGGCATCAGCTTCCTCAGGCCTACGGATTGCCGCAAAACAGCGCGAGTGTCGGGATCGAGGCGCGAGAATGCCCAATAAAGGCGGGCGACGGCAGGGTCGCGCAAGATGACGTCCAGCAGATTCGTGCTGCCTTCCTTGTCATTCTTCTTACTGGCTGCGGTCCAGTCGGTCTCAGCAAACAGCAGTGGTACACGGGAACCGTGGAACGAGTAGGCAAAAGGGCTGCCTCCCTGCAAAGTGCGTTCGAGTTCGGGCAGGGGAAAGCCGGAATCGATGGTGAGAAAGGCTCGTTCGGGATCGGCAGTCTCCAGAGTGGTATTGCTTTTCCCACATTCCGAGCGCAGCCGGTAGCCGAGAACGCGCAGAAGTGGTCCGGTCTGATCGCAATTCGCCACGCGAATCGTGGCGTCCGGACCTGCCAGATTCGTTAGTTCCCTGGCCTGTTGGACGTACCGGCTTAGGAGAATCAGGAATTCTGTCGGGCGGCTGGAGCCCTCGTAACCTTGCGCGAACACATTTCGGCTGAGCAGGGGCAGCACTTCTTCGGGCGGGATTTTTTGGCTGATGCCAGCCATGCGCAAAAATGAGCGCAAGGGACCGGGGATGACGACTTCCGCCCCGCCCGGGTCTGGACTGGCCGAGGAAGACTGCGGAGCTGCCTCGCCGGATGGACGAGCAACGACCGCACCCGAGGCACATAGCGGAAGACAAACGCACAGGGAAACGACCACAACGCCGAGCACACACAGAGGGAATTTCACGGCTGGATTCCTCTCGGAACCCATGAGACTGCGCATCTAAACGCCGGTCGTACCGAGGAACGGAGTACTAGTCACCGTGACTCCGTAAGAGAGGCCCGGGAACGACAGAGTCGCATTACTTCCCGACACCAGACTGATGCCCCACTTCTAGATGCTCGTGCCTCCGGGTTCCCAAATTCTGATGCCGGCCAAAATAAACCATCCTTGCGGTTTAGGGAAGCGTTTTCTCGCGCCAAACGCGCGAAACCCATGCTATTCCGGCAGTTTCTGTTCTCCTTGCACAGAGAATGGGGCTTCTGTTACGGGCGCGGCCGTACCCGGCTGCCCTCCCCCAACGCTCACCCGATAGGCGCCGGCTGCGATGATGCGGTCCCCCGCTTCATTGATGTGGCTCAGATCACGCGGCTGCAAGACGAAGACGGAATGCTCGGTCTTTCCGGCTTTGACGTGCACGCGTGTAAATGCACGCAGGGCCCGCAGGGGAGCGCCCGGCGACTTGGGAAAGCTCAGGTAAAGTTCAACCACCTCGTCACCGTCGCGTGCACTGGTGTTCTTGACGTCGAACTGGACGCTTAAAAAATCCCCTGCTGGCAAATCGGTCTTCGACAGCCTGAGATTGCTGTACTCGAATTTCGAGTAACTCAATCCATAGCCGAAAGGATAAAGCGGTTTTCCGTCGAAGTAGCGGTAGGTGCGATTTTTCATCGCGTACTCTTCGAAGGGTGGCAGCTGATCGGTGCTTTTGTAGAACGTCACCGGTAGCCGACCTGCCGGGTTGTTCACTCCCGCCAGCGTTTGGGCGATGGCGGTGCCGCCTTCCTCGCCGGAGTACCAGGCGTCCAGAATCGCATTGGCATGCAGGTCGGCCCAATTGACCGCCAGAGCGCTGCCGTTCATGAGCACGACGACGAGTGGTCTGCCTGTGCCTCCGAGCGCTTGCAGTAAGTCTTCTTCCTCCTGGGGCAGATCGAGGCTGGTACGATCTCCGCCGGCGAAGCCGGGAACGTCCACTTTCATTTCTTCGCCCTCAAGTTGCGAGGTGATGCCCACAACCGCGACGACTGCATCTGCTTTCTCCGCAGCGGAGACTGCCTCGCCAATCGGGTCGGGAATGATCGGAAGCCAGACCAGCTTGATACCGGTGCCGCCCTGGCCATATTCGAGCTTGAGCGGATACCGATGGCCGTCGTGCTGGGCTTGGGATCGTGCAGCACAAAATCATCGACGATCAGTTTTTCGTCCAGCCAGAGGCGGTTCATCGATCCCACCGCGCCGATGCGGTAGTTGCCGGATTCTTGCGGCGTTAGGAAGCCAGTCCAGCGCACGGAATAGTTCTTTGCCCCGGGTGGCGGTGTCAGAGAACCGGGCTCCGGGTGGAAAGGCTGGAGCATGGCCGAGGGATCGACCCGGACCATGGGTGTGCCTTCGAAGTTGGTCTCCGAAAAATACTCGCCCTTCAGACCGGGCTTGCTATCGGCGGTAGATAGCACGGAGGTAGGAATCAGAATTTCCTGGCGCAGAAAATTCATTCCTGGAACGAAGCTGACTTGTGCGCGTGCAAACTGCTTGCGGATACCGTCCAGAGCGGTGGTCGCGCGGGATGGCGTTCCACTGTAGTTGCCCTGCAGGACGCGCAGAGATTCGGCCAGCGGGCCGACCACAGCAATCTTCTTGATCTGCGGTTGGAAGGGCAGGACGCCGTCATTTTTCAAAAGAACGATCGATTCCTGCGCGGTTTTCAGGGCAAGCTGGCGATGCGCGGCGCTGTCGATCTCCGACTCCGGGATCTGCGCGTATTTCACTAGCTCCGGAGGGTCGAACATCCCGAGGCGGAAGCGAGCCGTGAAGGAACGGCGCAGCGACACATCGATGTCTTTTTCAGTCAGCAGGCCCTGCTTCACTGCGTCCAGAAATTTCACGTAGTCGGCATTGCGGGTGGCTTTGGTGAAAAAGTCGGCGCACTCGTTATCCATGCCGCGCTTCAGCGAAACGGCGCCGGCTTCTGCCATGCTCTGCGTGAAGTGATGTCCGTTGAAAATATCGGCCACTGCGTCACAATCGGAAACCACATAGCCTTCGAACTTCCACGCGTTCCGGAGCTGATCAACCAGCAGGAAAGTGCTGGCGCAGGCGGGATCGCCATTTACGCGGTTGTACGCGCACATGACCGATCCCGCTTTCCCTTCGGTTACAGTCGCGCGGAAGGCGGGGAGATAGGTGTCTTCCATGTCGTGCTTGGAGACCTGGACATCAATGCTATGGCGCGAAGGTTCCGGGCCACTGTGAACGGCAAAATGCTTGGGCGTGGAAACAACGCGGTAATACTTGGGGTCGTCGCCCTGAAGGCCGGTGACGAAGGCCACTCCCATTCGGCCCGTAAGATATGGATCTTCACCGTAGGTTTCCTGACCGCGGCCCCAGCGAGGATCGCGGAAGATGTTGATGTTGGGAGACCAGAAGTCGAGGCCCTCCATGATGTCACGCCGGCCCGCGCGGACGGCTTGATAGTGTTTCGCTCTGGCTTCCGTGCCGATGACTATGGCCATCTCGTGAATCAATGGCGAATCGAAGGTAGCGGCTAACCCGATGGGCTCGGGAAAGACTGTCGCTATTCCGGCGTTGGCGACTCCGTGCAAGGCTTCACTCCACCAGTCGTATTCGGGAACCTGCAAGCGCGGAATGGCGCGCGCCTGATTCACCAGTTGGGAAGCCTTTTCCTCGAGGGTCATCCTTGAAATCAGATCGTCCACTCGCACAGGAATGGGTTTGGATGGATCCAGATAAGGCGGACCACTCGTAGTCTGCGCCGATGCGGCAGAAACCATGAAAACCAGGATGACAAAAAGGTGAATGGCTGTGACGGCAGGGCGGCTAGGGTTCATCGAAAATCGGCTCCTTCATTCAATGCAGGATGGGCGCGGATTCAAAAACAATGCTTTTGGCTAAATCGATTTAGACCGCCGCTTGTAGCACAGGGCGATACCGGCGTCAACAGCAGGCTCGGCACGCTCCGAAGTGGTGATCGGCGGGATGGGGCACTATCGGAGCGGCAGCACTGCTTTGCGAATCCCGCGTCGGCGTGGCGCTAAACCGGTAGTCTCACGCTCGATCAACTTCGGTTTGACGACGATTTCGGCGGGCACCACATCATCACACCTCTTGGTGGGCCGCAAGATCCGACCGAGGACATTTTCGGCCGCGATCTTTCCCATTTCCTTCAAGAGCTGCTGTACCGTGGTGAGACCGCGAGTCTGGTAGGCAGCGCTTTCGATGCTCGTCGAACCCGAGGACGGACACGTCTTCGGGCACGCGCAAGCCGAATTCGTGGAGCGCGCGGATGGCTCCCATCGCGCAGATGTCATTGAATGCAAACAACGCCGTGAATGCTTCGCCTGTAGCCAGGAGTTTCTGCGTCGCCTTGTAGCCCAGGTGGGGAGAGGGCGAGTTGTCCGCAATCTGCGTGACCAGTTTCTCGCAGAGGGGCAAGCCCATGGCTTGCGCAACCTCCACGATGGCATTCCAGCGCACTTCGGTGTCGGGAACGAAAGCTTGGCCGCCAAAGTTCGCGAACTGCACAAAAAGTCGGTCGATGAGGATCTGGCGCGCAAGATGTCGAACGCGCCACCTTCGTTTGATCCCACACAAAAAGAACCATCTCATTGATCGCGAAAGTTTTCACGGCCCCTCAATTCTGCTGTCTTGCTCCTATTTCTTTTCATTTCTTCAGTTGCCGCGTACATGTTCAGGTCCACGCAAGTGCACGATTCACCGGATCGAAAACAGAAGTACTGGCCCTCATAGTGGAACCTTCGGAATCAAGCCTCGTCAGGGTTCGTGCGGTGGCCGGCGAGCGGGTTCCAGACGAACGCGGTCGGGCAGGGTCGACCGATAGGAGGAAGGAAAACATGAGCATCTGGACCATATTGTTCGTGATTTTGTTGATTGCATGGGTGGGCGGGTTCACGGTCTTCCATGTGGCGGGCGGACTGATCCACCTGCTGCTGGTTTTTGCGGTGATCTCATTGATCATGCACTTCGTCTTAGGCGCGAGAACAGCGTGAACCATCCGTGAGGATGGGTAGCGATTCCCTTCTCCGGGCCTGCTATCAGTCAGGGCGGCTATCCTGCTGTTTCCGAAAATGGAGACCAGCCGGAGCCGCTCTGAATTTCGTGTGAGGAAAGTCGTTTCGCAGAACACGAAATTCGAAACTAACGTCCGAAGGACTACGGACTAAGGAGAAATCAATGGCGGGGAAAAATACTGCAGTTTTTGGAATTTATTCGACCTACGAGGGTGTGGAGAGCGCGGTGGATACGTTGAAATCAGCCGGCTTCCGTAATACCGATATTTCTGTATTGTTTCCGGAAAATGTTGGAACCAAAGATTTCGCCCATCAGAAGGGCACAAAAGCTCCTGAGGGAGCTTCGGCCGGAGCCGCGACCGGTGTCGTGATCGGGGGCACGCTAGGCTGGCTTGCTGGCATTGGCGCGCTGGCCATTCCCGGTGTTGGACCTTTTATCGCTGCTGGTCCGATCATGGCGGCTCTAGCCGGCGCCGGCGTGGGAGGAACGATAGCGGGGATCACCGGGGCCTTGATCGGCATGGGAATTCCGGAATACGAGGCCAAGCGCTACGAAGGTCGCCTACGAAAGGGAAGCATTCTCCTTTCCGTTCATTCTGACAACTCCGAGTGGACCCGCAAAGCCAAGGAGATTTTGGAGAGGACCGGTGCCGAAGACGTGGCTTCCGCCGGTGAGGCGGGCGCGGACTTCCAGCAGAGTGACAAACCTATGCCTCGGGCCAGCTAGTTTGACTTTGGTTGCAGTGAAACCGCGGGGAATTGTGTTTTAGAGAAAGACTTTTGAACATGCAGCTCCCCGCGGAACTTTTTCTACGGTCTTCTAAAGATGTTCGCGCCAACCTGCACCCGAAGACCGTCTCTTCTTGTCCTGTTCGCATATCCCCTTCGCCCGCCGGCGTTTCCGGCCCTCCCCGATTTGTGGTAACTTCACCCCGGTCAAGGTCGACGCACCAGGGGTGAACATGAATCGACGAGCATTTACTCAGACAGTGGCGGGAGCCATTGTAGGTACTGTCGGACTTAACCGCGGCGTTCCTTTGTTCAGGGCCGAGTCCAAGCCCGCAATTGACAAGGGCGAGGCCACTGGGGTGCCTTTCAAGATCTCCGTCATGCTTTGGACCGTCTTTAACGACCTGCCTTTCGGGCATCGGCTGGAAAAAATCGCGGAGGCCGGGTACCGCAATGTGGAACTGGTCGGCGAATACGACAAGTGGACGGAGGAAGATTTCCAGCGAGCCAACGCCAAGCGCAAGGAACTTGGCATCACCTTTGATTGCACGGCCGGATTGAAACATGGGGTCAGCAACCCCGCTGACCGGGAGGTGTTGCTAGCGGAACTGAGGAAGGCCCTGACGATCATGGAGCGGATTGAGTGCCCGAGTATGATCCTGCTCTCGGGCGACCGGATTCCGGACATGTCGCGTGAGGGGCAGCACCAGAGTTGCATCGATACGCTGAAGGCGGCCGCAGCGATCGTGGAGGGTAAGACGATCAACGGTGAACGGGTACGTCTGCTTCTGGAAACCATCGATCCGGAGGAAAACCCGAAATATTATTTAACCTCCATAGCCGAGGCACTGGAGATCGTGGAAATGGTCAATCACCCACAAGTGCAGTTACTCTACGATTTCTTTCACGAGCAAATCGCCAACGGAAATCTCATTGCGAAGTTGAAGAAGAGCATCCCGCACTTGGGGCTGGTTCACATTGCCGACGTTCCCGGACGTCACGAACCAGGCACGGGAGAAATCAACTACCAGAACATCTTTCGCAAACTCGCCGAACTGAACTACACGGGTATAGCCGCCATGGAGTTTCGTCCCAGTGGAGATCCAGTCGCGCAATTGCGTGCAGCCCGGGAAATGGCCTTGCAGGCAGCGCGCGAGGGGATGGGCAACAAAGCTAGTTCGGCCTGATCGGTTTATCCGGTTTCCTCCACAGGCAGCGCTGCTACCGGCTTTTGCACTCGCATGGTCGTGATCACTACCACGCTGATCAGAACAAACAGGGTCCCCAGAATCGTTCGCAGGCCAAGCGTTTCGCCACCCAGGAAATATCCCACCAGCACAGCCACGACCGGGTTCACGTACGCGTAGGTCCCAACTTTGGTTGGCGACTCATGATGAATCAGCCAGACGTAGGCCGTGAATCCGACAATGGAACCCGCGACAATGAGGTAGAGCAATGAGAGCCAGGCTCCGCGTGAGATGGCCCCTGGGCGAAAATTACGAAATTCTCCCAGCGCGGCCGCGGTGATAGCCAGCAAGACTCCTCCGGCGAACATCTGTGCGCCCGAACTCATGATTTTGGACGGCGGCAGCGGTAGTTTGCGGGTAAGTGCGGACGAGATTGACCAACACATCGACGCAATGATTAGTGCTACAGCACCGGCTCGGTCGATCGGCGCTCCGCCCAAGCCGGAAGAATGACTCATCAGCACGGCCACTCCGCCGATCCCGATTGTCAGAGCCAAGCCCAGGCGAACGGTGAGTCTCTGGGTTTTCAGCAAAATGATTTCCGACAGCGCCATGAAGATCGGGATCGTAGCCATCATGACGGCCGCAATGCCCGAAGGCACGCGCTGTTCCGCCCAAAACAACAATCCGTAGTCCAAGACGAAGATCAGGAAAGCGAGAAGGAATGCGGACGACCATTCGCGGCTGCTTGGTGAGCGCTCACCCCGCACGCTCGTCCAGAGGTAGAGCACCAGTCCCGCAATGAAGAACCGCATCGCAGCCAGAAGAAACGGCGGAACCTCGCGCACGCCAATGCGAATTGCAAGAAATGTAGATCCCCACACGAAGTAGATAATCGCGAAAGCCAACCAGGTCTTCCACGCAGAGCGATGGGTTTTAGCTTCCATATCTGATTATGACAAATCCCTGGCGATTTCTTCGCTTGAGGGTGCCGGTCACGCAGCGGATCTTGTGAGATCGATGGGACAGAACCACGAATTCGAGGTTATAGAGTAAATTTGCAGCATGCGTACACTTCGGACGTGGTCGGCAGTCTGTCGAATGGCGTTCGCTCTGGCGGGCGTGCTGAACGTGCTCGTGATTGCTGCGAACCAGGATACGAAAGCTTCGCTCGAATCTCATGACTGGCCGGTGTTTGGCGGATCGTTCGAGAACCGGCATTACTCGCCCCTCACCCAGATTAATCGTTCCAATGTGAAGCAACTGGAAGTGGCCTGGAGTTACGACACGGGGGAGAAGGGCGGCCTTCAGACGAGTCCTCTGGTGGTCAACGGAGTCCTGTACGGGATCAGCCCGACACAAAAAATCTTTGCGGTAGATGCCGCCACCGGAAAGTTGCTGTGGAATTTCGACTCCGGCATCAAGGGAATGCAGCCCGACCGCGGGCTCGCTTATTGGGGGAACAACGGTGACAAGCGAATCCTGGTGGGCGTGATGAATTTTCTATACGCGCTGGACGCGACCACCGGAACACCCGTTTCGACATTCGGATCAAACGGCCGCGTTGACTTACAGGAAAACCTTGGGCGCGAAGCTCGCTTTCAGTCGATTGCCTTGACGAGTCCAGGAATTGTTTACAAAGACCTGATCATCGTGGGCGGTCGCAACCCTGAAACGCTGCCTGCGCCGCCCGGAGATGTTCGAGCCTATGAAGCACGCACCGGGAAGTTACGCTGGTCTTTCCACACAATTCCTCACCCGGGCGAGTTCGGTTACGACACTTGGCCGAAGGACGCGTGGAAACTGAGCGGCGCGGCCAACAACTGGGCAGGCATGGCGCTCGATGCGCAGCGAGGAATCGTCTACGTGCCGACGGGATCCGCGGCCTTTGATTTCTATGGCGCCGATCGTGTGGGCGATGACCTATTCGCCAATTGTCTCATCGCGCTGAAAGCCGAAACCGGGGAGAGGATCTGGCATTTCCAGGCGGTCAAACACGATGTTTGGGATCGCGATTTTCCCTCGGCTCCGGTGCTGGTCACACTACAGCGTGATGGGAAGCCGGTTGACGCGGTCGTCCAGACCAGCAAGCAGGGTTTCCTTTACATGTTTGATCGTGTTACGGGAAAACTGCTGGCACCAATCGAATCCCGCAAGTATCCCAAGAGCACGCTGGAAGGCGAAGTTACGGCTGAACAACAGAGCCTGCCTACCTGGCCTAAACCCTATGCACGACAATCCCTCAGCGAGGACATGCTGACCACTCGCACTCCCGAGGCGCACCAATGGGCCTTAGAGCACTTTCGGCAAGCGATCAACGAAGGACAATTTGTTCCATTCCGGGTAGGGACCGAGACGATTGTTTTCCCCGGTTTTGATGGGGGTGCTGAGTGGGGAGGACCAGCGGTTGATCTCGATACCAGCGTCCTCTATGTGAACGCCAACGAAATGGCTTGGACCGCGGCGCTTTTCGAGGACAAAGGGGCGCACGGGGCGCAAGCCATTTACTTCAGCCAGTGCAGCGTGTGCCATGGCGTGGACATGAAAGGCTCGCCGCCCGCTACGCCGTCACTGGTCGGGATTGGGGACCGAAGAAGTCCGGCAGACATCACCAGCGTGATTCGCGGCGGCAAGGGACGCATGTCGGGGTTTCCCTCTCTATATGAGGATCAACTGAATGGATTGGTGAGTTTTCTTTTGACTGGAGAAAACAAGGAACTGTCTAGTTCTGAGCCCCGGTCAGCGGGGATGAAATACCGACTAACTGGGTATCGTCGATTTCTTGATCCGGATGGTTATCCGGCGATCGCGCCCCCCTGGGGCACACTCAATGCGATCGATCTGAACACGGGGGACTACAAGTGGAAGATCAACATCGGCGAATATCCTGAGCTTGCCGCAAAAGGCATGAAGAACACCGGGTCGGAGAATTACGGTGGCCCGGTTGTGACTGCCGGGGGACTGGTGTTCATCGGAGCCACAAACTACGACAAGACGTTTCGGGCTTTCGATAAGTCTACGGGAGAGCTTCTTTGGGAAACGACCCTGCCATTTTCGGGAAATGCGACTCCTGTGACCTATGCGGTCAATGGAAGACAGTATGTCGCGATCGCCGCGGGCGGAGGGAAAGATCCGAAATCGGGGTCCGGGGGCGTGTATGTGGCGTTTGCGCTGCCAAATGTTGGCAAGCGGTGAGTTTGAAGTCCAGCTACTTCGATTCCAGCAACGTGGTTCAAGCTTTGACTGTCTGGTTTTTAGAGACCTGGCCGAGGGCAGCACCAACCGCGTCATAGGCCTTTTTTGTAATCCGCTGTCTTTCGACCCTCCACTCCCTCCTTTTCGGGCACGCCCTGGACCAGAGACTTTTTGAAATTCGCATATTTCGCCGCAGACTGCTGATCAACTTGGCCACAAAAGTCAAGCGCACCATCCACCTGCCCCCACGCTGGACTCGGCGGTAGCGCAGCCAGTGCGAGTTGTGGAATTGTACTCGCGGCGGACGAGCAGAGAATGTGACGGGATCCTCATGACCGTAACCTCACCTCCGGTGTGCTGCGCGACTCGAGGTCTTAATCCCAGTTTCGCGCGGCATGATTTGTCCTGACTTCCTCAGCAAGTCTTCGTAAAACAATGCTGCTCACGGGAGTGCCCGTGAGCAGCATCGAGGTTACGCTACTGTTGTCCCGCCGGGCACTATTGTGCTGTGCCGGTCAGGGTTGACGTTTGTGTACCCGCCGCATCGGTCACCGACACCGTTGCACTCTGGCCCCCGATTGGCTGGGTCGTGAGCGGTCGGAACTGTACCGTGACCACACAAGCCGCACCCGGCGCCAGGCTTGTCTGGCCTATCAATTGGCCATTGCCGGCCGGACCGCAAGTTGACGCTAACCGCACAATGCTGAACTCGGTCGGATTGGTTCCTCCGGGCGTTGCCTGCGCGATACCTGTGAGCGTCGCGTTCCCCGTGTTGGTGAGGGTGAATACTTGCGTCGGCGCAGTCAGCGCCCCTACACCCCTGGTCGCATTGCCAAAGCGGTGCGACGTCGGAGTTAGAGCTGCGTTCACCACCGCCGCCAGGCCTGTACCGCTGAGCGAGACCGGTGAGCCGGTGACAGCTACGTTGGCGGTGATGGTGAGCGTTCCCGTGAAACCACCCAACGCGTTCGGCGAAAACACCACGTTCATGGTGCAAGTGCCCGCGGCCGGAGTCAAAGTCGTTCCGCACGTGCCACCCGCCGCTCCCGTTGGCCGCGAGAAGCGAGGCGCCGCGGTTCCCGTCGACGCGAACCCCAGGGTGATACCGGTCAGAGGCGCGGTTCCTGTATTGTGCAGGACCAACTGCAGCGATCCACTAGTCGTGCCGACGGCCACGTTCCCGAACGCCAAGGGCCCGCCCGTGCCACTAGCAACCGCGGTTGCTGGACCACCGGCGAACTCGACCGCTCCGGCGTCAACAGCGCCGTTAGCCTTCCTCGGATTATTGAAGAAGTCGACAGTCGGCGCCTCCGTGAAGTTCGCAGTAGCGGTGGAGGGGATGTAGTTGATGACCGGCGAACCTGCCGCTGGGGCATAGTTGCCGAGTGTGGTATTGGTGACGGGGTTTGTCTCGGCCAGCGGACCCCAACTGATGTTGATCCAGTTGTTGCCCTCGTCCACCGTCGCCGCCGGTGTCAGGTTGAAGATCGGGTTGGGTACGGTGGCGTCCGAGATGCCCGGTGGCACCTGGTAGCCCATCGACGCAAATTCCGGTGGCCATCTCGAACCGTTGCAGTACTGGCTGAGAACCGTCGGGTTGGACGCCGCGTTGTGTAAGGCGGGGGCGTTATAGCCTGCGACGTTGGTCAGTAACGAGTACGAGGGGGCGAGCGTGACCGTCGAGCTGTGGTTCGTGGGTCCCGTATCGCCGCGAACGCCGATGTCCCAATAGCTCGCGGGTACGCAGGCGCCGGTGCCTCCAGTGATAATCACGCCGCCGCCGTTGGGACTGGTAGCGTCCGCCTGCGGCTGGCTCGCCGCCGCCGTGCTGGTGAACGCGTTATACAGAGCGACTACGTTCTGCTGATTTTGGGTTCCCGTGCCGAGGGTACCCACGCCGATGTAGAACGAGCGGTTCTGCCAGAACACGTCGTTCGCGATCAGCGGGTACGATACTGATCTGCAGGTCCCATTCGTGGCAGTGGTGCCGGCAAAATGCCCGGCAGGACAAGTGATCGTCGCCGGCAAGTTCGCGACCAGCACCGGGCCGTTCTGGATGCTCACCAGACCGGCGGGCTGAGGTGCCGACGCTGTGCCGCAGTTTGACGTGCACGTGGGTCCGCCGCTGCTGGCGAGTGGAGCTCCAAAGGTATTGAAGAGCACGCCCGACGAGGCGGTGGTGTCGTTGGACATGACTGTGTTGTTGATGAAGTTCACGGCTAACGCATCCTG
>WNFQ01001400.1_pt1 | contig 17563 bp, 17 predicted proteins | sample 5400171 | NCBI WGS metagenome assembly WNFQ01 (sample SAMN13153356, study PRJNA577476) | soil metagenome | isolation source: 20 cm soil under Madrone tree | place: USA:California | collected 2016-06-14 | reverse complement strand
CCGGTCAGAACTATTGTCAGAACATTTGACAATGTCCAGCGAGATTCGTTCATTTCATTTACGAGGGGAAAAAGAGAAGAGCGGGCAACGGGAATCGAACCCGCATGGCCAGCTTGGAAGGCTGGAACTTTACCATTAAGTTATGCCCGCGTGTTGCACGAAGTAAATTGTGACTGGTGACTAGTGAATAGTCAAAGCACTGTGGCGCGCCGTCGCCACGGCGAGCGAGCTGTAGTCGCGCCCTAGAATTATTTTTCGAATGCGGCGGCAAGCAGTGTGGCATTGTGACCGCCGAAACCGAAGGAATTGTTCAGAGCGACGCGCACTTTCTTTTCGCGGGCGACGTTTGGCGTGTAATCGAGGTCGCATTCTTCGCCCGGATTTTCCAGATTGATCGTGGGCGGAATGACGGAATCGCGAATGGCGAGCGCGCACGCCGCCATCTCTACCCCACCGGCGCCGCCTAACAAAGCGCCGCCTAACAAATGGCCGGTCATCGATTTGGTGGAACTGATGGCGACTTTGTAAGCGTAATCCCCGAAGACCTGCTTGATGGCGCGGGTCTCGCAAATGTCACCGATGTCGGTAGAGGTAGCATGCGCATTGATGTAATCCACCTGATTCGGAGATAGGCGCGCGTGCTCGAGCGCCATTTGCATGGCGCGCGCTGCGCCTTCGCCGTCCGGCGGCGGCGCCGTCATGTGGTAAGCGTCGGCCGACACGCCGTATCCCGTGATCTCACAGTAAATTTTTGCGCCACGCGCCTTGGCGTGTTCCAATTCCTCCACCACCACAACGCCTGCACCTTCGCTCATCACAAAACCGTTGCGATCACGATCGAACGGCCGGGACGCACGCTCGGGCTCGTCGTTGCGGGTGCTGAGCGCTCTCATCGCCGAGAATCCGGCAAGCCCAATCTCGACGATGGACGCCTCCGAACCGCCGGCGAGGAAGATATCGGCATCGCCAAATTTGATGATCCGCCAGGATTCACCGATCGCGTTGTTCGATGTGGCGCAGGCGGTGACGATACACAAATTCGGGCCGTGCAGGTTAAACTCCATCGAGATGACGCCGCTTGCCATGTTGCTGATCAGCATCGGGATCGTGAATGGCGAATTTCGCGAGGGTCCTTTCGTCAGTAGGATCGTCAGCTGATCCTGGAGCGTTTTCAGTCCGCCGATCCCTGTGCTAACGATCACACCAAAACGGTCTCGACGTTCGAGTTTGTCGATATCAATCGCGCTATCCGCGACGGCCATTTTTGCTGCCGCCATTGCAAGCTGCGTGAATCGATCGGTCCGGCGGACGTCCTTCGGGTTTTTGAAGAACGGCTTCGGATCGAAATCGCGAACTTGCCCACCGATTTTGCAATCGTAAGCGGTCGTATCGAATGCATCGATTGCACGAATGCCGCTAACCCCGTTCTTCAGGTTGGACCAAAACGTCTCGACGTCACTGCCAATCGGCGTGATGGCACCGAGACCAGTGATAACAACTCTGCGATCGTTGTTCATTTAACGATTTAGTGATTTAGCGATTCAAGCGTGGAACGGTTCAACGATGTGGCGCAAGGTCAATCGCTAAATCACTGAATCACTGAATCGCTAAATAAATTAGCTCGTTCCCATTCCGACGCTTTGAACGGTTTGGAAGAGTTTTCCTTCGGTCTTGATCGATGGCGCGATGATAATCTCCGTTTGCTGAAATTCGGCAATACTGCGAGCGCCGACGTTGCCCATGCAGGTGGTGATGGCGCCGACCAGATTTTGGCTGCCGTCGTCCACTTCCGCAGGACCAAACAGGATTTGTTTCAGCGACCCGGTAGCACCCACCCTGATGCGGGTGCCTCGCGGAAGATTTGCGTGGGGAGTGGCCATGCCCCAATGGTAGCCGCGCCCAGGCGCTTCGTGCGCTCTGGCGAACGCGCTGCCTACCATAACGGCGTCCGCGCCGCAGGCCAGTGCCTTGCACACGTCGCCTCCTCTGCTCATCCCGCCATCAGTGATGATTGGGACGTAGCGATATGATTTCTTGAAGTAAGCATCGCGGGCCGCAGCGCAATCGACTGTGGCGGTCACCTGCGGAACACCAAGTCCAAGCACGCCGCGCGAAGTGCAAGCCGCTCCCGGCCCGACCCCGACCAAAACCGCGGCCGGCCCACACTCCATGATCTCGAGAGTCACATCGTAGCCGACGGTGTTTCCAACAATGACCGGAATGCGCATGTCCCGGCAAAACTTTTCCAGATCAAGCGACTTGTACTCCGACGAAATATGCCGCACGGTAGAAACCGTGCTTTGCACCACGAAAACATCCGCGCCCGCTTCTTGCGCGATCCTGCCAAATTCCGCGGCACGCTGAGGAATAGAACTGACCGCAGCCAATACACCGCCATCTTTGATTTGGCGCACACGCGCCGCGATTAGATCCTCCTGAATCGGTTCCTGGTAGATCCGTTGTAGCAGCGCAGTGATGTCGGATTTATTTGCATCGACGATTTTTTGCAGAACTTCCTGCGGATTTTTGTAGCGCGTTTGCACTCCTTCGAGATTCAGAACGGCCAGTCCTCCTAATTTGTTCATCGCGACGGCGAAACGTACGTCGACCACTCCATCCATGGCGCTGGCGAGGATGGGAATTTTCAATTCCAGAGGCTCTGCCTCTTTGCGCGGCAAACGGAACGCGATATCGACTTCATTGGGGTTGATGGTCACGCGCCCGGGCACCAGCGCGATTTCATCGAACCCGTAGGTCACACGCGCCTTGCGATTTCGGCCTATCCACATTCCCATGTTAAATCTGCTCCATCTTGAATCGTTCGTTTAAACTTCCGCAATGCGGGCACCGGGGAAGCAGCGCGTCGGTTCGATCCTCAAATTCGAAGGCGCAAATCACGCAGCGCAACCGGTGCTCGAGAGCCCGTCGCTCCCGTCGCCTCCGATTCCATTCTCCAACTATCCAGAAGAGGAAAACCGCCGCAAGAAAAAGCAGCAGATAAATCGTGACCAAAGTGGCAAGACTAACGCGAATCACGGGGTAAAGCTGGCTGCTCGTGGCGACTGTGGGCGCGCGATGTCATTGCCCCATACAATTGTTGCGATTCCCCAAGCCAGAAACGGGTCGGGTTGGCCAGGGTTTGCGGTGTTTTGGGGAAAACGGCAACGCGCAACATACAAGCGGGCCTGCTCGTCCAGCGCGGAGTCACCTGATGAATTCATCGGAAAACAGTAACGAACCTCTCCAAGTTTGCTCACGGCCACCCGGAACCGAATCGTTTCAGGCATCTCTTCGTTGGATGCAGCAAAAGCTGGGTCTGGCAAGATCGGCGCGCCAAAAGCCTGAAGCTCTTTGGAAAACGAAAGGGCCGTTTTGGCAACCGTGATGCGGAGCGCGGGTTTCTGCCGGGCAAAGTGTACCGCGCCCGGGGGCTGGCAACTCGGGATTCGCAGATCGCGCTCCAGCGGTGGAATATTCTTCAAAGTCGGCTCGACCGCGGAATAGGACGGCACGTGCTCAGCTTTTGGCAGTGCACGCAGCTTTGTTTCCTGCGGACGACGAGTTGTGAAAGCAAGCGCGGGATCTTCCGCATCGATCCAGCGAAGCAGCGTGCGACCTTCTTCGGAGGCGGGCGTGATCAACGCAACGCGCGCTGGCGGCGGCAGCAGCGCGACCGTTGGCGGATAAACAATTTGAAAAATGTAAAAGCAGAGGGCATGCGCGACCAGAGAAAGTGCCAGAAAGATTGTAATCGCTAGTTTTTCGCCACGAGGCGAATCCCAGCTAAATAGAAGGGGTTCGGCTGCGCTCTCCGAGATGAGGCTGTTCATCGTGGTGGAGTCGCAGCCAACGCGACGGAAGTGATGCCGTGTTCAAGTGCAGCGTTTGCCACTTCGGCAACCGTTTCGTAGGACGTCGAACGGTCCGCCTTGATGATAATCGATTCGTCCCTACGCTTCGCTGCATCCAGTAACGGCCCGAGTTGCTCCATGGTTACTCGCTGGTCTTGGAAATAAATGGCCGGAACTGCGCCGCCGGTGATGCTGATGATTTGCCGGCTGGTCTGCGGACCAAGCGTAAAGCGCGAGAACGGCATCGAAACTGAGATGCCTTGTTGCAGGATGAAATTCGAACTGAGCAAGAGAAAGAAAACAAGCAGGAAAGTGACGTCCACCAGCGCGATAAGCACAAGCCAACCGAAATCATAATTCACTGTCCGGCTAAGTTTCATGATTAAGGCCACCTCTCAATGTCATTCCGAGCGAAGTCGAGGAATCTCTGATTATTTCGCCATCGACCCCACAGAAATTAACTAGAGATGTTTCGCTTCGCTCAACATGACAGCGCCGAGCACAGGGTAAATTCTACAGATCCTGGCGTGCTTCAACCTCCCGCGCCATCTCTTCGGGTTGTTGAAAGCTGATGATGCCGCTGATGGGACGGCTTTCAGTTAACATGTGGACGATCTCGATCCCTGCGCGTTCCATATCATGAAGCATCGTGTTTACGCGCGAAGAGAGATAGCTGTAAGCGACAAAAGTCGGGGTCGCTACGACCAGGCCGGCTGCGGTGGTCAGCAAACTCTTATACACGCCGCCGGAAAGCTCAGTCACTGTCGCATAACCACCGCTTGAAGCGATGGTCCCGAAGGCATCGATCATTCCTGCGACGGTCCCAAGCAATCCGAGCAACGGCGTCAGAAAAGCGATTGTAGCAAGCACGGGGAGAAATCGTTCGAGTTTTGGTACTTCGAGCTGGGCGGCTTCTTGCACGATATCGCGCAATTCCGCCCGTGGCGCATCGTGCCGGATAATCGCGGCGTGAATCACCCGCGCCACCGGCCCCGGCGTCCCGGCTGATTCATGCAGCGCCTCAGCGAAATTACGACGCCGAATCAAATTCGACAGTCCCTTCAGAAATTCGCCGACATGAATACTGGCGCGGTGCAAGTAGAACAGGCGCTCAGCGAAGACAGCGATCGAGATAATGCTGCAGCCCAGAATTGGCCACATTAACAATCCGCCTTTTTGGATGTAATCGATCACGCCGGTTTTTGTAACGCTCTTTCACCAATGTGGCAAGGCAACAACCAAATGCACACTCTTCCGCGCGATATCAGCGGGACTAGTTATCGCCGATTTTTTTCGCGCGGTTTTGGCGAGGGAGATAGGCGAGTGATGGCGGCGCCCTTTCCGCCGACTAGTTTGCCGGATGCGTCGAAGACGGAATAACCGGTCTGCTTCCCGGATGAATCGTAGTTGTAAACGATCTTATGCAGAAGAGTGCCGTCCGGTGCGCTTTGGGTTTCTTCAAGCATGCGGCCTGCATTGTCGTACTTGTAGCGACTCTTGAGCCGAAGCCGGCCGTCAGGTCCGGAAATTTCCGCGCTGGCGAAACGCCCCCCATCGTCCAGCTCATAACGAATTGTCTCGCGAACTTTGCCGTCCACATCAGTGGTCGTCGCCACCGCCTTATGCTGCGCGTTATCGAAGTTGTAAATGGTGCGCGAGCCGTCCGGGTGCATCGATACGGTTACCCGCACGGCGTCACTGCCAGCTTGCTCCGGTGATTGGCCAAACCCAATTGCGATGCCGCAGAGGAGGAGTGCGCTAGGAACCGCCAGCCCGAGCGGTAAAAATTTCATGATCTGCGGAGCTTACGGTCAAGGCGCGCGTGTGCAAATAAGCTGAAAATTTTTATTGACCTCCTGCTAGGAAGGTGGTTAAAAGTGGGGTCAAGTGGAGTAAAATGGACGATCGCTCCACTCGATCAATGGACGCCGATTCCCCATCCGAACGCTTCTATGCCGGAGAGTTCCGGCATTCCATCGATGACAAGAATCGAATCACGATTCCTTCTCGCTGGCGACGCGATCGTCCTGAAGAATTCATTCTTTTGCCGGAGGCGACACATCAATTTTTGCTCGTCATGTCGCCAAAGGAGTTCGCGAAAATGAGTTCCGCCGCGGAAACAAATCAGAGCGTTTCCGCGCGTGATCGCCGCGTTTTTTTGCGCCAACTGCATTCGCGCGCTCAGCACGCAGGCGCGGACCGTCAAGGCCGCCTGGTTTTGCCGGAAGACCTTTGCCAAAAGCTCGGATTGAAAGGGGAAGTCGCTCTCGTTGGAAATCGGGGCCGCTTTGAGATTTGGAATTTGCAACGCTGGAAACGAGCGCACGAGGAGGAAACGCCCACTTACCAGCACGTGGCAGGTGTGATTGGATTGTAAGCATATGCTTGGTCAAAACTTCATTACGATGGAGTGGATTCAGCGGGCTCTCTGGCTTGCTGTCGATTCGCCGGCTGCCGAAGAGGAGCCGGAGCCGCAGCCAATCGAGGATTTCGCGTACCACCGTCCAGTATTGCAGAGGGAAGTGTTGGGGCTACTGAAGCCAAAACCGGGTTTGCTCATCGTAGATGGAACGTCCGGCGGCGGTGGCCACACCGAAGCGCTTTTGCAAAGCGGCGCTGACGTTCTGGCCCTCGATCAGGATCCTGATGCAGTTGCGCATGTGAGCGAGCAACTGGCACATTTTGGCCGGCGCCTGATCGTGCGGCAGGCGAATTTCCGGCATGCAGCCAGCGTTCTCGATGAGCTTGGCCTTGGCGCTATCGGCGGCGCGCTTCTTGATCTTGGTGTTTCGTCTCGCCAATTGGAAAATGCGCAGCGCGGTTTCAGCTTCGTTCGAAACGGTCCGCTCGACATGCGCATGGACCCGCGAACCAAGCTGACTGCTGCGAAGATTGTAAACGAGTACGGTGAAGAGGAACTGACTCGCCTGTTTCGTGAACTCGGTGAGGAACCGGCCGCGCGCAGGATCGCGAGCTTGATCGTGAAGATGCGCAGGACTTCGCCCTTTCGCGAAACTCTGCCGCTGGCGCGGGCGATCGAAAAGTTGGTCGGGCGGCATGGCCGTCATCATCCTGCCACCCAGGTTTTTCAGGCGCTGCGGATGGAAGTGAACGATGAGCTTGGCGCGCTCGAGGAAGGCTTGCGTGTTTTAACTGCGCGACTTGCATCCGGCGGGCGCATTGCCGTGATCACTTTTCACTCACTGGAAGATCGGATCGTAAAGAACTTTTTTCGCGATCATAGCCAGGAATGGCTCGACAAGCCGGAGTGGCCCGAGCCGAAGCGCAATCCCGATTACGATCTTGAACTGGTCACGCCGAAACCGGTGGAACCGAGCGATGACGAACAGCGCGCAAATCCGCGGTCGCGGAGCGCAAAGTTGCGCGTGGCGGAGAAATCTAAATGAGGCGCTCACGTCGAAAAAACTGTAATGCGGTAAACGCGGCCTCGCTTGCGCGCTGGATTGTGATGACTGCCTTTGTGGCCTTGGCTGGGTTGAGCTACGTTTATTTGACCCTGCAACTCTACCATCTGGGCGAGCGCAGGAAGGCGGTGGAGAACGAGCTTGTTAGTCTGCGCACTCAAAATGACATAGCCAGCGCGCAAATCGCGGCTTTGACCTCGCGCTCGGCGTTACAACGCCGATTGAAAGAAGGCTACCTGAAAATGGTCCCCATTTCGGAGGCAAACATCGTGCGGCTGACTATTCCTCCACGATCAGACGAAGACGCGATCCAACCCGTGGTGAACCCCTCTGCCGCAAGATGAATCCAAATAGCCGAAGTCGTTGCGTGCTGGTGTGCACTGGTTTTATCGGACTCTTCAGCATCTTTTCGTTTCGTTTGATTTATCTGCAGGCCATAAAGCACGACGAATACGCCGGGCTTGCCGCTGAAAAGCACGTTTACAAGCAAATCATCCACGCAGAGCGAGGCATGATTCTCGACGCGAACAACGAAGTCCTTGCGCACAACGTTCCTGTGGAAACCGTGGTCGCCGATGCAACACATTTTAACAACCGGCAAGCGATCGTTGCTCTCGTAAGCCACGAACTTGGCATCCCGTCCAAGGAGCTCGCGGAAAAATTAGAGGGGGAACGCCGTTATATCGTGATCAAGCGGGAAGTGCCCGCGGCCACTGCAAACGCGCTGCGTGAGAAATTTCGGGCGGGCAATTTGCGCGGAATTTATTTCGAGCACGACGCCACGCGCATCTACCCAAACGGCTCCATGCTTTGTCATGTCATCGGATTTACCGACTTTGATCATCACGGCATCCAAGGTGTGGAAGCCTCGATGGAGGAATATCTCCACGGGCAGGACGGTTATCGTTTCATCGAGCACAATCGGGCCGGGCAGGAGATCGTACCCTACCGAGGGCAAGAGCGCGCTCCGCGCGATGGTTACCAGGTCCATCTGACCGTCGATCTTGGTCTGCAGAACATCGTGGAGAATGAAATCGACGCCGCGATGGCGCAATATTCACCGCAAAAAGCCACCATTATTCTGATGCGGCCGCAGACAGGCGAAATACTGGCGATGGCCAATCGGCCGCATTTTGATTTGAACCTCCGTTCGGAGGCCCGGCCTGATCAGATGAAAAACCGGGCGATCATCGACATGATGGAGCCAGGCTCCACCTTTAAGATCGTTGCAGCCGCCGCCGCTCTCAATGAACGCAAGGTGCGGCCTGACTCGTCGATCTTTTGTGAGAACGGTCTCTGGAATTTCGGCGGAGCCGCTCTGCACGATCATCGCGCGTTTTCGAATTTGAGTGTCCGCGAGATTCTCATCAAATCGAGCAACATCGGAGCGGCCAAACTCGCCCTCACTGTGGGCGACCAAAAGTTTTACGAATACATTCGACGCTTCGGATTCGGCGAGCGCACAGGAATTGAACTCCCCGGCGAGATCAACGGGCTGATTCGGCCTCCGAAATCCTGGAGCAAAATCTCGATCACACGTATTCCGATGGGACACGAGATAGGGGTGACGCCACTGCAAATGACGGTGGCAATGGCGACGATTGCCAATGGCGGCAAGTTGATCATGCCGCGCATGGTGAAATCGATCACTACATCGGAGGGCAAAAGCATCAGTTCACTTTCTCCAGTGGTGCTGCGCCAGGTTATTTCCTCTGAAACCGCAAAAGAAATTGGTGATGCGCTCCGAGGCGTCGTGAGCGACAGCGGTACAGCCGCCGCCGCGGCCGTGCCAGGTTTTACCATTGCTGGAAAAACCGGAACCGCACAGAAAGTTAATCCCCGAGGCGGATATGAAGAGGGAAAGTACGTGGTTTCTTTCGCCGGCTACCTTCCGGCCGAGCACCCTGAGTTTGTCGGTCTCGTGGTGCTCGATGATGCGCACACGAGCAAACCAGAGTTGAATTACGGCGGGCTTGTAGCAGGGCCGATCTTTTCCCGTCTCGCGGAGAAGGCCGCCCGCTATCTTGATCTTGAGCCGCATGAGGAGATTCGCAAGGCGCTTCCCGTGGAGCGCGTCGAAAAACCGCCGCCGGCAGAGCGAGCCCGCAAGACTGCGTCGGCGGAACGAATCGCCCTAACCAATGCCGCACGTCATTGAATGCCTCGTCGCGGCATGTTGAACCCTCATGCAGCTCAAGACTCTCCTCGCCGCGACTCCAGTTCGCCAGGTCATTGGGCCACATGATCGCCCAGTGGAAAGCATCGCGTATGACTCGCGGCGAGTGCAAAGAAACAGCTTGTTCGCGGCATTGCGGGGCGAGAAAACCGATGGCCATCAATTCATTGGTCAAGCCATCGACAAAGGCGCGTCGGTGATCGTTGCCGAACGCCAGAACAACGATCCGCGCGCTACCTGTCTCGTTGTTGAGAACACGCGCACCGCGCTTGCTGATCTGTCGGCGGCTTTTTACGGGCACCCAGCGGGGAAATTAAAACTGGCGGCGATCACGGGCACGAATGGCAAAACCACGACAACCTTTCTCATCAAGCACATCTGTGAAAGAGCCGGCTTGCGTTGCGGACTTCTAGGAACGGTGCGCTACGAGATTGGTGAGCGAATTCTGCCGGCCATCCGCACCACGCCAGAGTCGCTCGACCTGCAAGAGTTGCTGGCGCAGATCGCAAATGCCGGCTGTAAGGCGGCTGCGATGGAAGTTTCTTCGCACGCGCTCGCGCAGGATCGCACGCGCGGCCTCGAATGGAACGTCGCCGTGTTTACAAATCTCACCCAGGACCATCTCGATTTTCACGGGACAATGGAAAACTACTTCGATGCCAAAGCGAAGCTCTTCACTGAACTTGTGAGCCAGAAAAGAAAGCGCAAACCCGTTGCAGTTGTGAACATTGATGACCGCTACGGGCAACGACTGCTCGACAAAATCGACAAACGCGTCGCGGTTGTCACGTACGGGGTGGGAACGCGGGCGGATTTCCGCGCTTCAAATTATCGCGCCGAATTCAGCGGCACGTCCTATCAGCTTGATGCTCATGGCAAGAGCTACCTCGTGCGTCTCCCACTAATTGGCCGCTTTAACGTGACCAACTCCGTCGCTGCGCTGGCCGCGGCCAACGCTCTCGGAATCAACTTGCGAAACGCGGTGTTTAGTCTTGCCAAGTCACCGCAAGTGCCGGGGCGTCTGGAATTGGTTCCAGCCAGGCGACAATTCCAAGTGTTCATCGATTACGCGCACACGCCCGACGCGCTCGGGAATGTTCTCAAAACTCTGCGTGAATTGGAGCCGCAGCGCTTGATTGCCGTTTTCGGCTGCGGCGGCGATCGCGACCGCCAAAAGCGTCCGTTGATGGCGGAGATGGCAGATCGCCTCGCTGACTACTCCATCATCACGTCTGATAATCCGCGCAAGGAAGACCCAGGCGCCATCATCGCGGAGATCGAAAAAGGATTTCGCTCGAATCGCTATGAAAAAATTGTCGATCGCACCCAGGCCATTGATCGCGCCGTTGCGCTCGCCCGACCGCGCGACATCATATTGATTGCAGGCAAGGGACACGAAAATTATCAGGAGTTCGGCGATTACACGATCCCGTTTGACGACATTCAGGTCGCGCGTCGGGCGATTGAGGATCATCCAGTGGAGTTTTGACGTTATCTGTTAGCATGAATCCACTTCCACTTTCTCAAATCGCGCAGTTTGCCGGGGCTTCACTCTCATCCGGAGATGCGAGCGTGATGATCGACAAGCTCAGCAGCGATTCACGCACGCTTAAGCTTGGCGAATTGTTTGTCGCGTTGCGCGGTGAAAATTTTGACGGTCACAATTTTGTTCAGGCCGCCGCAAAAGCTGGCGCAGCTGGGGCGATCGTTGATTCCAATTGGAGGGGGAAGGTTCCGGAGACTTGCGCGCTGGTCCGGGCGAAAGACACTTTGCAGGCGTACCAGCAGCTGGCGGCCAACTACCGGAAATCGCTCGCGCTAAAAGTGGTCGGGATTACCGGAAGCAACGGCAAGACGAGCACGAAGGATTTTACCGCGTCAGTGCTCGCCCGCCGTTTTCAGGTCACGAAAACGGAAGGAAATTTCAATAACCACGTTGGGCTGCCCCGAACTATCTTAGATGCCACGTCGAAAGACGAAGTCGCTGTCTGGGAGATCGGCATGAATCACCCTGGTGAAGTTGCGGCGCTGTCGAAAATCGCCGCGCCCGATGTGGCCATCATCACCAACATCGGTGTCGCACACATCGAATTCATGGGTTCGCGCGAGGCAATTGCTGATGAGAAAGGCGCCCTTGTGGAAGCTGTTAGCGTTGGGGGGACAGTCGTCTTGAATGCGGACGATCCTTTTAGCGCGCGCATCGCCGCGCGTGCGCGCGCCAAAGTCGTCCTGGCGGGCACAACTGACGGAACGATCCGCGCCGCCGAGATAAGCCAGAGCGAGCACGGAACGGAATTCACTATTCTCGAGGGCGCGCATCGCTGCCGAGCACAGTTGCCCGTGCCCGGCCTGCACATGGTGCAGAATGCGCTACTGGCAGTCGCCGCTGGTCGTGTCTTCGGTGTCTCCCTGGAGGAATGTGCTGCCGGCCTCGCTGCCGCGCCGCTTGCCAAAGCGCGTTTGCAAATCAAGAAGATCGGCGGCGTTGAGTTCATTGACGACAGCTACAACGCAAATCCCGATTCCATGAAGGCGGCCTTGCGCACCCTGGCGGAACTGCCCGCCGAAGGGAAACGCATTGCCATTTTTGGGGAAATGAGGGAACTCGGCGCTGAATCGGAGCGCGGCCATCGCGAGGTGGGACAAACCGCGGCCACGTTAAAAATCGATCAGCTGATCGCGATCGGAAATATGGCGGCGGAAATCGCTCACGGCGCCAAAGATGCCGGACTCAAAAATACCGCAATCGTAGAATCGACCGCAGAAGCCGCTCAGTTGTTAGGCGAAATCGCTGCGCCGGGCGATCTCGTGCTGGTAAAAGGCAGCCGCCTGGCTCAGACCGAGCGCGTGATTGAAGCATTCCGCAATTCGCAATCCACAATGGTCAGTTCCCCATGATGTACTACCTCCATCGCCTGAGCGATCAGTTCATTGGGTTTAATGTTTTCCTTTATGTCACTTTCCGAGCTATCGCCGCCGCGGTCACTGCATTCCTCGGCACGTTGGTTTTTGGAAACCTTATCATCCGAAAACTGACTGCGCTGAAGGTGGGACAACCCATTCGCCAAGCGGCTGAAGTTCACCGTCTCGCGGAGCTTCATGGCGTTAAACAAGGCACGCCTACCATGGGAGGCGTGCTCGTTATCGGAGCAGTTTTTGTGTCGAGTCTTTTCTGGGCCCGTCTCGACAATCGGTTCGTCTGGTGGGCGCTGTTCAGCATGGTCTATCTAGGGGCGCTCGGTTTCGCGGACGACTATCTCAAGGTCACGAAGAAGAAATCCGAAGGGATAAGCGGCCGAATCAAACTTCTTTTTCAAATCTCGCTCGCGGCAATCATCACTGGCGTTTTCCTCACGAATCCATTGTTGGAAGTGCAGGCGCGCTCTCTGTACGTGCCGTTCGTTAAAGCGCCGGTCATTGTGAACATGAGCTGGTTTACATTCGTGTTTTTTGCGCTCGTTATCGTGGGCTCGTCGAATGCGGTGAACCTCACTGACGGGTTGGATGGCTTGGCGATCGGTTGCACCATTCCGGTAGCATTCGCATACGCATTGCTTGCTTATGCAGCCGGCAATTTTCGGATCGCGGAATACTTGCAGGTGCCTTTTTATCCGTTCGCTGCGGAGCTAACGGTAGTCTGCTCGGCCCTGATCGGCGCGGGCCTCGGTTTTCTCTGGTTTAACTGCTATCCAGCCAAAGTTTTCATGGGCGACACCGGATCGCTGGCCATCGGCGGGATGCTGGGTGTCGTCGCGATCTGCTGCAAACAGGAACTGCTTTTGGTCGTGGTCGGCGGCGTGTTCGTGATCGAAGCCGTCTCAGTGATTTTGCAGGTGTTGAGTTTCAAACTCACGGGCAAGCGATTTTTTGCCATGTCGCCACTGCATCATCATTTCGAACTAACGGGCTGGAAGGAGAGCACCGTGATCGTTCGGTTCTGGATTCTGTCAATCATCTTCGCCCTGCTTGGCTTGGCGACACTGAAACTGAGATGAAAAACGCGCGCTACAAAAATCAAAATATCGCCGTTCTTGGTGCAGGCCTGAGCGGGAGTGCTGCGGCGCTTCTGCTCAGATCGGAGGGCGCACAGGTTACGGTGCTCGATAGCGCCGAGGAGAAGAACTTACTTAAATCGACGATAGACAATCTGCGGGCACAGGGTATGAGCGTGATTTGCGGGGCGGCAGCGGATGAAGATTCATCCGCGTATCAGATGGCCATTTTAAGTCCCGGCATCGATCCGGCTTCCCCGCTGACGCGCAATTTTCTTTCGCGCGGAATTGAAGTAATCAGCGAACTCGAGCTGGGCTGGCGGTCCTGTGAGACTCCGGTCATCGCTGTTACCGGCACAAACGGCAAGACGACCACGACGGAATTGTTGGCTCAAATGTTGAATGCCTGCGGTCAGCGAACGATTGCTTGCGGGAACATTGGCAAACCGCTTTCCGAAGTGGCGCGGGAAAGGCAGCCATTCGATGTACTCACGGTTGAGGTGAGCTCGTTCCAACTGGAAGCGATCGAAACCTTTCATCCATCCATCAGCCTCTGGCTGAACTTCGCTCCCGACCATCTCGACCGTTATCGCTCCGTGGCTGATTATCGCGCGGCCAAGCTGCGCATTTTCGAAAATCAAACCGATACCGACGTGGCAGTCGTAAACGGGATCGAAAAATTTCCCGCGATTTGCCCGCGCAAGATCACCTTTAGCGCGTACTCCAATCAAGCGGATTTCCAGCTTTCTGATGGTGCGATTGTTTACCAAAACCAAGCCGTCCTCCGTTTGTCAGACACCAAACTTCGTGGGCTGCATAACATCGAGAACCTGATGGCGACGCTCGCCGCTGGTATGGCGCGCGGACTCTCGTTCAAGGAAATGGTCCCGCCCCTCTGTGAGTACGAGCCCCGGCCGCATCGTTGCGAATTTGTCCGCGAAGTCAGCGGTGTCGAATATGTGAACGACTCGAAGGCGACAAACCTCGACGCGGTGGACAAAGCGCTGCGTGCGCAAAGTAAGCCGGTGATCCTCATCGCTGGCGGCAAGGACAAAGGTTTCAGCTTTGATCCGCTTCGCTCTCTAGTGAAGGAGAAGGTCAGATGGACGATTTTGATCGGCGAAATGGCCGACAGCATCAGGCGTTCCTGGAGCGGCGCGGTCGAGTGCGAAATTGCAAACTCGCTCGCGGACGCAGTCGAGCGCGCGCACGCCAGCTCAAAACACGGGGAAGTGGTTCTGTTTTCCCCGGGCACATCGTCGTTCGACATGTTCAAAAGCTACGCCGATCGAGGCGATCAATTTCGCGCGCTCGTGCGAGCGTTGCCTCAAACAGACCGATGAAAATCCTCCGGCTCTTCAGACATAAAAAGCTCGCGGCCGCAACCGCGCGGCGCGCCTCGGCTGCATCTGCGGGAATGGATTTCGGGGACATCCCAGAGCCAAACATGAAGCTGTCGCGGGCGTTGCTCATAGTGTTGCTATTGCACGTGGTTGCCGTGTCGGGAATCATCGCATTCAACGCAATCAAGACGCGAGAGAGCTCATTTGTACCACCAATTCCAGCGACCACGGAAAACAGGACGGCGGGCACAGCGGGAACGCCAGTTCACGCGGACGGTGCCAAACCGCGCGATGGGGTGGCACGAAAGGAAAGCGCGCCACGCAACGATGCGAAGCCTTCACATTCGCCTTCGAAGGACGAACATGCGAAGGCGCCTCCGTCTTCGGGAAAAACCTACATTGTAAAGAAAGGCGATAACCCCGTCACAATCGCAAAGAGATTGAAGGTCTCTTACGATGATCTGGTGGCTCTGAACCACATTGAAGATCCCCACAAATTGCAGATCGGCCAAAAACTTTTGATCCCGACGACAAACCAAAAGAACAACAAGAAATGAAAATCGCCGCCGCAATCTACAAGCCAGCCCACAATGTCATTCTGAGCGAAGCGAAGAATCTCGGATCAGAGATGTTTCGGTTCGCTCAACATGACAACGCCAATCATTGGACTTCGAACCATGCATCGTAAGAGCGCCTATATCCTTTTCCTTGCAGTGCTGGCATTGCTCGTGATTGGGATCGTCATGCTTTTTAGCACAAGCGCTTTTGCGCGCGACAGTCACGGAGACGTTTATTTCTTCATTAAACGGCAGGCCGTTTGGGTTGGGATTGGACTTGTCCTCTGCATCTTCGCCGCGCTGATCGACTATCACTTGTGGCGACGGACATGGTGGCTTTGGTTCGCATTGGCATTGGCGGCTCTGGCGCTGTGCTATGTTCCACACATCGGAATGCGCCTCAACGGATCGCGCCGCTGGGTCGGCTGGGGCCCGCTCACTTTCCAGCCATCGGAACTGGGAAAGTTGGCCGCAATCTTTTTTCTCGCCGCCTGGTTTGCGCGATATGAAAAACCGCACAGCAACGTGCTCTTTGGACTGATTCTTCCACTCGCGATCGTCAGCCTGCCGGCTGGGCTTGTGCTGGGCGAAGTCGATCTGGGGACAACGGCTTTGATCGGAACAACGGCGTTCGTCGTGATGTTCATTGCCGGCGCGAATCCTCTATGGCTCGGTGCTGTGTCGTTCGCCGGCCTGAGCGCTCTTCTCATTGTCGCTACCCAAATCTCCGAGCGAATGGGACGGCTCTCCGCTTTTCTTCACCCGGAGAATTTCAAAGAAGATGCTGGCTTGCAGCAAATGCAGGCGTTGATCGCCTGGGGCAGCGGCGGAATGGAAGGGCTTGGCCTGGGCAACGGGCGCCAGAAGATGCTTTATCTGCCTTACGCGCACACTGATTTTATTTTTCCAATCATTGGTGAAGAGCTGGGGCTGCGGTTCAGTCTCCTCGTGGTTTTTTTATTCGTGGTGATAATTGTTTGCGGCATCATGATTGCGCTGCACGCCAAGGATCGTTTCGGACTGCTGCTCGGCTGCGGCGTTGTTTCGCTCCTTGCGTTACAGGCTGCAGTCAATATAGGCGTGACCACGTCGCTGCTGCCAAATAAGGGCTTACCGCTGCCTTTTATCAGCTACGGAGGTTCGAATCTGGTCACGTGCATGTTCGGCATCGGTTTGTTGCTGAACATCTATCGGCAGGGCATTCTAGAACCGCCGCAAAAGAGACACGCCACCATGCATGCTAGGACAACACTGCGGATTTAGGGATTTAGATGCGACGGATAAATTCTATGAGCTTTGTGCAGCGACCAAAAATCGAAAGCCAACTTTCATGAATGCAGTGATTGCATGCGGAGGAACCGGCGGCCATCTTTTCCCCGGCATCGCCGTGGCGGAAGTGCTGCGCGATCGCGGCCACGAAGTGATGCTGTTGATTTCCGAAAAGGATATTGACGCTCTGGCGCTTTCAGGTCGCACAAGTTTTCAAGTCGAAAAACTACCCAGCATTGGGCTGCCTTCGGCATTTTCTCCAGCGTTCTTTGGATTCATTCGCCGCTTTTACGAAAGCTTGTCACTTTGCCGGTCTCTTTACGGTAAATTCAAGCCTCAGGTGGTTCTCGGCATGGGTGGATTCACTTCCACTGCGCCGGTCCTGGCTGGACGCATACGCGGCATTGCCACCTTCATTCACGAATCAAACGCCATTCCCGGAAAGGCAAACCGACTGACAGCGCGGGTCGTGAATGCGGTCATGCTCGGCTTCAAGGAATGCGCGCCGTTTTTTCCAAAAACGCACACGGAAGTCACCGGCACTCCAGTCCGGACCGAACTGGTGCGCTTGGATCGGAAAGTTGCGCGCCAAAAACTTGGGCTACACGAAGATCTTCCGACGTTGCTTGTTATGGGAGGCAGCCAGGGCGCCAGCGGAATTAATCAGGCGCTGATCAAATCGCTGCCACTCCTACAAGGTGCGCCGCTCCAGGTGATCCACCTCTCCGGCGTGCGGGATGAACGGTTGGTTGCAGATAACTATCGCCGCGAAAATCTCCCTGCGTACATCGCCGCTTTTCATCATCGGATGGAAGAAGTGTACAGCGCCGCCGATCTCGTTGTCGCGCGAGCAGGCGCGGCCAGCTTGGCTGAGTTCGCAGCTTTTTCATTGCCCGGTATCCTGATTCCATTTCCCTACGCCACCAATGATCATCAAACGCGTAACGCAG
>WNFQ01002631.1_pt1 | contig 17574 bp, 14 predicted proteins | sample 5400171 | NCBI WGS metagenome assembly WNFQ01 (sample SAMN13153356, study PRJNA577476) | soil metagenome | isolation source: 20 cm soil under Madrone tree | place: USA:California | collected 2016-06-14 | reverse complement strand
ACCATTGTGTAATTCGGGATATACTGATTTATCCGGCTCCTTTTCCCGTTCACGAGACGGAGAATTCCCGCAGGTGGGAGCGCCCATCAATGCCGCCAATGCTCTGGTCCCAGGCCAAGCCCCGTGATTGGGCAAAATCGCAGTGGCATGAACGCTGCTAAAGAATGCTACGCCTACTTCCGGATTCGGTCCGAGGGGGCGCAGTACAGCACCATGAAGCGCTGGAAGAGAACTGATCCAATCAAACTTTTAATCGAAGCGACGCTCGATTTCGCTTTGGTCGCCGGCTTTCTGTCGGCAATTGGATTCCTGGTTTCGGTCACAGGCCGTTTGGTCTTCTGAGTCACGCGGCGAAGACGCAACCGACATGCAGCATTGGGCCTTCCGGTTCCCGACGCTACTAGAAGGAAAAGATGAGAATCATTGGCACGCAAGCTGCTTTCTAATTAATCCCCTATATGGGGTATCTATTTAACTCGGATCGCGGCTTTCAGGTCCGAGGAAATGGTTTTTTCAACGTTGTATTAAAGAAAACGAAGCGATTTTCAGTCGTTTTCCGGTCTGTCGCTCTCCTTCGAAATAGCCGGTGCAATCTTTTTGCACATCCGGTGCGATCCAATACGGGAAGGAGAAATGGAATGGCAAAACTTTTAGTCGCGCTCTTGGTTTTTCTGGCTTCCTACCTCCCGCTTAGTGCCTCTTCACCCGGCGAACCGCTGCACTACCAACTTGCCAGCGATCTGCACCTCAATGGTAAGGGAAAGGACGGCGAGTGCATGGACTATGCACTAGCGCTTTCGTCCCGACTGGCCGAGCACGGCATCCACGGACGGCTGATCTTTTATCGATGGCACATTCGCGGCACCGAAACCGATGGAAGCCATGTGTTTGTTTTGTATCGCCTCCCCGATCACAGTGAGTGGATCGTCGATAACGAGATTCCGCATCCGCGAAAAGTTCCCGCCGATGCGAGTCTAATGGACCTTGTCTTTCTTTTGGGCGACACGAAAGCTGCGCCGGTAGATGTTGAGCTGCAGAACGGCCTGAATCATCTGAGCTTCTTCTAGAAATAAATGGACGGCCGAGCCGTCCATTTATTTCTCGGCCGTTCCCATCCGGGTGCTCTCGACGAACTGCTCGGTCGCGTGATCAATCTGACGGCCATCTCGTCCACGCACAGAATGGATGTACATCGATTGTCGATTGAACTGTTCTGATCGAGCCGGCGGCAGAGAAATCTCATATTTCACTGGTTGATTGTGATCGGCAATCTGGAGCTTCGGATTGTAGACGCCGTTGAACTTCCAGAGCATTCGTACGAAATTCGTCTGACCACGAATCAGTCGAGCAGCGGCTAGTCCTGCGGTTTCTCGTAGCGCGGCGAACCCGAGATGTTTCATGCTCAAAACCCGCTGGGTTTCGACTAACTCATGATAAAACTCGGCCAGCGTAAGCTTGGTCGGCAAAACAGCGTGTTGGATATCAAACAGCCGATAATCGCGTGTACTCAAATTGCGTGACTCAGTTCGCCAGCTTTCGGTTCCGGGGTAAGGGGTATTGACGCTGATATTAACGATCTCAGGAATCTCCATGCACCATTCGCGAATCACCCGAAATCGCTCGCGATCCCATGACGGGTCTGCGATAAGGTTAATTGCGAGCGATACTCCGAGCGATCGCGCAAACTCCAGGGCTTCGAAATTCTTCGAGAGCGAAACGCGCTTCCTAAATTGTTTGAGGCCCTCTTCATCGATCGCCTCGATACCAAGAAACATGTACTCCAGTCCAATATCGCGCCAAAACTTGAAAACCTCCTTGTTGCGCAACAAAATGTCTCCGCGCGTCTCCAAGTAATACTGTTTGCGAATCCCTTTGCGCGCAATCATTTCGCCGATTCGCATCCCGTGCTCTGCCTGGATGAATGCCACATCGTCTAAGAGAAAAATGCCCGGCTCGCGGATAGTGGCCAGCTCTTCAATTACGCAATCCGGTGACTTGGTACGATAGCTCCGGCCGTAGAACGTCCATGCGCTACAGAAGACACAATCCCACGGGCAACCACGACTAAATTCAATCGAAGCGCAGGGATCGAGAACACCGATAAAATAACGCCGGCGGTGACGCAACAGATCTCGAGCCGGTAGCAGATCGTCGAGGCTCGTCACGAATCGCGGACGTGGTCCCTCCCCTGCGAGAGTCATTACGCCTGGCAGGACGTCCGTGATCACCGGCTCACCTTCTCCTTTTAAAACGCAATCCAATGCGCCTTCGGCGTGCTCGAGTAATTCTTTCGCGGTAAAAGAAGCACTGTGCCCGCCCACCATTATCAAGCTGTCTGGAAGTCGTTTCCGAGTTTCTTTCGCTAAATCGATGATTTCCGGGACGTTCGCCAAGTAGTTGCAGGAATAAGCGACCGCATCCGGTTGCCATCGATCAATGAGGCGGAAATAATCCCGCTGAGTTTCCGTTTGCAGATCAATGATCTGAACGTCGTGACCTTCTTTTCGAGCAGCTGCCGCCACCAGCTCAAGCCCGAGCGGCTCCAGGCGAAGATAGATCTTTGAATACATCAAACAGCTCGGATGAACGGCAAGGAGTTTCATAATGCCAGATAGACACTTTGAACGACTTTACGACTAAAAAGCGAAAATAGACTCCCACTCGGCAGACCGCAATCAGAATAGACTGCGCTCTTCAGAACCCGTTTGAGAGATAGAAACCTCCGAATGTGTCGGGTCCACGTTGCTTCGTGAACTCATTGGAACGAAGCAGAAAAGTGAAACCGGCACGCAAATAGTCCTTGTAAAAGACCTCAGCACCGGCCAAAGCGTCGCCGACGACGATTTCTTTATCGACGCTTCGACTATTTTGAAATGTGTTTCCATCGAGGAAGATATTCTGTGCCACCAGCCTTCCTTGGGTGCCCAGATAAACGTCGAACCCGCATGGAACGCCGCCACGTTCAGCAGAGAAATACGATGTTCCTGCGTACCCCGGGCGAATCATGTCTGGACCCCAGTTCGATTTCAAACCGCGGCCCCAGCGCAATAGCGCATTTACGCCTGCATAGGTAAAAATGTTGCCGGCTGCGAGTTCGACGCCCGGAATCATTTCCCAGGAATAGCCGTTGCCGAGGTCGTGATTGAACCGCCATTTTCTGTCCCAAAACCCGACCGCACCAAATTCGTTTCCGAGCTGCGCCCTCCAACCGTGTACTCGACCGACATTCACAATATCATGGTAAGTGTTTTCCACCTGGCGACCGATGGCCCACGGCCCGACGATTCCCGCCTGAACTTCGAAGGAGGTAAGCTGCTGATCATTATCGTTTTGGATCCAATCAAACCCTGCATAAAGCCATCCGGCGAAAGGTCGATCACTGGGAGTGACAAATTTATGGGTATGGTCTTGCGGGGTGAAAATATCCTGTGCCGCCGGCGTCCACTCCAAGCGGTTGTCCGTCCCATCACTCGGCTGGTTAAACACATAGATTGCGCGCAACAGTCGGACCGGTGCATTCCAGATGCTGTCGTCTGCCAGTTGGCTGGACGTTAGTGCGAGCTTAAATCCGTTGGTGTAGTGGCGATCGCGTCCGAACACCGCCATGGTTGGATTCTCTTCAATGACCGTCACTCGAAACGGCGAACTAGGCGGTTTGATGACAGAGATTTGATCTTCGTTTAGCGACGCCGCCTCCGCCCGGAGAGTCAAACCAAAGAATACGAGTACTAATATCCAGCCACCCAGACCGTTGCCCCGCACACTTTTTCGTAAAAACATCCTGATCCAGTTTTGTTCCATCACCCTAATAATTCCTTGTGCACTTTCTCTGCGCACGAACCCTACTCGTCTAATAAGACACGATCGGTTCTATTTTTGTGACAATGATTTGGCGCAACTTTCAATGATGCGAAGCAGAAAACGCGTTCGATCGCTCATTGCAACTTTTTTCCGCGTGTCGGCGTTGAACGCTACCGCATACTTTCGTTAATTCCTCACTAGCCGAGACATCGAGATCTTGGCAATATTCGTGAATGCCGTCTCTGGCTCCCCTTTCTCCAAAGTCTACTGATGTCGAACCGTTCATCACTCCGGAAACTCGAATGCGCGAACTCTCTTGGCGCGCGCTCCTTACCGGCACTTTTCTCGGTATGGTTTTCGGTGCGTCTTCGCTTTACCTGACACTGAAGGTCGGTTTGACCGTTAGCGCGTCGATACCGGTCGCAGTCATTTCGCTAGCTCTGTTTCGCGGACTTTCCAAACTCGGACTGCGCGATTCTACCGTTCTCGAAAACAACATCACCCAAACCGCTGGATCGGCCGGCGAATCGATCGCTTTTGGCGTTGGGGTGACTATGCCGGCGATTCTCATCCTCGGTTTCGATCTGGAAGTGACGCGAGTCATGATGGTCGCAGTGCTTGGCGGCTTGCTCGGTATCCTGATGATGATCCCATTGCGCCGGGCGCTAATCGTCAAGGAACACAATGTTTTGAAGTATCCCGAGGGCACAGCGTGTGCGGCCGTGCTTAAGGCTGGTGCGTCCGTTGACTGCCGTGAGGCTGCTTCGCCCGCCGCAAAAGAGGAAATGCTTGCGGCAACTCTAAGCGATCGTGGCAATTCAACCGGCGCAACCGTGATCTTTGGCGGCTTCGGTCTCGGATTGCTTTACAAGATCTTGATGGTGGCGTTCAAAGGCTGGAAGGATGTGCCGGAAAAGATTTTCGCAGCACCGTTTAAGGCAGGCTCGATCTCTGTTGAGGTTTCACCCGAACTGCTCGGCGTAGGCTACATCATCGGTCCTGGGATCGCCTCGCTGATGTGCGCGGGTGGAGTACTCTCCTATCTTTTGATCATTCCGCTGATCAAATTTTTCGGAGAGAACGTGAATGGCGCCGTTCCACCGGGAACGATTCCGATTGCCGATATGACCCCTAACCAAATTCGGGGCGCCTATGTTCTCTATATTGGCGCCGGAGCAGTCGCCGCTGCCGGAATTATTAGCCTTTTCCGGTCGATACCGACGATTTGGCATGGTCTGCGCGGAGGTTTGGCTGACTTCCGTCTCACCGCAGCCGGAAACAATAAGGCAGGGGATGTTCCTCGCACCGATCGCGATCTTTCTCTCAAATTCGTTGCGATCGGAATCATCGTTTTAATCATCGGAATTATTGCGACGCCAGCCCTGAATATGAATCTGCTCGGCGCAATTTTGATCATTGTTTTTGGATTCTTGTTTGTCACGGTTTCCTCGCGGCTCACCGGCGAGATCGGCTCCTCTTCGAATCCAATCTCCGGAATGACGATAGCGACGTTGTTGTTCACTTGTCTGATTTTTTTACTGGTCGGCTGGACCGGAGGAGCCTATTACGTCACCGCACTTTCCGTTGGAGCCATTGTCTGTATTGCTGCCTCCAATGGAGGCACGACGTCGCAAGATCTCAAAACAGGTTTCCTGCTCGGCAGCACGCCCAAGTACCAGCAGATGGCGATTCTTTTCGGCGCATTCGCGTCCGCTCTCATCATGGGGCCAATCCTGCTCCAATTAAATAATGCAGCGACGGTCTACGTTCCGGCTGCCAAAATTGCACCTGGTCTGGTAACTGATGCCTCTCGACTCACCCGCACCGAAAAGATTGTTGGACCCCAATCACGCGACGATTCCAATTCTTATTTCTCTTGGCACAAGACCGATAGCGCTGGTGGTCCACCGGGCAAGTATCTCGTAGATCAAGCCGGCCACGCGATCTGGTTTGTCGACCCTGGTATCAACGGAACCATCACCGAGCGTCCGGACGGTTCAAAAGTCCGTAAATTCGACGCCCCTAAGGCCACCCTTGTCAGCTACATCATCAAAGGGGTGCTCGACCGGCAGCTTCCCTGGGCCCTCGTGCTTCTTGGAGTCATAACTTCGATCACGTTGGAAATGTGCGGCATCCCCTCGCTGGCGTTCGCCGTCGGGGTGTATCTACCGCTCTCGACCTCTTCTCCGATTTTTATCGGGGGACTTATCCGATGGCTAGTCGACGCCGCTCGAAGGCGTCGGCTTCGAAGCCTTACTGACGAACAGCTTGCTGCGGAGGCCGATAGAAGTCCGGGCGTCCTACTTGCCTCTGGATACATCGCGGGTGGCGCAATTGCCGGAATTGTCATCGCATTTCTTGCAGGCGCATTCGATCGCGTCGACGCCGCGCTTAATGACTGGTCGGAAGCCCACAACCCATTCTTTCATGGACCGCGAAGCGATCTGTTCGCACTTATTCCATTCGTGCTGATCTGTGCCCTTCTCTATATCGTTGGTCGCGAGCGTTCCGGCACCAGGAGCCGCTGAACACTGCCTACCTTGGAGGATAGAGACCCGCGTTCTCCATAGTTCTCGGATTGGACCCGCACGCGTATCAAAGAATATGTCAAATCAGCGTCTCAAGTCGCACCAGCACCCGCGCACTTGAGTCTCCCATGTGAGAAAAAAGTCCTGGTGCGCCAGAACGGCACGCGTCTTAGAGATTAGCGCTCTCAAATCGACGTCGCAACCGACGACAAATCGCAATTGATTGGACTTACTGCGGCAAACATTGTAGCGATGTCGAGTTGTTGTCGTGAACCAGATTTGTTGTTCCATCACAAGAGAGTTGAAGGCGACCGAACAAGGAGGCGGTTTCTATCTCCAGCGCTCAACTTGTTCCATCGAATTGAGCTACGAAACAGAGGCTGATATTGCAATCCTCGTTCGTTGGCATACGGGAGCGCGGCTTTTGGGCAATGGACAAAAGGATTGGCGAGCTACTGGCCTGGAGGACGCCTTGCGGCGGTTCCAAGAATATGCGCCCAGTGTAAGTGTGCCTTACCATGCGTGCGTGGCCGAGCTTCTGGCCCATCTGCCTTCCGGTGCAAGCGCCGGAAAGGTTGTTACCTTTCATCAATTTGTTCCGAGCGATTCTCTGGAAGGCTCGAACCAGCAGGATCCGCCGAAAGCGAAGCAAGCCCCTTTGGGATCGTAGTTTAGCCTGATTCTCGGCTCAGGAGTCCGGGCCGCGCAGGGACTGTGAGAGCTAAGAAGTGATTGGTGAATGGCAGAACCTATTCGGCGGAGATCTCTGACCACCCCTCTCACCAATCACCAATCACTCCCTGAGGCTGGAGCATCAGGCTACCCAACCCGCCCCGCAAACATTCGCGCTACTGCTTCCAAAGGCGCTTTCAAATACCAAGTCTCGAAATGGTTCAAAAACTCGGCCGCCAACTCTGCGAGAGGCACCGGAGATTTGGCGAATTGGTTTAGTGCCGCGGTTGGGTAGCCTTCGATCCGTGGTGCGGAAAGTACGTTGATTCCAATACCTAGAACCTGGAAATCCCATCCATTAGAAGTCTCCAAGAGAAATCCACCCAATTTCCCGCCGTCGAGATACAAATCGTTCGGAGGCTCAATAATTACAGGCCTTTCGCTCCAGAGTTCGATGGTCTCGGCAGCCGCGATCGCGGCCATTTGAATGAGGTGCGGGCGTTGTTCGACCGGTAATTGTGATCGCAGCAAGATGGAGAACCAGAGACCCTCGTTTGGTTGAGAGATCCATTGCCGGCCGTGCGTGCCTCGTCCCGCGGTTTGCTGCTGACCGAAGAAAACGATTCCTTCATCCGCACCTCCAATTCCCGCCTGGCGCGCCACGTCATTGGTCGACGACGTCTCTCGAAATACCAGGATTTCTCGACCAATGATCGTTGTGTTTAGGCGCGCCATGATGCTCTGCGGGACTAACGAATCGGGCTCGCTCAAAAGCCGTACCACTCCTCCTGCCCGATCAAATGCAAAGCCGGCTTGCACCAACGATTCGAGTAGACCCTCCAGTTCAGGAATAGATAGATCGATTTTTTCCGACAAGGCCTTCGGTGTTACGGCACGGCCTGCTGGCAGTAATCGCCGCAGAATCTGAGTTTCCTGGAAATCGATCATGACGGGTCCAAATGTGTCGGGCCTTAAATCCGTGGCAACCTTGCCGGCGGCCCATTTTGAACGCAACGACGTCACTATTATATGTGAGACGGTACACTAGAGCAGAATCGATGCGAGACCGTTACCCGCGTTTCTTAGAGCCGGTAATAGCGCATCGCGTTATCGTGAAACAGCATCTGCTTTTCGCCCGCACTAAACTCGTCCGTAATCGAATGAAAGGCCGCATACAGCGAGTCGAAATCGCTATACAGCTTATCGACCGGAAAATTGCTGGCAAACATGCAACGACTGACACCGAAGATCTCGATGGTTTCGAGTACAAACGGGCGGATACTATTGGCGCTCCAATGCCAGTCAAAGGCACCGAGCCCGGAAATTTTGGACACGATATTAGGGACGGCTGCTAGTGCTCGCATTCCTTGCCGCCAAGTACGGGTTCCTTCTTCGTCTCGGTCGACTGGCATCCCAGCATGATCGAGAATGATGAGCGTTTCCGGATGCGCCTGCGCGAGGTCGGCAGCGTCAGACATCTGTGAGGGATAGAGTTGAAGATCGAACGAAAATCCAAACTCACGCAGAAGCCGAAACCCACGACGCCATTGTTTGTCGTTCAAGAGATCAGGACGGCGGACGTAAGACTTCACCGGGTCCTGGTGCCAGCAGACAATGTGGCGAATACCGCGAACGTTTTTATATTGAGCGTGACCCACCAGAATCTTCTCAATCTCAGGCGCGTCGAGTTCGGCGCGAGCGACGATACCATGCGGAAAACCGTATTGGTCAGCGACCGATTGGAGCCAGGCGGTTTCGCCGACCGGGTCGTCCGGGTCCCAACCGCATTCTACATGTACCGACTTGACGACGCTTTGATTTCGAACATCTGCCAAATAGTCCTCTATGATGTAGGTCTTCGCGATCGGCTCGATATCACCTTCCAGCCGCAGCGCTAGCGGACGGGTTTGCAACCAAGGATAGGGGTTGTGCTCAAGATCCCAGAGATGGTGATGCGGATCGATGAGAGGCGGAGGCATTAGGTCCTTTCCAGTATGTCGCGAGGCGAGACAGGCCGCATTACATTATCAAACATTCTCTTGAATAGACTAAATAGAAGCGCTTAGATCACGCGTAAATCATCGAGCAAAACGCGCAACGTTTTCGAAACGGAAACAGTTCTCCCCTAATCTGGCAGAGTCAACGCCGTCTGCATGGCAATTCTAGAGTCCAAGCTTAATCCTACCTCACAAGAATTCCGCGCCAGCGTGATTGCCATGCGCGCATTAGTCGACGACCTCCGCGCCAAAGTTACTGAGCTTGCTCGAGGCGGCGGAGAAGAAGCGCGGCAAAAACATCTTTCGCGAGGCAAACTATTGCCGCGCGAACGCGTGCAACGTTTGCTCGACCCAGGCACTCCGTTTCTCGAGTTGTCACCGTTGGCCGCTTACGGAATGTATGATAATGCCGCCCCTGGGGCCGGAGTCATCACCGGCATCGGTCGTGTTTCCGGAAAGGAGTGCGTGATCGTTTGTAACGATGCCACCGTAAAAGGCGGAACCTATTACCCGATCTCGGTAAAGAAGCACCTTCGCGCACAAGAAATCGCTGGGCAGAACCGCTTGCCATGCATCTACCTAGTTGATTCGGGCGGCGCGAATTTGCCGAACCAGGAGGAGGTATTTCCCGATCGGGAGCATTTTGGTCGAATCTTTTATAATCAAGCCACCCTTTCTGCGCAAGGCGTTGCGCAAATTGCAGTGGTGATGGGTTCATGTACCGCCGGTGGCGCCTATGTGCCGGCGATGAGCGATGAATCCATCATTGTAAAGAACCAAGGCACAATCTTTTTAGGCGGACCGCCCCTGGTCAAAGCTGCAATTGGCGAAGTCGTCACCGCAGAAGATCTGGGTGGCGGCGATGTCCATACCCGATTGTCTGGGGTGGCTGACCATTTGGCGCAAGACGATTCTCACGCGCTCGCGCTTGCCCGGCGAATTGTCGCTAACCTTAATCGCACGAAACTGGTCCAGCTCGACATTTGCACACCAGCCGAGCCGCACGCTAACCCAGAAGAATTGTATGGAGTTATTCCGACCGATCACCGTAAGCCGTACGACGTCCGTGACGTGATTGCCCGTCTGGTCGACGGTTCTGAATTTGACGAATTCAAGGCTCGCTATGGTTCGACGCTGGTTTGTGGATTTGCACATCTCTGGGGTTATCCGGTAGGCTTCGTCGCAAATAACGGAATCCTTTTTTCCGAATCGGCACAGAAAGGGACGCATTTCATCGAGCTCTGCTGTCAGCGAAAAATCCCTCTCGTCTTTTTGCAGAACATCGCCGGATTTATGGTTGGCCGGAAATATGAGAATGAAGGTATCGCCCGCCATGGTGCCAAGATGGTCACAGCCGTCGCTACCGCTCAGGTTCCCAAATTTACGGTCATCATCGGTGGCTCGTTTGGTGCAGGCAACTACGGCATGTGTGGGCGCGCTTATTCTCCGCGATTCCTCTGGATGTGGCCGAATGCGCGGATCTCGGTGATGGGCGGAGAACAAGCCGCCTCGGTGCTTTCCCGAATCAGACGCGATTCGATTGAGGCAAAGGGCAATCAGTGGAGCGCCGAGGAGGAAGAAGCTTTCAAGGCGCCGATTCGTGAACAATACGAAAAACAAGGGCATCCTTACTACGCGAGTGCGCGCTTGTGGGATGATGGAGTAATCGATCCCCTGGATACCCGGCTCGTCCTTGGCCTCGGTATCTCTGCCTCATTAAATGCACCAATCCCAGAAACAAAGTTCGGAGTATTTCGGATGTGAAGCAGGAAATGCGGAATGCGAATTGCGGAATGTGTAACCCGATGAATGACCAAACGCTCGAACTAAGCCTTACCGGTCCGGTAGCGACCGTTACACTGAATCGGCCGGAAGTGTTCAATGCGTTTAACGAAGTCGCGATTGCGGAACTTGAGGACTGCATCCACGCACTGGGAAATCGGGATGAACTTCGCGTCATCGTGCTCGCTGCGCGGGGAAAATGCTTTAGTGCTGGAGCCGATCTGGGTTGGATGAAGCGCATGGCTGAATTGTCGCACCAAGCAAATTTTGATGATGCCTATAAGCTCGCTACCATGCTGCGGACGATTTTCGCCTGCCCAAAACCAGTCATCGCGCGGATTCAAGGAGACGCCTTTGGCGGCGGAGTAGGCTTGATTTCCGCTTCCGATATCGCGGTTACGGTCGAAAACGCAAGTTTCAGTCTTTCGGAGGTAAAGCTCGGACTTATTCCGGCAACGGTCAGTCCCTATGTGATTCGCGCAATCGGCGCCCGAGCGGCTCGCCGTTATTTGATCACCGCCGAGCGATTTGCCGCCGTGGAAGCGCGTCGTATTGGACTCGTACACGAAGTAGTCTCGGCTGATCTATTGGATCCAACCGTTCAGTCGATCATCGCCGCTATTTGCCAAAACGGCCCGCGTGCTGTCACCAAGACCAAACAATTAATTGACGATATCGATGGCCGGCTGTTCTCCGAAGATGTCTTGGTGGACACGGCGGAAAGGATCGCACAAGTCCGAGCCTCAGAGGAAGCACGCGAAGGCGTTCGCGCCTTTCTGGAAAAGCGATCACCGGCTTGGCGTAAGAATGGGCCGGGTTCCGCAAGCCAGGATTCGCAACGCACCAACTCGAATCCTTGAAAATGTGATGTTCCGGAAAATCCTGATTGCTAATCGGGGCGAAATCGGTTGCCGAATAGCAGCCACGGCTTCCCGACTTGGCATTCGAACTGTCGCAGTTTATTCAGACGCTGACCGAACGGCCAAACATGTAGAAGTCTGTGATGAAGCGGTTCACATTGGTGGAGCTTCAGCAACAGAGAGCTATCTGCGGATTGAGCCAATCATTCGAGCGGCTACTTCAACTGGTGCGCAAGCCGTTCATCCTGGCTACGGCTTCTTAGCGGAAAACGAAGCGTTTGCTAGCGCCTGCGCCGAGGCCGGGCTCACTTTTATTGGTCCGCCACTCTCCGCAATTCGGGCGTTGGGCAACAAAAATGCGGCCAAAGAACTCATGATGAAAGCCGGTGTTCCACTTGCGCCGGGCTATCATGGAAAGAGTCAGGACGACCTGAAGAAGCGAGCCAAGTCCGTAGGTTATCCCGTACTGCTGAAGGCGAGCGCCGGCGGCGGGGGAAAAGGGATGCGTATGGTGGAGAAAGAAGAGGATTTCGAGTCTGCTCTGGCAGCTTGCCGCCGTGAGGCGAAAAACAGCTTCGGAAATGAATCCCTTTTGATCGAAAAATATCTACCACATTCGCGCCACATCGAAATCCAAGTGTTCGCCGATGCCCACGGCAATTATGCACATCTCTTTGAGCGAGATTGTTCGATCCAGCGCCGTTATCAAAAGATCGTGGAGGAGGCTCCAGCGCCAGAGCTGGCTCCGGAATTGCGCCGATCGCTCGGAGAAACTGCAATCGCCGCGGCCCAAGCCGTAAGCTATATCGGCGCCGGCACCGTCGAATTCCTCGTCGATCAGGATGCGCGGTTTTATTTCATAGAGATGAATACCCGTCTCCAGGTCGAACATCCGGTCACGGAGATGATAACCGGCCAAGATTTGGTTGAGTGGCAATTACGCGTTGCGGCGGGACTGCCGCTTCCGGTACTGCAAGATCGCCTAACCATTCATGGTCACGCCATAGAAGCTCGCATTTATGCCGAAAATCCAGACAAACATTTTTTGCCATCAATTGGGACCTTACGAATTCTGAAACTGCCAAAAGCAGTCGAATTCGAAATTGGGCCTGATCCAGCTCCTGTGCGAGTCGACTCGGGCGTGCGCGAAGGAGACGTTATTACCCCATACTACGATCCGATGATCGCCAAACTGATAGTCTGGGGAAGTGATCGGACTACCGCCATCGCCCGTCTCGTTGCGGCACTCGGCGATTTCGTGGCGGTTGGCTTGCAGACGAATCGGGCTTTTCTGTCGCGCTTGGTTAGTTCCTCGGAATTTACGGCCGCTAACCTCGATACGGGTTTGATCGACCGTACTCTCGCCCGCTGGTTGGACCCGGGCTGTCCGGTTCGATTCGCCTTCATAGCGCTGGCCACCGCCGCACTACTCAAACGGGAACAAATCAGCACCAAAGCCGACCCGGCCGATCCATTTTCGCCATGGAGAGAAACTTCCGGCTGGCGACCTAATGCCGAGTACATTCGAACGTTAATTTGGAGGAGTTCGCACCAAGATATTGAGGTCAAGCTAACCTATGCGCGCGGAGGATTTTTACTGCGAACGACCGACGAGTCCGCTCTGGTTTCGATTCTCGAGGATCGAGAGAGCCAATTTGTGTTGTTGGCCGATGGCGAAAGAGTTGCCGGCCAGGTATATTCGCCAGACGAAACTTTCGTTGTCGTCACGGAAGGCGAGCAGGTTACGTTGCACTGGATAGATCCGGTAAGCAGTGCCTCCCACGCTGAACATGCGGAAGGAGATCTGCGCGCACCTATGCCAGGAAAGATCGCCGCCGTCTTGGTCAGAAACGGTCAAACCGTGACCAAAGGCGCACCGCTGATAACAATGGAGGCGATGAAAATGGAACATACCATTGTGGCGGTTGAGGATGGTATCGTCGATGAAGTACTGTTCAATGAGGGGGATCAGGTCGACGAAGCGTCGCTACTGCTGCGCTTTTCACCAACTCATACCTGATCAATGAGCAAATGATTAAGATCGTCGAGGTCGGTCCACGAGACGGATTACAAAACGAAAAAGCTTTGGTACCGACTTCGATCAAAGTGGAATTGATTAACCGGCTCAGCGCTGCCGGTATCACGCATATCGAAGCAACTTCATTCGTCTCGCCGAAATGGGTTCCTCAACTAGCGGATGCCGCCGACGTGATGCGCCAAATCGGTCACCAGCCTGGGACCACCTATTCGGCTCTGGTTCCGAATACGAAAGGATTTGAAAGCGCGCTTTCAGCTAAGGTTGATGAAGTGGTGATCTTCACTGCCGCCAGTGAAACATTTTCGCAAAAGAACACCAACTGTTCGATTGCCGAGTCGCTTGCACGCTTTGCTCCCGTTGCCTCGGCCGCCAAACAATATCATCTGCGGCTGCGAGGTAGCATCTCTTGTGCGCTGGGTTGTCCATACCAGGGTGAAGTTCCCGTTTTTGCGGTGGCCGAGATGGTCCGCCGTCTGTGTGATCTCGGTTGTGACGAGATCGATATTGCTGATACCATTGGAGTCGGTACGGCTAACCAAGTCAAAGCGGTCATCCGGGCGGCCGCACAAGAGTTCTCCATCGACCGTTTGGCTGGCCACTATCATGATACTTTCGGACAAGCGTTAGCTAATATCCTGGCTAGTTTGGAAGTCGGACTATCAATCTTCCATAGCTCCGTAGCTGGCCTCGGCGGTTGTCCGTTCGCCTACGGCGCCACCGGAAATATAGCTACCGAAGACCTCCTCTATTTGCTGCGGGGGTTGGGTTTGGAGACCGGGATCAGCCTCGACGAAATTGTGCGCACCGGCGATTTTATATCACAAGCGATCGGACGTGAAAATGCTTCCCGAGCCGGACGTGCATTATTGGCGAAGCAATGGCCTGCTGCCCCCTAGGAGCACTGATTCAGTGCCTTCGGCCCGCTCTCTGCTAGAACGCCGATATCCCGGTTTGGGCTCGTCCTAGAATCAATGCATGAATATCCTCGGTTCCTTCATAGGTATTCACGGCAAGCAGATTCATCAAGTGGCGAACAACATGGTACTCATCCAGAATCCCATTTGCTCCGAGCATATCCCGCGCAGTGATGGCAATCTCCAGCGCTTTCTTCGCACAACTGCGTTTCACTAAACTAATCGCCTCAGGCGAACATTCTCCTTCGTCTAGCAGCCTGGCTACTCGCAAGGCGGCTTGACTCATGAGAGCGATCTCGGTTTGCATATCAGCCAACTTCTTTTGGATTATTTGATTGGCAGCGAGTGGCCTACCAAATTGCTTACGTTCTAAAACATAATCTCGGGCAATCTTCCAACATGCTTCGGCCGCGCCAATCGTCCCAAAGGCAATACTAAATCGCGCCTTATTCAGCGATCGAAATAAATCCGCGAACGATCCCCTCTTCATCCTTCGCCCATACAATTAAAATATCGGCAACAGTGGCTAATCCGATCCATTTTTTCTGCCCATCGAGCCGATAGCCATTTTCTACCCTCCTTGCCTGCGTAACCATAGAGGCCGGATCCGAGCCATACTCTGGTTCGGTTAACGCAAAGCAGCCAACCAGTTCTCCGGTGGCCAAGCGAGGGAGGTATTTATCTTTCTGTGCCAATGAGCCGTTGAGATAAATCGCCTCGATAACCAGGCTTGATTGTACGCTAAATACAGTTCGGTAAGCGCTGTCTACGCGCTCAAACTCCCGCGCGACCAGCCCGTAACATACATGGTTGAGCCCGCGGAAACCGTAGTCATGTAAGTTGATACCAAGAAATCCTCTTTCGCCCATTTCCCTGACGATCGCTGGATCGAAACTTTGCGTCCGTGTCGCTTCGATCACTCGGGGCAACAGGCGCTCTCGCGCGTAAGCGGCAGCCTCAAGTTGAACCGATTTCTCGATGTCTGTGAGCTGTAGATCGAGTCGTAGCGGATCATCCCAATGAAGGGTAGCGCTCTGGGGCATACTCTACTGATACAGAAGACTGAAGTCTGAATACAGGAGATCGTGCTCATCGGGATCAACCTTTTCATGAAAATGTTCAAGAATTCCGACCGCCGATTGTAAGCAGATCGTTTTGTCGCCCCATTTGCTGCCTCGAAAGACTTCATCGAAAAGCGGATCTGTATGGATGATGCCCCCCTGTGCGCCGGGCCGGTGAAAGGGATCCGAGATTGCCACGATCGCAGAGAACTAGTAGATACTGAGCCGTGGTAGTTCTGGGACATGCGGCACGGATGGCTCAAACCGGGCGCATGGGGATGCAAAACGAAAGGCGTTGCTATCCCAAGCGCCGAGGTTTTCGCACTACCATTGCGGGCCTCGGGGCACGCCGGGAGTCGCCCAACGATTTTATCTTAGCCCTGTGACGCGGGCGCAAGATTGGGTCAGCGTTTCTTACATGCGCGACCAATCTAGAAGCTGGCTCGAACTCTCTTTCCTTTTCTAAGGATATTTTCGATTAGTTCGAATTGAGCGTTCAGACTCGCGAGGTCATCAATATCGGACATTTAAGAATCAGACAAGCCGTTTTCAAAAGACAAAGAATTCTATAGAAAGGAAGCCCAGTATATGCTTAGAGAAAGATTTTGGTATGGCGAGGCTGCCTTTCTAATGGGTCCCTTAATCAGTTTGATTGTTCCAGTGTGGGGAGATGACGAGCTAGCAGTCAATCTGGTAAATAGTTTGCCGGTCATTCCTGAGCTAGCTGAGTGGATCGTAGTGGCAGTGCATCCCACACAGTCGCTTTGTGACTTGGATCGGCGTGGTGCCATCCAGCTCATTTCGTGCAACGAACCTTCGCGGGGCCGACAAATGAATGCTGGAGCGAAGGCCGCACGGGGAAAAGTGCTTTGCTTTCACCATTGTGATACTGAGTTGCGTCCCGAGCACCTGAGTGCATTGGAGGAGGCGGCCAGGAACAGCGCTATTATCGGTGGGGCCTTTCATCGCCGATTTCGGGCTCAACGCACTATGTGGCGAGAACCGTTAGTAAGATGGTTGAGTAAACTGGGCGGACCATTATTCGGCGATCAATCGATCTTCGTCGATGCATCGATTTTCCGAAAGCTAGGTGGTTTCGCTGACATTCCTCTGATGGAAGACTTGGAGTTCTCTCGCCGGCTACGGCGGACCGGACGAATTGTGATTCTGGATCCGCCGCTCTGGTCACCTCCCCGACGCCTCGGGCGGTTGGGAACTTGGTGGCGAACGTTCCGCAATACCGCGTTCATTGGACTCTTCTATCTTGGCGTCGATCCTCACACCCTGCATAGTTGGTACTATCGCTTGCCTCCGACCCATCCGAATAGTAACCCGAACCAGTCGCAACCCTCTGAAAATGACACTCACGACCAACCTTGATCTCCCGGCCGGCCAGACCTTTTCTCGCACATTGACGAATCACGGACTGACTCTCCGGCGCACTCCTACCGAGATCTTCCAGCTCAACGTGGGCAAGCTCTGTGACCTTACCTGTGTTCATTGCCACGTGAACGCCGGACCGAAGCGCAAAGAGGTTATCGGGCGTGCGACTGTCGACCGCATGCTCGACTGGTTGACAAAAGCTAACATTTCTACCGTTGACCTGACCGGTGGTGCACCGGAAATGGTTCCCGATTTTCGTTATCTGGTCCAGCGGCTCCGGCAACTACCTCAAATCGAAACCATCATCGACCGCTGTAATCTCACCATTCTCTTTGAACCCGGTTTCGAATGGCTCGCCGAATTTCTGGCAGACCACCGCCTCAAGATCGTCGCCTCGATGCCATGTTATGGACCGGAAAATGTGGACGCTCAACGAGGCGACGGTGTCTTCGACCGCAGCATACGCGGCCTTCAACTCCTGAACCGCGTTGGATACGGTCGTACGCCCGATTTAGCTCTCGATCTCGTCTACAATCCC
>WNFQ01005442.1_pt1 | contig 17590 bp, 13 predicted proteins | sample 5400171 | NCBI WGS metagenome assembly WNFQ01 (sample SAMN13153356, study PRJNA577476) | soil metagenome | isolation source: 20 cm soil under Madrone tree | place: USA:California | collected 2016-06-14 | reverse complement strand
TGGATCGTTATCCAGATGTGAACAATAACCGCGACAAGCAGGAACAAACGAATCGCCCACAGCAGCGGGCCAAGATCGCGCAGGTGTTGCGAGTAACCGTTGATCCAATCCGGTCCTATAAAAATTTGCAAATTGCCGAGCAAATGTCCGATCACAAATAAGATCAAAATGATCCCGGTGATTGCGACGATCATTTTTTTCCCAACCGATGAGCGATAAAAAGCCGCCAAAATATTCACGCTAGATTTGCGCGGCGTATCCGCATTCGCTGTCCTAGGGCGAGCAAGCGAGCCGCGCGTTTCAGATTATGGACGGCGCTTGGAGCGTCAAGCCGCAGCCCGCCTCGGATGGTTACTAACTCCCATAGGACGGCGACGAGTTTAGGTGTCAATAGCCAGCCGTGATTCCTTGAAATATTGAAGCGTAAACCATTGAAGCGAATCAGACTTGAGGTTCGGGCGCGCAGAAATGTTCACGGTGGCCAGACGCGCTCGCTAGCACGCCGCAGCCGCCTTCAGCTCGATCTTTAGCAAGATTCACCGGCTCTTCCTGGAAAATTCTAAATTTTTGCGAACTTCGTCCCGGATTTCCCGGAGAAGGATAATGAAGGCCGGCTTGTCAGGTCAGGGTTAGCTGCCATTTTCCATGAGTTGGATCATCGTCGCCTGGTCGATGAATGCGGCCGCATGTTTGACGGTCGCGGCATTCTATTGCGCGGTCTGGTGCAAACAGCGAGAGAACCGGGTGCATTTGGTGTTTTTGTATAGCGCGGTCGCGGCGGCGGCCATCTCTGCATTTGAGTTATATATCCTGAATGCCGCGGCGGTCGCGCGACACGAACCGTTGGTGCGCTGGATACATGTGCCCACGGTTGTGCTTGCTCTGTCGTTGTCGTTGGTAGCTTTCGTGCGACTCTATCTCCATGCCGAACGAGCATGGCTAGCGTGGTTCCATCTACGGCGCGATATGATTGCCCGCTCCATGGGAAATAGCGAAGAATCTCAGACGATCTCTGGGGAGATCCTCGGGTTCCAAGAGGCGCCCCCAACCGGTATGAGCAAACCGGGCGGCGCGGCTGCCCGTGTCAGACGGACCGGCCTGTGGTCACATTTTCTCAGCTATGAATGGTCGTCTGCGCTGCTCTATCTTTTTCTCGATGTGGTGAGCTGGCTGGTTATTTACCGAGTGGCAGGTTGGTTTCGGTACGACGCATTTTACGCCACGCCGTTTCAGTTCTTCATCGTCAATCTGATTCAACTCGGCGTGATTGTGACCGCGCTTTATTTTGTCGGCGGCTACGATCGCGCTGTCGAGAAGCTCACACTCAGTTACGCAGCCGAACACATTCTCGCCGTCACGGCCGCGGCCCTCGTCAGCGCGACGCTAATTTATTCTGCAGCGACATTCGATCAGACGATGAAGCCAAGCCGAGGCGTTCTTCTTTTGAGCTTCGCAATTTTCCTTCCAGTCTCGTTGGCTTACCGCCGGTGGATTCGACAATACGTCGTCGCCAGCAGCGCCAGCCGGTCATTCCTCGTCATCGGGGGTGGCGCGACAGCGGCGCGTTTTTACGAGGCGTACAAAAACTCGCCAAACGGACAGCCGCTTGAGTTTGTGAGTGTGAACGAGCAGCGAGTGGGCCAGCCGATTGCCGACGAAGGATCGCCGATTGTGCAAGGAAACCTCGCAGCCAAGTTAACTAATCCGGGCAAACGCTATAGCGGCATTATTCTCGCTGAGAAAGCGGATTCGCTCAGCGTGGAATTGCTGGAGCGCCTCGTACACGCCCAGTTTCAGGAGACGCGCGTTTACACGCTGGAATCGTTCTACGAAACTCAATGGCGTTATCTGCCGCTGGGCATCATCGATCCGTTTTGGCCGCTTCAGAGTGGTTTTCAGTTGGCTCGCACCTCTCCCTATCATTACCTCAAGCGGCTCTTTGACGTCGTCGCATCGGCGACAGCGCTGATCATTTGCGCTCCGCTCTTCGCGATTGTTCCTCTGCTCATATGCTTGGAGGACGGCAGGCCCGTTTTCTTCCGGCAGGAACGAGTCGGCCGCGATGGACGACGATTCGTTCTTTTCAAATTCCGAACGATGCGCAGGCGCCCTGATGAAGCGGACGAAGACATTTACACGCGAAAAGGCGATCTTCGTGTGACGTCTGTAGGGCGTTGGCTGCGAAAACTTCGGCTCGATGAGCTGCCGCAACTTTGGAATGCCCTTAAAGGCGACATTAGCCTGATTGGTCCACGCCCAGAGTGGAGCAAGTGCGCCGAACGATACGAGCAAACGATCCCATTTTATCATTTTCGGCACCTGGTGAAGCCTGGGATCACGGGGTGGGCGCAAGTGAATTATCCCTATGGCGAGAGTGACGAGGACGCGGTGGAGAAGCTAAAGTACGACCTCTATTACATTCGGCATTACTCGCTGAAGCTGGATGCGATGATCGTGTTGAAAACACTCTACACAATGTTGTTTGGCAAAGGACGTTGATCAGAGGCCGCCCGCCGAATGATAACTGATAACCGTCGACTGATAACCAGCCGGGTGTGATCTCCCACTTTTTTCGCACTACATCTCGCTGGATTTTTTTTGGTGCCCTTGTCTACGCTCCGTGGGCCTACGGTGCCACAACACCTGCGACCATCCAGGTAACGAACTGGATCTTGCTAGCTGCAATCGTCCTTTGGGCTCTTGAGTTGCTTGTCAGCAGACGAACGCCACGGTTTTCGCACCTTCTGTTATTATTAGCAACGGCTTTGATTTGCGTAGGCGGCTGGATGACCGTTAACGCCAAGTCAATCTACGATTCGGAGTTTGCGGTTTTCGTACCGCTACAAAATGTTGCACCGCATTTTTCTGGCTCCGTCGATTACGCGATCAGCGGTGCGTGGATCGTCCGAGGCGCGTTGCTGCTCGGGATCATCTTGTTCGTCGCGGATCTTTCTCAGAGCAACCGATGGTTGCTGCGATTGTGGTATGTGATTGGTCTGGTCGGCGGTTCAATAGCATTCCTCGGTTTACTCCAGAAAGCCACGGGTGCGCAGATGATCTTCTGGCAACCGCCGCCGCCGGAGGAGGTTCGAGTGACAACACTTTTTGCGACATATTATTACCACGGCAACGCCGGTGCATTTTTGAACCTGGTCTGGCCATTGACTGCTGGTCTAGTTATCCGCGCGTTTGCCAGGGGATCTCATCCTTGGATGCGTGCGATGTGGACAAGCCTTTTTGTCCTAACAATAGCCGCGGTGCTGGCGAATACGTCACGCATGGCTCAGCTAGTTGCTGTCATGTTACTGATTGCGATTTGCCTGCAATTTGGACCAATGCTTTTGCGAAAGCTGTCTGGCACCGGGAAGAGCGTCGCTTTGGCGGGGGCGCTTGCCATTGTTTTGGCGCTGATCGCGTTTGCCCAGGCCAGTCATTTCGAGCAACCGCTTAATCGCTGGCAGTCGGCGGCCGAACACATTCCAAACGATGCTCGCTGGCAGGCGTCGCGCGTGGCAACACGCGCGCTGCCCGACGCCGGATTCTTCGGCTTTGGGCCAGGAAGCTTTCGTGTTGTATTTCCAGCCTACAACATCACGTCGCCTAACCAAGTTGAGGGGACCTGGAGATTTTTGCATCAAGACTACTTACAGACTCTGCTGGAGTGGGGGTGGCTGGGGAGCACTCTCTGGGCGCTAACCTTCTTAGGGGGAATAATAATCGGGATTCGTAGTTACAGGGAGCATGGAAGGCTGGAGTGGACACCGCGAAGACGGGTACTCCAGCCCTTGGCTGTAATTGCGCTCATAGGAGTTGCCGTACACGCGCTGGTCGATTTTCCACTTCAGATCGAATCGATCCAGCTGTACGCGGCAACGTATGTGGGTCTTTGCTGGGGAAGCAGCTTATGGCACGAAAGGTTGAGTTAGCAGTCAACGTCAACGCCTCAAAATTAAAGCTCGTCACGAACTGACCTGCTTGCCACCGACTAACCACGGGCTAACTACGGAATCGTCAATTACGCTCCGTTACCTTTATGGTCCGGCTCGGACCGGCGACTATAGCTGTAGGTGCGAGAATACGCTCCTTCGTCTTTGCCATAACCATGTGAAGCATAATAGTAATAATAACCGACTCCACGACTCCGCCGTAATCGATTCAGGATCAGACCGGCTGGGCGAATTCCTGACTTTGCCAGCAAGGTAATCGCACGGCGGACTGCTGGACGCGGTGTTTTACCCGCCCGAACAACAATGCAGACTGTTTGGGCATGTGGCGTCATGAGCAGAGTGTCACTGACTGCAAGAATCGGTGCGCTGTCGATCACCACGCGGTCAAACAGCTTTGCAGCCTCACCAACCAGCTGTCCGAAGAATGGACCGGCCAGAATCTCGGCCGGATTGGGTGCACGGCGTCCACCTGCGAGGACAGAAAGTTGGCCTCCTGTCGCAGTAAGAATTTTCCCCGTCAGATCAATGTCCTCGTCGACAAGCTGGATTTCTCCGGCGGGAATCTGGCGCGCTGCCGAGGCTATGTCCGCTTCGCCCACCAGGCAATCCGTCACCCCCGGGGGGGTGTCTTCGTCGGAATTGTTGCTTCTATCGGCATCTGGGAAGCGAAAGATCTTGTGCATGTTCGGCCGACGCAGGTCGCCGTCGATAAGGAGCACACGATAACCCTGCTGGGCCAGTGCAAGCGAATAATTGGCGCTTGTGAAGCTTTTGCCTTCGTTGGGAAGAGCGCTGGTGAAAAGTGAAACCTTGCGCTCGGCTTCGGGACCCAAGAGAGAAAGCGCAGCGCGCAGATTGCGGAAGGCTTCCGCCGCCGGACTTTCAGGAGTTTCCACGACTACGCGGTAGTTTGAACTTCCGAAAGCTTTGCTGTGCCGCTTCAGTCGGCTAACAGGGCCTTCATCAGTGGTGTCGGGAACAGCTGCAAAAACAGGCAGTCCGAGCGTGTTTTCTGCCTCATCCACCGTTTTGATCGAACGATCCAGCGCATCGGCGCCAAAAACGAAGGCCAATCCGACAGCCAGTCCACCAAGAAGGCCCAGCATGATCGTTTTCGTGGGACGCGGGCTAACAGGTGAACTCGGAAGTGGCGAATGCTCAATCACGCTGACTGCATTCGTCTTCACGTCTTTTGTTAGATTTGTCTCTTTTATCTGACGAAGGACACTCTCGTAGAGTGCACGATCGGTTTCGGCTTGCCGGGCCAACTCCTGATAACCAATGGCCGTGCGGTTGAGGTTGACTGCGACGCTCTGCTGGTCTTGCAGTGCTTGGTGCAAGCTAGTCTCTGTGGCCCTTAGTTGTTCGATAGCGTTACGCAGGATGGGGGGTTGCGCCAAGACGGCTTGACGAAGCTTCCCCTTCGCCTCCGCCAGCGCGGCCTTCACGGCGATCATTTTGGGGTGTTTGTCCTTGTATCGCAGCGCGTAAGTGGCGATTCCCGCTTCCATCTGTGTAACACTGCGCCGCGCTTCCGTTACCATTCCGGCCGCAGAGATACTCGGGATCGAAAGCAATGTGTCGATATTGTCACCGGCTTGTTGGATTTGTTCAAGCTCGCCTTCAAGGCGAAGCCGGTCGGCCTTCGCTCCGGTCAACTTGCTATTAAAATCTTGCAGCTTGTCCTCCACCAAACCGCCCCGGGACCCGCCAGCACCCGCGCCAGATCCCTGCTGTGAGCCGGTTGCGGCTGTGCCGCCGCCAAGCTGCAAGGCATCTGGATTCTTCGCCTTGTATTCAGCGACGGCCGCCTCACTTCTTTGCAGGTTGCGCTTCAATCGTTCTTCTTCTTCCAGCAAATAACGCAAGGTATCTTCACTGAGCGAAGCGCGGCGCTCGATTGAAGCCCGGATGTACTCACGGCCGATCGCTTCGGCGAGGCGCTGTGCCATGGTTGGATCGCGGTGCGTCACGTACAAATCAATCAGCCGTGTGCCGCGACGGATCATCGGTTTCACCATGCTCGCCATTGCTCGGCCTAATCCTTCTTCGAGCGGCGTGAATGTGGTTACGCCACTCGCACTCTGCGCCTTGTTGGGGGCCTGCGACGAATCGGGCTGCTGCGCAGGGTTCGAACTCTTGTCGTTCACGACGCTCTGGCTCAGAAGCGCGCGTCCACCGTCTTGCGCCAGGCCTTCGGAGCGAACCACCCGGGAAAGAAGTGTTTGGTTAGTCAGATTTTGTTCAATGGTCCGCAGCGCCTCTGAGCTGGCCAGAAACGCGGAACGCATGCGCGTTGTGGAATCGTCTGTCGAGAGGATAGTCGGCTCCGAGAACTCCACTTCCAAGAGTGTGTGTCCCTGATAAAGCTTCGGCGTGCGTGCGAGGTGGCCCAGCGCGAGAAAAAGGCCGGCCAGAACGCAAATCGCTACGATCCAAATACGTTCCAGGAACGAATGCCAGTAGCGGCGAAAATCGAATCTCTGTAATCCATCGGCGTACTGCCCGGTCAAAGGCACGCCTGGTTTGTCGGAATTGGGGGCAACGATCGTTCCGGTCGGAAATTGGGCAGGGTTAATCACGGCAAAATCTTGGCTGGGAAGCTTACACCAAGAAGTGCGCTCGCAAAGCCGAAGGCGCAAAAAATTTCAGTTAGAAAATACTTTCGCCGACGGTGATGGTATCACCCGGTTCGATGAGAAAACCTCCGCCGCTTCCCTTAGTGAAGCGCTTCGCATTCACCTTGAAAATCTGATCGCCGCTGGCGTTGTGTCGTCGCACCGTAATTCTTTCCGGAGCAGCGATGCGCGTATATCCGCCGGCCATCGCGACCGCCTCCAGTAGATCGATACCGCTTGGACTGCTCTCCGGCATCTCGTAACTACCCGCTCGAGCTACCTGGCCCAAGATCGAAAAACGCCGTTTCGCGTAGCCGAGGAGGATGACGTTGACCCTTGGATTCACCAGATAATCGCGGCCGTACAACTCTGTTAGTTTTGAAGCTGCCTGCGTCAGAGTCAGTCCCGCCAGATGGATCGACCCCAGCAATGGCACGCTCAAGTTGCCCTCGGGGTTCAATCGTCCGCTTGTGCGCAGATCGTCTTCGCCGAAGACCTCGACCGAAACGGAATCATTCGCGCTCAAAATATAACCAGGCGGTGCGCTCGCTGCGACCGGTAAGGGCGCTGAACCGCCTGACTGCGATGTGGAGGTGGATGCCGCTGATCGCGACGCGCCCGTTCCGGGCATAACTTGCGCTAACAGGAACTCTGGCACCAACACCAGTGCCAGCGCGATCGCCAACCACCACCCCTGCATCCCCGCTCGCAAACGATTCAAACTCTCTCTAAAACCTGAGCGTAGCTCTAACGCCCACCTGATTATCATCGAAACTGAAGAAATTGACCGTGCTGACGTCCTGGCGGTGCAGATAATAAACCCCGGTGCTCAGCCACCTGGTAATCAGCACGTCAACTGACGGTTCGATAAACCAGTAGTCATCATCCCGTGGCGCACTGACGTTCCGGGCAGTGGCGAAATAGTCCGAGTTTTCATAGCCGCCGCCCAACCCGAAATAGACGCGCGAAAATAAACGCTGCTGAAACCGGCCCACAACGTATGTAGTTGCAAAATCCTGGTTAGGAAGGAACCCGGAATTGTAAATCCGCCGTCCAGCCGCCAGCGTGAAAGTGGTGCCGTCGAAGGGATGATGAACTAACCCAACTTCAAACACCGGCGAGGTGTATTCGCCCCGCTGGCCGTCGAACTGCCGGAACTCAACGCCCCCCGAAGCATATAAATTAAACTTAGCCGTGAGCGCATAATTAATCCGCGCGTTCACCTGCTCGAAGCTTTGGTTAGCAGTTGGATCATCCACCCAATCGTACCCGAAGGTGCCGCCCACGCCCACGGATACCTTTGGCAGCCAATCATAGTAAATGTAAAGGCCGCCCGAAAGAGTGTAGGAACTAATGTGATTGGGATAGAAGAAGATTGAAGAATCGACTTCGCCCTGGAGATATACTTTCCCAGTCAGGTCATACTGTGCTCTCAAGCGCGTGTCGAAGATGTTGACCCGCGTAGGCCCGCTTGCGTCGGTGTTTGCCCACAGCCCTGTTGTATCGACGAAGCTGTTGAGGTTTGCCGATTCGAGTAGCGCCACGTCCTCCATGAGGCTCAATCTCAAACGGCCGAAGTCATATCCGCCCTCGAGGTGAATCAACTGGTTAAATGCGTCTTCATCCGAGTGATCGACGAACAGAATAGCACTGGGCATGTAATCCAACCGCAGATAGCCTCTATTGCGCCCCTCGATGTCGCCGACTCCAATGGTAATCTGCGGTTCAATCGCGAAATAATAATCGGAGACTCGATTTGTATGCCCCCTGGAAATACGTTTTTTGTGTTCAACGCGCCGTAAGGACCTGCCGGTGCCGGAGCCGGAACAACGTTTGTTTGCGCGGTAGTATAGTTCGTTGAAGAAGACAACGGCTCGGGTGTAGACGGAAACGCCTCCTCGGAGGAAGGCAACGACGCCGCTGAAGATGGCAAAGGTTCCACCGGAGCGGACGGCAATGATTGCGGTAAAGCAGGCAAGGGCTCTGTTGACGTGGCGGGCAAAGATTCCGCAGAGGCCGGTGGCGGCTCCGCCAAGGAGGGTAAGACATCCGGCTCAACCGACTCCTGCGCTTGCGCGGCGAGGACACCCGTGAATAAAATTCCTGCTGTGAACACAATGATTGAACACAGGGGAATGGGCCGGGCAAGCTCGCCATTGGCTATAGGCGAGCGGAGTGGAAGTGGAGCGAAGCGGTGAATTATCGAAGCGAAACCGGATCGCATGGGCGCGAGAGTAGAGTGACGCTTTTAGGCCGTCAATTAAAAAACGCATAAGAATCACCTCCAAAGACGCCTAATTTTACGGCCGTTACGGGTGTTCTTGAGACCCAGGGAGAAAACCGTATTTCGCGGCGAAACTTGCTTTGGGATTATTCGCGTAAGACGTTCAGCGAGGAAGCGAGTTCGACGATTCAACTTTCGGTATGCCAGAGAAGGAAAAGTCGCTGACGATTAACGAAACTTATCACTCGATCCAGGGCGAGAGCACCTGGGCGGGGCGCCCGTGCGTTTTTGTGCGGCTGACCTTCTGCGATCTTCGCTGCAACTATTGCGACACGGAATACGCATTTTACGCAGGGAAAAAGCAAACCCTCAAAGAGATTGTCGATACCGTAGCGGCGTTTGACTGTCCGCTGGTCGAGATCACGGGCGGCGAGCCGTTACTGCAGAAAAATGTACTGCCGCTGATGTCGATGTTGTGCGACGGCAGTTACACCGTCCTGCTCGAGACCAGCGGCGCGCATGATATTTCAAAAGTTGATCCCCGCGTCCATCGGATCATGGATTTAAAGACGCCGGGCAGCGGCGAAGTGGACAAGAACCTTTGGTCAAACATCGACCATCTCACCGGGCGCGACGAAGTGAAATTCGTGATGGGATCGCGTGAAGATTACGAGTGGTCGCGCGATAAGGTGCAGCGTTACGATCTCCCTTCCCGTTGCAATGCTGTGCTGTTCTCGCCGATCTTCGGCAGAATCGATCCTCGCCAAATCGTCGAATGGATTTTGGCAGACAAGCTCGACGTCCGCTTTCAACTTCAGATGCACAAATTCATCTGGAGCCCGACTCAGCGCGGAGTCTGAGCGGCGCGCGGCTTCGTCGACGGGGTCATCCTGAGCGGAGCGAAGGATCTCACACTCGCAGCTTTGGATACACAGATTCATTGCGTGATCCATCCCTCGTTGTGGGCTCCCTCACTTCGTTTGGGATGACAATCCAGATATCGCGATGGTATTGTGCGCGCGATGCGTGCGCGCTTAACGAAAGATTTCACTTTTGAAGCGGCGCAGACTTTGCCTTGTGCGCCGGAGGGACACAAATGCCGACGCGTGCATGGCCACAGCTTTAAGGTCGAAGTCTCAGTGGAAGGTGATGTCGATCCAAAGGCTGGCTGGGTGTATGATCACGCGGAGATCAGCGCAGCCATGAAACCGCTCTTGCAAATGCTGGATCACGCGTATCTCAATGACATCGAAGGCTTGGAGAACCCGACGATCGAAGAGATGGCGCAATGGTTCTGGAAAAAACTGGAGCCGCAATGTCCGGGTCTCTGCGAGATTGTGGTGCACGAAACACCTACTGCGCGCTGCGTTTATCGCGGCGAGTAATCTGGAATCAACATTCCGCAACAATTCGGGTTTGAACTAGAATTTCCTATCCAGCCTGCGTTGGCGCGTGCTTACAACTCGATGGCGTAGCGCTTCATCTTGTTGTAGAGGGTGGGCCGCTGGATGCCGAGAAGTTCGGCCGCTTTTTTCTTGTTGCCGCGGCATTCTGCAAGCGCTTGCAGAATGGCGTTTCGCTCGACGTCGTCGAGGGTTTGTACGCCGCCACGCGGGCCGGCGCCAAGCTCGGTTTGTTGCAGAGCAGGCGGCAACTGTATCTCTGCGGGGAGCTCTTTCACGCCGATCATGCCCTGGCGCGCCAGCACCACGGCGTATTCGATGGCGTTCTGCAATTCGCGAACATTTCCCGGCCATGAATAATCAAGCAACTTTTGGAATGCATCCGGCACAATGTCCGGCTCCGGTTTGCCGAGTTGTTGAGAAAATTGTCTGACGAATTGTGCGATCAGTGGGGGGATGTCCTCCTTGCGCTTTCGAAGAGGAGGCACTTCAATCTGAAAAGTGTTTAACCGGTAGTACAAATCCGAGCGCAGGCGGTTCTCCGCGAGCGCTTGGGGGATTGGGCGATTGGTCGAAGCGATTGCGCGGAAGTCTGCTTTCATTGTCTGGGTGCTGCCAAGCGGCCGATATTCGCGCTCCTGGAGCACGCGGAGAAAACGCGTCTGCAAATCTGCCGGCATATCGGATATTTCGTCGAGAAAAAGTGTGCCGCCATTTGCCGCTGCGATCATTCCGGGAAAATCGTGCATCGCTCCGGTAAACGCTCCTTTAACATAACCGAAGAGTTCTCCCTCAATCATCGTCTGGGGTAACGCTGCGCAATTGAGCTTCACCACTGCTTGTCCTGCGCGCCGGCTCCGCGCGTGAATAGTATTAGCGATCACTTCCTTGCCCACGCCGCTTTCACCCCCGATGAGAACGTTGGCATCCGATGGCGCCATCGCATCGATCAGTTCCTCGATCTCTCGCATCGGTTTGCTCTTGAAAATGGGCGTGGGCCGCGCCTCCGCGATCTCGAGGCGCTTTTCGAGTTGCTCTGTTTTTTCCCGCAGTTCTTCCGTTTTTCGCAAGAGGAACTGTTTTTCCAAAGCCTTCTCCATGAGGCTTAGCAGTTCCTCGGGCGCGTACGGCTTGCTAATGAAATGGTAGGCGCCGCGTTTGATCGACTCGATCGCATTGTGCAATGAGTCGTGCGCGGTCAGGATAACCACTTGCACTTCCGGTAGCTCGCTCTTGATGCGCTCAAGCATTTCTAATCCGTCAGCGTCCGGCAGTCGAAGATCGAGTAACACGAGCGTTGGCGATTTTGATCTCAGCAACTTGAGTCCTTGTGCAGCGGTAGGAGCGATGTCCACTTGATAACCATGCCGCTTCAGCAGCGCCTCAAGCGTCATGAGTACGGGACGCTCGTCATCGATGATCAGGACACGATGATTTTCTGTTTTCATTGAATGGTGCTGCTCGTATTACGCACGAGCACCGGACTCCAGTTGCTTAAACGGTGAGAAATGACGGACGTTTCAAGCTTCTTCTGAGGCCTCGCGCGATACCGCAAGAGTAAGCGTCGTAATGAGCGCTGAAACGTCCGGATCATATTGAGCGTGCAGTTTGCCGCCGTGTGCCTCTATGATAGTGCGGACGCGATTCAGACCAAGACCATAATGGCGCTGGCTGATTTTCCGAAGCGGCTCGCGTCCCCAACTTTTAGTAGACAACTCGAATTGAGCCTTTGGCTCCTGCAGCGTGAACAGAAACTCATTGTTGTAGACTCTTGCTCTGGCGAGAATTGGGCCTTTGCCACGATTATGCCGGAAGGCATTGGCGAAAAATTCCGTAAATGCTTCCTGCAAAAGCTGCGGATCAACATTCAACATCGTGTGGCCGAGCTGAATGTCCCAGGTGATTTCCCTGCTCTCCTTTGGGAAATCGTGCTCAATCTTCGTGCGCATGTCTTCCATCAAATCGGTGGCCCGGTAAGGAATCAGCGTGGGGCTAACCTCTCCGATTACTCTGGAAAGCCGTTGTAAAGTCGAGGCCAGACGTGAGACCATTTCGCGCAAACCTTTGATCTCGGTTTTAAATTCTTCATTCTTCCCCAGTTCGTCGAGGTAAGCGGATTGCAATTCGATGGCATTCAAATCATTGCGCAGATCGTGACTTAATTGCCGAATGAAGCTGGCCGTGTCCGTCCATGGAACGTTCAATGAATCACTTTGATTTTCGCGAGACGAATCCACCATACTATTCAGCAAGCGAGAACTGATCGTCTGTTGGCAGTTCGCCCGTAGTCACTTGAATGTGCGGATCGTTGCTCGCCAGATGTCGGAGAACGTGAAAGACGTCTTCCGGGTCCGCGTCAATGGAACGTGCAATTTCTTCGGCGGTTTTGCCCTCCTTGCCGGCGAGCTTCTCGCTGACTTGTTTCTGAAGCTGCAACAATCTTGTAGCCGCCTTTTTTCCGGCCTCGACACCGGGTTGATCGTAGGCGTTGATGTTAACCAGGGAGCCATAAAAGCCCACTGCGCGTTCGTAAAGTGCGATCAACGCTCCGAGATTAAACGCGTTTAGCTCAGGAATGCTTATTGTGACGGACTCACGCCCATTCTCGTAAAGCGCGCTTCGCGTCCCGCGCAAAAAGCCCTGAAGGTAATCGCCGCTCGTGGTGCCATCTTCGACTTCGAACCGATTACCGCTGCGATCTTTTCGCACTTCGATGAAGGTCAGGAAGAAATTCAAGACGCCGTCACGCAATTGCTGAACGTAAGCGTGCTGATCGGTAGAACCTTTATTGCCGTAAACAGCGATGCCTTGATGCACGATATTTCCGCCGAGATCTTTTTCTTTTCCCAGCGATTCCATTACCAATTGCTGCAGGTATTTGGCAAACAAGGCCAGCCGGTCCTTGTATGGAATGATCACCATGTCCTTTTCGCCTTTGCCATTGCCGGCGTAGTACCACATGAGGGCTAGAAGCATTGCCGCATTTCGTGTCACTTCAGGTGCGCGCGTCCGCTCATCCATGGCCGCGGCGCCAGCAAGAAAATTATCGATATCGAAACCTTCCAGCGCCATCGGGAGAAGGCCCACCGCGCTCATTACCGAGGTACGCCCGCCGATCCAATCGTACATCGGGAATCGAGCCAGCCACCCGTTCTTTTCGGCATATTTATCAAGATCGCTTCCGGCACCGGTGACGGCCACTGCGTGCTTGTTGAACGGCAGCCCTTTCTCTTTGAATCGTGCTTCCGTCTCCAGCATTCCGTTTCGTGGCTCCTTGGTCCCGCCTGACTTGGAAACGACGATCACCAGCATTTGGGGAAGCAGATGGTCGATCCTCTGGAACACGCGATCGAACCCGTCCGGGTCCGTATTGTCGAAGAAAAAGATGTCCATCGGATCGCGTGCCGACCCAAGCGCGTCTGCCACCAATTGCGGTCCCAGCGCCGAGCCGCCAATCCCGATCAGCAGCACATGCTCGAACCGTTTGCCATTTTCGGCCGTGATTTTTCCGGCATGAACTTCTTCGGCGAATTTCTTAATTCGGCCTTTGGTCCGTTCAATTTCCTGCCGAATTTCCGCGGTTGGTGCAAGTGCAGGATTGCGAAGCCAGTAATGGCCCACCATGCGCTTTTCGGTGGGATTAGCGATCGCCCCCGCTTCCAACTCTCGCATGGCCGCAAACGCCTTTTCGATATTCGGCCGCATTCTCTCGAAAAAATCTTCCGGAAAGTTCATCCGGCTGATGTCGAGAGAGAAATCAAGATCGCGATAGTACAAAAAATATCGTTGGAAACGCTGCCAGAGTGATGAAGAAGCCATTGTTTTAGGAATGCGAAGATTGACCAATACTAAACGACATAAGCGCGTTAACTCCAACGTCAGTCTTCAAATTCGTCAAACTCAGCCGTTCTCACAAACCTGTAGGGCGACATCCTACGTGAAATTCAAATTGCAGCATTGGATCGCGCCAATAACTTCGCTGCACTATGGCGCACGCAAACGCCAACAAAGAGATGCCACATTTGTTTGCAGGCCTGATCGCGCTTGGCCTGGCGGCGATCTTCTTGTTCGCTGCTGAACGGATCCTGATTCATCTCGAACACGCCACCATTGTCTCCACCGCTCCCGACACGTTCGCATCGATTTGACCACGACGCAGAGAGTGATTGTCTGCCGATAGGAGATTCTTCGATTTCGACGGACTCGAAAACTAGTTGTGCTTACGGCGAGTGACGTAAGGCGAGGAGCCGCTCGGACTAGTTTCCACTAATCATAGTTCTCTTGATCGGCACTTCTTCGTGCGGGGCCACGTCGTATTCCGGTTTGGGCGCACCCATCAACCAATGGTCAAACCAGCCGACGATATGTTGCAACCGCTCGATGCGATGCCACGGCTGACCGGAGCGGGAAAGCTCATGCGATTCATTGGGGAAGCGCACCATTACAGTGGGAATCTTCCGGAATTTCAGCGCGCGAAACATTTGCTCGCCGCCCGCGCCGGGTGGCGTCCGATAATCGCTTTCGCCCAAAATAAACATCATCGGCGTCTTAACCCTCTTGATATAACTGATCGGTGATCGAGCCCGATACTCGTCCGGATCTTCGAATGGCGGCGCTTTGAACCAATTGGGCTGGAAGAGTGTAAAGTCCCCTGAGTACCACCAATCTTCCCAACTGGCGATATCACGCTGGGCGACGGCTGCAGCGAAGCGGCTCGTTTGCCCCACCACCCAATTCGTCAGCAACCCGCCGCCGCTTCCGCCAGTCACGCCGAGCTTCTTATCGTCGATGTAACCGCGTTTGATCGCTTCATCCACGCCGGCCATCAGATCTTTGTAATCGTCTCCGGGATAATGATACTGAATCACATTGCCAAATTCCTCGCCGTAGCTCGTGCTCCCGCGCGGGTTTGGATAAAGCACCACGTAACCCTTGGCGGCCATCCACTGAAATTCGTGATCGAAAATATAACCGTAAGCGGTGTGCGGTCCGCCATGAATGTTCAGAATCAACGGATATTTTTTGTGCGCGTCGAAATCGGGCGGCTTTTGCAACCAGGCATGAATATGTTTGCCATCAAAGGTGTCGTACCAAATCTCTTCTGGCTCGGTGAGATTCAGTTTCGAGAGCAGCTCGTCATTGGTATGCGTCAGCTGCTTGGGCGACGCGCCAGACGCTGCGCGATCAAGGGCAAAAAGATCGTTGATGCGAGTGGATGTCGAGACGACGTAAATCAACTCCGAAGTGTCAGGGGTAGCGCGAAAACTCATCACGCCTTGGTTTCCAGAGGTTAAATCTTTCACTTCGCCGTTGCCTGCATCGAACAAAGCGAGGTTGGCTCGACCCTGTTTCGCGTAAACTTCAATCAGGCCTTTCCCATCTGCCGTCCAAATCGGGATATTTCGTCCGCGCGACCGGGGCGGCGCGCTGTCTGCAATCAAAAAACCGCCAACGTCCAGATCCAGGTTCGCGGTGAGGTTCCGCGGCTTTGCATTTGGCACAAGATCCAGGATCCACAGGTCCGGTTGCGTGTATGAATTGATCGGCTGCGTAGTCGAGGCGACAAACGCAATCTGTTTGCCGTCAGGACTAAGGGACAATGCCCCCGAGTCCGGACCCAGTTGCGTGTTGAGATCGATGGTCGTGAGCTTTGTGGGTGTGCCGCCAGTTGCCGCCACCGAGTAAAGATCAGTTCTCGGCAGTTCGTAGTACGGTTCGTCAATCCGGCTCGATGTGAAATAAATCTGCGAGCCATCTTTCGACCATATCGCATTCTCCTCATCGAATCGGCCCGTAGTGAGTTGGCGTGGTTTTACTTTTTCTCCGGCATTGTGCGGCGCGGTCACAGTCCAAATGTGTGTCGGACGCTTTGGATCGGCGTACCCTTCATTGTCCTGCCGATAAACGGCACGCGTGATCACGCGGATGTCGCTCTCGTGTTCAGTTGTGTCGCCAGCTTCTTGGAGCTTGTCCGCCGTAGCTTTAGCGGAGGCGGATTTTTTCTTTTCCTGCTTCGCCAGGTCCTCCGCGTTGGTCTCACTCGTGAACGCAATGGTTCTTCCGTCCGGCGCCCAGACTGGATTCCCGGCGCCTTTCGGCACATCAGTAAAAACAAAAGAATCACCGCCGGCCATCGGCAGAATCGCTAGTTGTGCTGTCTCAGGCTTGCCGTCCTTTTCAATCGCGCGCAGAAAAAGCAAAAATTTCCCATCCGGCGACCAGCGCGGCGTGGAATCGTGATCGCCCTTTGTGAGTTGACGGGGCGCTTCACCTCCTGCCACCGGCACAGACCAAATCGAACTGTTGTAGCCTTCTTTTTTCTCGTTGACCGTGACCCGCACGAACGCCACACGCGAGCCATCGGGAGAAACCTGCGGATCGCCGATCCAGACGAAATCGAACAGATCCTTTTCGGTGATACTACGCTTGTCTCCAACTGCAGTGCTGCTTCCCGCGATGAGAGCGAGGACAATGACGAAGCACGAATGACCCGCCTTCGCTAGGCTACGGCGTGGTGAGCGAATGACGAATGAATGACGAAGCACGAAGTCCGAAATGCAAGATCGACATCGTTTCGTCATTTGATCATTCGGCATTGTTTCGAGCTTCGTCATTCCGCGCGCATATGCTCGATCACGTTGTCGCCAAACTGCGAACACTTGATTTCAGTCGCGCCTTCCATCAAACGCGCAAAATCGTAAGTGACGCGTTTGCTTGCGATCGCGCCGGTTATTCCTTTCAGAATCAGGTCGGCAGCTTCCGCCCAGCCCATGTAACGGAACATCATCTCGCCTGAGAGAATTACTGAGCCGGGATTCACCTTATCTTGGTTCGCGTACTTTGGCGCCGTGCCATGAGTCGCTTCGAAAACCGCGTGGCCGGTGATGTAATTGATATTGCCCCCAGGCGCGATGCCGATTCCACCCACCTGCGCAGCCAGCGCGTCGCTGAGGTAATCGCCATTCAGATTGAGTGTCGCAATCACATCGAAATCTTCCGGCCGCGTCAACACCTGTTGAAGTGTGATATCAGCAATCGCATCTTTGATTACAATTCCAGCGCCCGGTTTGCCCATCGGAATTTTGCACCACGGGCCGCCGTCGAACTCTTCCGCGCCGAAATATTTCTTCGCGACCTCGAACCCCCAATCGCGAAACGCGCCCTCTGTAAACTTCATGATGTTACCCTTGTGCACCAGCGTCACGCTCTTGCGCTGGTTCTGGATTGCGTAAGAGATCGCGCTGTGGATCAAACGCACGCTGCCCGAGCGACTCACCGGTTTAATTCCAATCCCAACGCACACGTCGTCTTTTTCCGGCGCGCCTACCATTTTCCAAAAATCGGCCGCTCTCTGTTTTGTGCCGAAACGAATCTTGTCGAATTGCTGTGGAAATTCTT
>WNFQ01001655.1_pt1 | contig 17595 bp, 14 predicted proteins | sample 5400171 | NCBI WGS metagenome assembly WNFQ01 (sample SAMN13153356, study PRJNA577476) | soil metagenome | isolation source: 20 cm soil under Madrone tree | place: USA:California | collected 2016-06-14 | reverse complement strand
GGATAGGCCTTGACGGCCTCGACCGCCTGAACATTGGGCCCTTCGCCAAGCGTGCTGGGCGGATGGATGACCGCCGCATCGACCCCGGCCTCGGCCATCTCCTTCAACGCGTCATCCACATTATAGGTCGGGATCTGCCGGTGATGCGGCGACATCCGGGCGTTTTCCCAGAGATGGATCTGTGAATCGACGATCAACATCGCTTCCTCCTTCGCGTTAAGCCTGGTGCATTAAGCCTTGGCCCTCGCGGACTGGACGGCTTCGGGGTGATTGAGGTCCAGGCGCAGCCTGCCCTCGCGTTCGATGTCTGACAACACTTGGGTGACGAGCCCGGCCACGGCGTCGCGCGCTGTCGAGGCGCCGCGGTTGGCGGCAATGCCGAGTGCGAGGGTGCGGAAGACCCCGTCCGCAGCGATGCGATGGGCCTCCACCAGACCCCGCGCACATTCCCGATATACTGAGGAATGGGGCAGGATCGAAGCTCCGACCCCTTGCTGCACCATCAGGCGGATCGTCTCGTGATCGTTGAGCTCGGTCTCCACCTGGAGCTCGACGCCGCGGCCGGCGAGCAAGGTCTCCATCGCCGCGCGCAGCCCGTCTCCGAGAATGAGTGGGGTGCGGCTCAACTCGTCGGCCGAAACAATCTCCCGTGGCCTCGCCCCCGGCCGGGTGATCAGCACCATTTCCTCTTCGGCCAGCCTGGTCGAAAGAATCAGACGGCTGCGCGACACCTCCGACAGCAGGGCGAGATCGACGCGCCCGTCGACGATGAATTCCTCCAGCCGCACCATTCCGGCATGGACGACCTTGAGCTCGACCATCGGATACTGACGCGTCATACGGCCAAACAGCTCGGGCACCACGACCGGGCAGAGGGTCGGGGTGACGGCGAGGACGACTTTCCCGCTGGGATGGGCCTTGTGCGCGCGGATCTCGTCACCGGCGCGCTCGACGTCGCGAAGGATGCGCTGCGCGCTCTCGAGCAGTTTCTGGCCCCCTTCGGTCAGCCGCACGCCGCGGTTGGCGCGGGTGAACAAGGTGATGTCGAGCTCCTCCTCGAGCCGCTGGACGTGCCGCGTGAGAGCCGGTTGGGCAACATGCAGATGAGCCGAGGCGCGAGTAATGCTGCCGAGCTCGGCGATGCGGACAAAATAGTGAAGGCTGCGCAATTCCATCGCGCCGCAATTTGACCCATCCGTCGCACCCGGCGTCAATCGGAATTCCTGATCTTCGCACCCTCCACTCTTTCACGGGCAGCGACTGGACCACGGTGACGACGACGAGCATGTCGACGGTCGTCGGCGGTGTTTCTGCCAAAATTGCATAGCGGGCACGCGGTCACCTTCCGCAAACTTGGTTCGAATGTCTCGCAGCTCAGTCTCCAACCCGGTTTTCAGAGCCGCAATTTGGCCAAAGTCAGCAGGCTCGAATGCCGAGCGAACGGCGCGAAGTTGGCCTTCGCGCCTTTGGCTATCCCACAGACGGTCGGCCACCAAAGGCCCCTCGGCCGTTGGGCCTCGATCTTTTTTTGCCCCCGAGCTGCAGTGGGCGGGCAGACGAAATCGGATGTTGACGTTCAGGATCGCGATAACGGCCGCCGTGATGGGCTTCGTCACGGCGCTCACCGCGTGTCTGGTACTTATCCAGATCGCGACCTTTCATGTGGCAGCAAGAGCAGCGGCGTCTGCCGCCATGGATGCCGCCAGCGCCAACACCCTCAGCCGCCTGGAGGCCGAGGTGTCGGAGCTGAGCACCCTCGTTGGCGTGCTGTCGTCGAACCCCTTTCTCGCCGATTCGGATGACAGGAGCGAGGTCGGCGGTGCCGTGGGGCTCTTCAAAGCGGCACTGCGCGAACTGCCGCAAGCAGATAGCGTTTATGTCGGCTACGACAACGGTTGCTGGTTGCAGGTCCGGCGCCTAGACGTGCTCGATCCGACGGAGCGTCAGAAGCTCGGGGCGCCCGCCGGGGCGGTTTACAATGTCAATTTGGTCCGCCCGACCTCCGGCGGAGCCCTGCCGATGCGGCGGATCTTCGAAGACGAGCACGGCAACAAGATCGAGCAGCTCGATCTGTGGGACTACGGCTATGACGCGCGAACGCGGGGCTGGTATCGCGACACGATGCGGGCGGACCGGGCGCTCGTCTCGTCGCCCTATGCCTCGTTCAGCATCGGCACCCCGATGATCACCTTGAGCGCGCCTCTGCGTGGGCAGGTGCGGGGTGTCATCGCCACCGACCTCAAGCTCGACAAGTTCAGCGATTGGGCCCACGCGCAACGACCTGGAGAGCATGGAACGGCCGTAATCTTCGACTCGTTCGGCGTGCTGATCGCGCATCCCGAGTTTGCCCGGCTCGTCGACTATGCGAGGGCGCATCCCTCCCATCCGCAGCTCCCCGAGATCGGGGAAATCCGGAGCGGGCGGGTCGGCGCGGTAATGCAGAGATGGGACGGCAGTGACCATTATGAGGGAAGCATTCACGACGAAAATGGACGGGACTACCTTTTTCGTTTCCGGAAGTTTTCCCTTGCCGATAAATTAAACGTTTACTCTCTATTGATTGCAGCCGAAAACGATTTTGCTAAGAATGTGCGAGATTTGCAGATCAAAGGAATAATTATTGCGCTGATCGCTGGCGTCTGCTTCGCACCGGCGGTCTGGATCTTCGGCGGCCGGATGTCGACTTCGCTGAAACGGATAACCGCTCAGGCGGGCAGGCTCCGAACATTAGCGGCGCCCGATGATTTGCCGGTCACATCCCGTGTCACGGAGATCGATGAACTCGGTGGGACGATGGCGGTTGCCCAGCGCAGCATCTGGTCCTTCGCTCGCTTTGTCCCGAGAGACATCGTTCAAGGGATCGTCGACGGCTCCATCTCCACCGAGCTCGGCGGAGTGAGGCAGGAGGTCACCATCCTCTTTACCGACGTCACGAATTTTACGGGCATTGCCGAAGCGGCCGACCCCGACAGTTTGATGCATCAGACGTCGCGGCATTTCGCCGCCCTGACGGAAGCGTTTCATGCCGAGGGCGGGACTGTCGACAAGTTCATCGGCGATTCGGTGATGGTGTTTTGGAACGCTCCCCATCTGCAGCACGATCATGTCGAGCGGGCCTGTCGTGCCGCCCTTGCGGCGAAGGCGGCGAGCGACGTGCTCAATACTCAATTTGAAGCCGAAGGACTGGCGCCTTTCGCAGTTCGCCTCGGCATTCATTTCGGGGATGCCGTGGTGGGAAATGTCGGTTCGGCGGAGCGCATGAATTACACGGTGCTCGGCAATAGCGTGAATCTGGCAGCCCGGCTCGAAGGACTGAACAAGGAGTACGGGACCACGATCCTCGTCAGCGAGGCTGTCCGCAACCGGGTCGAGCATTGCTTTCGCTTCAAAGCTATCGCTTCGGTAATCGCCAAGGGGATGACGACGGAAACGCGCGTCTATGAGCTGGTCGAAGCAGCTCCTGAGGACCCTTTGGCTGCGCGACACCAATCACCTCGCCCCGCTTGCGGGGAGAGGTCGGAAGCCGCGCCCAGCGCGGATTTCGGGTGAGGGGCAACGCTTGGTGCGGGAAGCCCCCCTCACCCCGACCCTCTCCCCGCAAGCGGGGCGAGGGAGATCGAATCCACCGCCCGCTACTGCACCTGGCATGCGCCGATACTGGGAGGGTCGGGCTGCCAACATGGCGCACCGGTCTCGGTCATCAGGCGGTTCAGCGTCTCTGCTTCGCGGTCGAGCACGGCGCGCGGTTTCTGTCCGCGCAGCACGACGAGCTGGAACGTGTCCGTGAACACCTTGTCGAACTCGCCGCCGTGCTGGCCGAGACCGATCGGCGGCAACGCCGGCAGCGCATCTTTCGCCGACTGCATCTTTGCGATCGCAGCGGCGCCGAGCTTCAGGCCAGGTTCGAGGTCCGACGGCAACTCCGTTTTCACGACGGGGAAAAAGCCGATGCTGCGAACGGTGACGATCTGCGTCTGCGGCTCGGTCAGATAGTCGATCAGCGCCATCGCCTCACTCATATCGGGCGCACCCTTCAGCACCGCGAGGCCGGCCAGCACCGGCATGTAGCCTCGCCCCTTGGGTCCCGCAGGGGCGGGGAAGGCAACGAATTGGTCCGGCTTCTGGCGCAGCGCGTCGATCACACGGGCAATGTGGTCGAAGGCGATCCAAACGTCGCCGGAGAGCAGCGGCTGCTGCATGAAGTCGTAGCTGGTCGAGTTCGGATTGACGTTCTTCCATAATGCCGCGAACTGCGTCCACATCGCTTCGGCTGCCTCCGAGCGGAACCGAAACACGACGCCACCGGTGTAGGACGGGTAAAGGAAGCCCTCGAAGAAGCGGTGCATCAGCCCTTGCGGCCCCGCCGGAAAGCCGAGCAGGCGCTTGCCGGTCTTCTGCTGGATCGTGCTGGCCCAGGCAGCGAGCTCGTCGTAGCTGAGCGTGTTGATGTCCGCCCCACCGGGCAGATAAGGCAGCGCCTCTTTGTTGGCGACCATGACGTAGCTCGCCTGCATCCACGGGATATAGAGCTGATGCGCAGTGCCGAATTTGCCGAGCGTCAGCAGCGAGTCCGGGATCCCTCGCCGGGTCAGCTTGCCGGCGAGGTCATCGAGCAGGACCAATGCGTCCAGCGGGACGAGCGGCTGCAGCTCGCCGTGCAGCGCGCCGACCACATCTATCGTGCGCGTGCGGCCCTGCTCCTCTGCCTTGATGCGAACAGGAAACTGCTGCGGCTGCTCGGTGATGTAGTCAACCTGCCGCGGAAAACCCTTGATGATCACGTTGCGCATCTTCTGCGCCTCTTCGATCGGGCGCAGTTGCGTCGACAGAAAGGTCAGGCGCCCGGTTTGGGCAGCGCCCGCAATCGCGGTCAGCAGCCCGACGGCGCAAAGCGAAAAGCTGAGCCACGTCGACGTTTTCCCCATATGCCCTCTCTCCCGGCACCGCCTTCGCAGATAGCGCCCAATTTCGATCATCCGGGAGGTTGATGACTACGACGCCCTCGACCGCATTGTCGAGCGCGGCGCACCAGCTCAGGCGGCAGTAGCGGACGGGCTCAGGGGACGGAGGAACTCGGCGATCACCGTCATGCCGGCACGGCATTACGGTGATCGGAAATCGGCATTTGCTCGATGAAGTGATCGAAATTACCGTCGCTCAAAGCATAGGACAACACGAGGAGCGGGCGATGGAGATCGGCGTCTACCACGAATTCCATTGCCGGCCCGACCAGACACCGGCGGCGGCGTTCGCGGAGGCGTTGGACCAGATCGAGGCGGCCGACCGATGGGGGCTCGACGCGATCTGGCTCGCCGAGATCCACCAGCAGGCGCGCCGCTCGGTAATGAGCGCGCCGATGACCGTCGCCAGTGCCATTGCCGCGCGCACCAAACGCATCAAGATCGGCACCGGCGTTCAGGTACTGCCATTGTGCCACCCGCTGCGGCTCGCCGAGGAGACCGCGACGGTCGACCAGATCAGCCACGGCCGGCTGCTGTTCGGCGTCGGCCGTAGCGGCAATCCGCGCAGCTATATGGCCTATGGCGTACCTTATTCGGAAAGCCGCGAGCGCTTTCTCGAGACACTCGAGATCGTCAAGCAGGCCTGGTCGCAGCCGACTTTCTCCTACGAGGGCAAATACTACAACTTCAACAACGCCTCTGCCGTCCCGCAGCCCTATCAGAAGCCGTACCCACCGATCCGCGTCGCCGCCGCCAGCGAGGAGACCTTCCCCTCGCTCGGCGAAGCCGGATACCCGATCTTCGTCGCGGTCCGCAGCGGCTCGCTCTCGGGTCTCGCCCCCGATCTCGCAAGCTACCGGCAAGCTTACAAGGCGGCTGGCCACCCGGGCGAGGGCGAGGTCTATCTGCGGCTGACCCTGCATATCGCGGATACCGATCGGCAGGCGCTGGAAGAAGCCGAGACCAGCATCATGTCCGGCTACCGCACTTTGAGCACCCGGCTGGAGAATTCACCCAATCGCCGTCGTGCGGCAGAGGCCCAGACTGTCAAGACGATCTCCTATGAGGAGGTGAGGCGCGACAAAGTGATCATCGGCTCGCCGGAAAGCGTTGCCGACCGCCTTCAGCAACTGCACGAGGAACTCGGGTTGAACGGCATCCTCGCCGAGCTCAATTTTGGCGCGTTGATCCCGCCCGAGCCGATGACGCGGTCGCTGCAGCTCCTCTGCGAGAAGGTCATGCCGCGCCTCCATTAGAGGCGCGAACCGGCGATGAAGCGCAGCACCGAGCGCTTTCTGACGACCCATACCGGGAGCCTGCCGCGTCCCGACGATCTCGTGCGTGCGATGTTCGCCAAGGAAGAGGGGGTGCCGGTCGATCCGGCGGCGCTGAAGGCGCGCATCCGCTCGGCGGTGGCGGCGGTCGTCGAAAAGCAGATCGAGGCCGGCATCGACATCGTCAATGACGGCGAGATGAGCAAGCCGAGCTACGCGACCTACATCAAGGACCGGCTGCACGGCTTTGGCGGCGAGAGCCGGCCGCTCGTCTATCAGGATCTCGTCGGGTTCCCGGAATTCGCCCGGCGGGTTTTTGGCGATCCCGGGCGGGCGCGGCGGCGGACTCCCGGCTGCAACGGCGCGATCAGTGTGCGCGATGGCGAGGCGGCAGAAACCGATGTTGCCAATCTGAGCATGGCGCTTGCTCGCGTGAATGCAGAGGAAGCCTTCCTCAGCGCCGCCTCGCCGGGTGTGGTCTCGCTGTTCTTCCACAACGGGCACTACTCGAGCGAAGAGGCCTATCTCTACGCCATCGCCGAGGCAATGCGGCAGGAATACGAGACCGTCACAGAGGCCGGCCTGATCCTGCAGGTCGACTGCCCGGATCTCGCCATGGGGCGGCACATCCAGTTCGCCCAGCTGAGCCTCGCCCAATTCCGCAACAAAGCGCGGCTGCATATCGAGGCGCTCAATCATGCGCTGCAGAACATTCGGGCGGACCGCCTGCGCCTGCATCTGTGCTGGGGCAATTACGAGGGCCCGCATCATTGCGACGTGCCGCTCGGGGACATCATCGAAACCGTTCTTCTGGCCAAGCCTTGCGGTCTCTCCTTCGAAGCGGCCAACCCGCGCCATGGGCATGAATGGAAGGTCTTCGAGCAGGTGAAATTGCCCGACGGCAAGGTGCTGATCCCCGGCGTCATCGAGTCGAAGACCAACTTCATCGAGCACCCCGAGCTGATTTCACAGCGCATCGCCCGCTATGCCGATCTCGTCGGCCGCGAGAACGTCATCGCCGGCAGCGATTGCGGCTATGGAACCTGGGTCGGCCAGGCCGCGGTCGACCCGGCGATCGTCTGGGCCAAGCTCGCCAGCCTCGCGGAAGGCGCGCGCCTCGCCTCGCGGCAATTCTGGCGGTAGGCCCCTCACCCCGGCCCTCTCCCCGCGAGCGGTGAGAGGGAGGGACCCGCATAGCGGGAGGGTGAGGGGCGAACACGCAAAGTTAGGAGAAGGTGATGCGATTTGGACTCTTCGGCAGCGCCCAGGCCCGGCGCAGCGGCCCCGACACCGACAGCAGCCAGGGCTTTCGCGATTTCATCGAGAACAATGTCGAGGCCGAGGCGCTCGGCTATTACAGCACCTTTCTCGTCGAGCATCATTTCACCGGCTTCGGCCAGGTCTCGGCGAGCCTCAATCTCTTGACTTGGCTCGGCGCTCGCACCCGCGATCTACGCCTCGGCACCGCGGTGCTGGTCTTGCCGTGGCATAACCCGGTGCTGCTGGCCGAACAGGCGGCCACACTCGACCTGTTGTCGGGCGGCAGGCTCGATTTCGGCATCGGCAAGGGTTACCGCCACAACGAATTCGCCGGCTTCTGCATACCCCTGGACGAGGCCGACGCGCGCTTCGAGGAAGCGCTCGAGGTCGTCACCAAGGCCTTCACCTCGGAGACGCCGTTCTCGCATGGCGGCCGGTACTGGCAGTTCGACAACATCGTCGTCGAGCCGCCGACCGCGCAGAAGCCGCACCCTCCGTTCTGGATGGGAGCAGGCAGCCCAAACTCGGTCCACGAGGTCGTCCGGCGCGGCTACAATATGCTGCTGGGGCAGCATTCGCTCGCCGAGGAAACCCTCGCGCAAGTCGCCCAATTCCGCAGCGAGGTCGAGGCGTTGGGGCGGCCCTTCAACCCGATGGAGGTCGGTGTCGCGCGCGCCGTGTACATCGCGAAGGACGCGGCCGAGAAGGCGGCAGCAATCGAGCGGCGGTATCAAGGGCATATGCGGATCAACGCGCTGGCGCGGCGGCCGGACGGCGAGACGCGGAGCCGCTACATTCTCGACGACGAGAAAGAGGCCCGGCACGAAAGCGCCGAAAGCGCCCTCTTCGGCACGCCCGACGAGATCATGCGCAAGCTCGAAAGATTGCAGAAGGGCGGCGTCGAATACGTCATCATCAATTTCGGCGGGTCGTGCGAGCAGATCCGTCGTTTTGCCCGCGACATCATGCCGGCGTTCGCGGACGAGCCCGCCTTGGCGCTTGCCGGCCAGTGATCGAAGAGGAGTAGCAGCAAATGGCATTCGAATTTGGCGTCTTCCATGAGTTCCAGCGGCGCCCGGGGCAGAGCGAGGCCGAGGCCTTCGACACCGCTTTCGAGCAGGTCGACGCCGCCGAGCGCTGGGGTCTCGACGCGATCTGGCTGGCCGAGATCCATATGGCGCCCGAGCGCTCGGTGTGCTCGGTGCCGATGACCATCGCGAGTGCCATCGCCGCCCGCACCAAAAACATCAAGATCGGAACCGGGGTTCAGGTCCTGCCGTTGTGCCAGCCTTTGCGTCTGGCGGAAGACACGGCGACTGTCGATCACATCAGCCATGGAAGGCTGCTCTTCGGTGTCGGCCGCAGCGGCTTTCCGCGCGCCTACGAGGCCTACGGCATCCCCTACGGCGAAAGCCCCGAGCGCTTTGGCGAAGTGCTCGAAGTGGTCACGCGGGCCTGGACCGAGGAAAGGTTTTCGTTTTCCGGCAAATATTACAATTACGAAAATGTCTGTATCGTGCCCAAGCCGTACCGCAAGCCGCATCCCCCGATCCGGATCGCCGCCAACCGCGAAGAGTCGTTCATTTCCGCGGCAAAGCAGGGCTATGCGGTCTTTGTCGGCGCGCGCCGCGGCACCTTCGACGAGGTCCTGCCCAATTTACGCATCTACCGCGAGGCCTGGAAAGCGGCCGGTCACCCCGGAAACGGCGAGGTTTATCTGCGCGCCCCGGTCTATGTCGGCGATACGGTCGAGCAAGCGCTCTCCGACCCGCAAGAGAGCCTGATGCAGTTTTATCGATATCTGGGGGCGCGGCTCGAAGAATCGGCCAATCGCCCCGGCATTTTTGACACGGAGCGGAGGGTCGAAGGCGCCCAGCGGCTGCAGACGCTCACCTGGGATGAGGCGCGGCGCGGCCGTGCCATCGTCGGCACGCCGGAGATCGTCGCCGACAATCTCGCGAGCCTCCAGGAGCAACTCGGTCTCGCCGGCATTCTCGCCGAACTGAACACCGGGGGCCTGATCCCGCACGAACGGGTCATGCGTTCGATGCAATTACTGTGCGAGAAGGTGCAGCCGCGGCTCCATTGAGGGGGGCCGATGGTTCGGAGGCGACAATGACGCGATACAGAGAGCTCGAGCGGGGCGAGCTGGATGAGGCGCAGCGCCGCGTGTGGGACGATGTCGTGACCGGGCCGCGTCACGCCGTCCCGCCGCCGGCGCATGTCTGGCTCAACAGCCCCGGGCTCGCCGACCACGCCCACAAGCTCGGCGCCCATGTGAGGTTCGGCACCGATTTTTCGCCGCGGCTGACCGAAATCGCCATCCTGGTGACGGCGCGCTATTGGACCGCACAGTTCGAATGGCAAGCCCATGCCCGGCTCGCTCGCCAGGCCGGGCTCGCCGAGGAGGTCATCGCCGCGATCGCCGAGCGCCGCACGCCGGTTTTCACCGACCCCGACGAGCAGCTCGTCTACGATTTCTGCAGCACTTTCTACAGTAATCATGGCGTCGATGACGGCCTGTTCGAAAAGGTCAAACAGCGCTTCGGCGAGTGTGGGCTGGTCGACCTGACGGGTCTGATCGGCTATTATTCGTTCGTGTCGGTGACGCTCAACGTCTTCGAGGTCCCGGTTCCTCCGGGGGCGCAGCTGCTGCCGAAATAAACACGGTTTTTGGTGCGGAGGGGAGCGCCATGGAACCGAATTTTTTCGGAACGGAACAGGTCACTGAAGAGGACCGCGCCTATCGGGGATCACGGTTCTCGGAGGTACGCGCTGCTCTATTCGCGAACCCGTACCAGCGGGTCTGGGGGGCTGCCGGCGAGCCGCCAATGCCGATCTACGGCGTGAGCTTGGCCAGTGCCCTGCGCGGGGTGCTGCCGGCCGGATCGCCGTACTTTTTTCGTCAGGCGGTTGCGAGAGCCGTCGATTCGAGCGCCGATTTGCGATGGGGCGCCGATCGCAAAGGCTTCCGGCGGATCATTCATCCAAACGGCGTATGCCTGACCGGTCTATGGGAGATTTTCGAACAAACGCCGTATTCCGGTTATTTCCGGCGGGACAGCCGGGCGCTTGTCGTTGGGCGTTATTCGACGTGCTGCAAGGAGACGCGGCGCGGTCATGAACGGTCCTTGTCGCTCGTCGGCAAGCTCTTCCCAACCGCCGATCCCAGTCATAGCGAGCCGCTGCGTACCGCCAATTTCATCACTCAGCAGGACATCGGCGGGGACCGCACGGACTACATCAACGACGCCGAACTGCTCAACGCACCCAATACCACCAGCTGGCGCCGTGGCTTTGGTGTGCCGGTCTTGCTGGTCGAATCAATACTTTTCAATAAAACCGACAAGGAACCGACGCAACGCCAACTCTACCCAGTCGCCGAACTCGGCCAGCCGGAGGGCGAGCCGACGCGAGCGCCGGCTTTCATGCGGCTGCTTGTCGATTCGGCGCAGCCGAGAATCCCCGGCGAAGCATTGGATTTTCGCGACGAAATCATGGCGCAAATATTTGATCGAGGCGATCCCATACCCAAGCGAACTTTGACCTTTCACATCGAGGTCACCGATGAAGGGTCAACCAAAGGCCCGAATTTTTTTCAACGACGGACCTTTGCAAACTGGCAGCGGATCGGAAGGCTCGTATTTGACAACGCGGTGGTCTCCTATAACGGAGACTTTGTCATCCACTTCACCCATCCGACTTGGCGCGACGATCGCGACGACCCGTCGACGGCAACGCGAGTGGGCGAACGCAAAGTGCGTTGACCCTCACCCGCCACTGTTCCGGGCGATGAAGCCGAGCGTCGCCTCGGCACAGCGTTCGGCATGACTCGCTGCGACGTGGTAGGAGTTCCCGGGCAGGACCAGCAGGGTCGAATTGGCGATCTGCTGCTGCCAAGCGCGGGTCTCTTCCACAGAAGCGAGCCCGCTGCCGTCGGTCGTGATGACAAAAGTCGGGCACCGGATCTGCGTCAGGTCGGCCCTGATATCGGCACAGGCGATCGTCTTCATGAAGCCGATCTGGGTCGAGACCGCGGTGGCCCCCATGAATTTGATCCACCACTCAACGCCTTCGGCGGGGAAGGTGCCGCCGAGGCGGCCTGCCATCGTGCGGCGCGCCCAATGCTCAACGCCCAGTCGCTCGAATTCCTCGGCCAGCTCGGGCGCGCGTTCAGCCGCACCCTCACGCATTGGCGGGGGTGTGCCGACGACCGTCAAGGTCAGCACGCGCTCGGGCCGGCGCGCTGCGAAGGCGCGGGCGATGGTCCCGCCGATCTTGGCGCCGACGAGGTGAAAGCGCTCGATGCCGAGCGCATCCATCAGCCGCACAAAATCGCCGATGACGATATCGAGCGTCCAGGGGAAGTCGCGCGGCATCGGCGTCGAGCCGCCGAAACCGCGCATGTCCGGGCGGACGACGCGGAAACGGCGGGCGAGGCTGGGTACCCAGCCATACCACGCCGCTCCGCTTTCGGCATTGCCATGGAGCAGCAGGATCGTCTCCGACTGGCGCCAAGGGTCGCTAAAGTCGTCGACGAGATAGTGGAGCTGCCCGTCCGGTGAACACTGGAGTGTCGGCATTACGGTTCTTCCCTCGCAGCTGACTTCGCCCCGGAGATCGCCCGCGGGGCGAAGACAGCGTGCTCTTATTATCCCGGCTGGTAGGTCAGGGTCAGCGCGGCGACGCCGGCCGCAACGTTGAGGCCAGTGTTGCCTTCGATGCTGAGCGGCTGCAGCGAGATCGTGTTCCCGGATCCGCCGATCAGAACATTGGCCCCGACCCCGACGGCTGCAGTAGCACTTGCTGTGGCGCCGCCGTAGGATCCGGCCAGCGACCCGGGTGCCGTTGCGGTGGTCGGCGCCAGGACCGCCCAAACGAGAACCCCGCCCGCGGTATAGCCGATGTCGACGCCGAATTTGTCGATCGAGCCGACATAGTGTTGCGGCGGGCCTCCTGGCGGCGAGAAGCTGCAGTTGACTGCCTTCGAGGAGCCAAAGATGAAGCCAAAACCGCCGGCCACGTTGCAGCTGAGCACCCCGGCCTTGACGCCCTGCGCCTGCGCCGGTGCCCCGAACGCCAAAGCGCCGGCCATCAGGCCGAGTGCACTAACCGCTACCGTGAGTTTCCTGGGCATCCCGTCAATCTCCTGCTTGCCACATTCCGTTGTCGAGGCGCCAACCCCAACGTCCGGTCATATAGACCGGTTCCCTGCCCTTGTGCCACGGTTTCTTGACCTCGCGTTTCGCGTGTCCCGTGCAGCTCGACCCAACGTTTCGCTGACTGTCGACGCGGTCGCGGCCCGCCGAAAATCTACGAAAGCGGATGTGGGGAACCGAACTTCCGAGGCGGCCGAGCGTTGAGGCCAAAATAGAGGGACCTCGGCATGTCCGGCGAAGGTGCAAGCAGGCGAAACCGCGCGATTATGCCCGGCGTGTGGCAATCTCCTCTTTCCGAATTTATTCCGCTCGCGCCCGACGCGATTTTTTGGAACAATCGGCTTCTGCGGTCGCCATTGGGGCCGTGAACCGATTCGACAGGAAGCAGACTTGATCAGAGACAGGAATTTTCGTCAGACCCGACGCCGCGAGTTCGACGATGACGGCTACGACCCGCATCTCCGCGAATTCGGAGCGACACCGCGCTTTAGCCCATCACGGTTCGAGACCCCCTCCGGACCGCCGGTTCGCGCCGTTGTCAAATGGTTCAAGCCGGAAAGAGGATTTGGCTTCGTCGAGCTCACCGACGGCTCCGGGGATGCCTTTCTTCATGCGACGGTCCTCGAACGCGCCAGCATCGCTGCAGTGCAGCCGGGCGAAACGCTCGAGGTCCGTGTGGCGCCCGGTCAGAAGGGGCCGCAGGTCACCGAGGTTCTCAGCGTTGACAGCAGCACCGCTGCGCCGGCAGCGCCGCGGCGCTCTGCCTATCCAGCCGCAAACCGGCCGTCGCTTGAGACTGCTGTCGAAGAGGTCGGCACGGTCAAGTGGTTCAACGCGCAGAAAGGCTTCGGCTTCATCGTTCGCGAGGGCGGCGGCAAGGATGCCTTTGTGCACGCTTCGGTGCTGGAGCGCTCCGGCATCGGCACGCTCACTGAAGGCCAGCGCGTGCTGATCGACATTGCCGAGGGCCGCAAAGGCCCCGAAGCCGTCAGGGTCCGCCTGGCATAGCGCAGAACAGCCACGCCGCCGAGAGCCGGCAGAGGCGGACGGCTTTCAGCGCGGCAATGTTCTTCCCGACGACGCAAGCGCGCCGGGCACGTCCGCCCAGGTGCTTGAGGTCCGCGGCTTCAAAAATCGCTCTGCCGCGAAGGCGTGATCAGGGACGATAGCGGCACGGGAAGCGCTACCGCGACCGGCTGATCGCAACCACAATTCGCCTGCGTCTCGCTCCTTGGTAGCTCAGACGCGGGAGTACCGCGACAGGCCAAGGCACGCGGCGGTTTCTCAGCTCGACCGGGTGCCGCCTTTTATAGCAACATAGCGCCATGCTTCGCCCGTTCACCTTCGGTCGCGATACCCGGGTCAACCTGCTGCTCGGCGCCGGCCACTTCCTCTCCCATTTCTATCAGCTCTGTCTGCCGCCGTTGTTTATCGCGTGGCAGCAGGCCTTTGCGGTCTCGTTCGCCGAGCTCGGCGTGGCGATGGCGGTGATGTCGGGCACCGCCGCACTGCTGCAGACGCCGATGGGGTTTCTCGTCGACCGCTACGGGGCCCGCCCGTTCCTGATCGGCGGCACATTGGTGATGACCCTGTCGATTGCCGCGATGGGGTTCACCACAGCCTATTGGCAGATCGTTGGTCTGGCATTGCTCTCAGGGGTCGGCAGCTCGGTCTTCCACCCGGCGGATTACGCGATTCTGAGCGGCTCGATCGACCCGGCGCGGCTCGGTCGGTCGTTTGCGTTTCACACCTTCACCGGCAATATCGGCTTCGCGGCCGCACCGCCGGCGACGGCGGCGCTGATGCTGCTGCTCGGCTGGCGCGGTGCATTGATCTTCGTCGGGTTGCTCGGGCTCCCGGTGGTGCTGACGATCATCTGGCAAAGCCGCATCCTGGTCGACCAGAGGCACCGTTCGCGCGGCCGGACGGAACTGGCGACGTCCGGTGCGGGGCTCCTGTTGAGCCGATCGGTGCTGATGTTCTTCGCTTTCTTCATGGTGTCGTCGATGGCCGGCGCGGGCATCCAATCCTGGCTGATCACAATCTTGCATCAGGTGCACGGGCTGCCGGTCGCAGCCGCTTCTTCGGCCCTGACCGGCTACATGATCGGGCAGATCGGCGGGGTGCTCGCCGGCGGTTGGGTCGCCGACCGCACCGATCGCCACCTCCCGTTTGTGGTGCTGCTGACGATCGGTGCCGCGACGCTGTTGTTGGTGGTCGGCGTCGCCTCGTTGACCGAGGCGGCGACGATCGGCGTGCTCTTTGTCTGCGGCCTGCTGACCGGGGCGAGCCGCACGCCGCGCGACGTGATGGTCAAGGACGCCGCACCGCCCGGGCAGATCGGCAAGGTCTTCGGCTTCGTCAGCTCCGGCATGTCGCTGGGTGCGGCGATCATGCCGGTGCCTTACGGCACGATCATCGATGCCGGGCGGCCGGAGCTCGTTCTGGTCGTCGTCGCGGCACTGCTGCTATTAAGTCTATTATGCGCCGGCGGTGCCCGCGTCGGGTTCGCTCGCGCGCGGGTCGCGGTGGCCGCGGAATAGCCGGCGCCCGATAGAGAGAGATCACGACAGGAGAAGGCAATGCGCAAGGTCGGACCGAACTCGTTCACCGAAATCTATTTTGCCGGGTGCAATCCGAGCTTTGTCGAGACCAGCGACGGCTATGTCATGATCGATTCGCCGCAACAGCCGATCGACGCCGTGCGCTGGCGCGAGCGGATGGAGGAAAAGGCGCCGATCCGCTATCTGATCAACACCGAGCCGCACGGCGATCACATCTCGGGTAACGCCTATTTCCCGAATGTGACGGTCGTCGGCCAGGTCAAATTGCAGGAATGCTTCGAGCGCTATCTCTACGCCTTCGGCTCGCTCGAAGAGAAGCGCGAGCGGTTCAAGGAGACCGATCCGGACAGCGTGTGGCTCGTCGGGCACCCCGATTACCCGCCCGCGAACCCGCCCAAGCTGACCTTTACCGACACGCTGACGCTGAACGTCGGCAATCACACCTTCAACATCATCCACATGCCCGGCCATACCGCCCCGCAGACCTCGGTCCTCGTGCCGGAAGAAGGGGTCGTCTTCACCGGCGACAACGTCTTCTACAAGTGCCGGTCGTGGCTCCAGGAATGCGACCCGTGGGAATGGGGGCACGGCGATCCCTGCACCAAGGCCTACCTCAAGGAGCAGGGCCAGATTGTCGAGAACTGGGTCGGGTGCGTCGAGCGCTTTGTCGACTGCGGCCTCACCCCCGACGAGATCCTCAAGGAACCGATCGAGGTCACCAAGCAGGACCCCTACCCGATCGGCCAGCGCCTCTTTATGCACAATGAGCGGCTGACGGACATGATCGTCCGCAACCTCCACCAGCGCATCCTCGATAAAAAGCAGCAGCCTAACGCCTAAATCCTCACCACTCACCACAGACGTGCGGGCGCAGAGGACACGAATTTGCCCGCCACAGAACCATCGACCACCGATCGTGAGCCGAGACCTGGCGGGGTGAGCCCATCCGCCGTCGAAGCCGGTCGCCCGCTTCCTGCCGCTCTGCTCTATCGGCCCTGCGACCCGGCCGAGTTGCCGTTCGAGCAGGTCGGCGAGGTCGCGGATCTCCTGGAACCGATCGGTCAGGACCGCGCGGTCGAAGCAGTGCAATTCGCCGTCGCGATGCGCCACAAGGGCTACAACGTCTACGTGCTCGGCCCCAGCGGTACCGGCAAGCATACCGTTGTCCGCGATCTGTTGCGGCGCCGCGCAGACACTATGCCGGCGCCGTCCGACTGGTGCTATGTCAATAATTTCGCCGACCCGCAAAAACCGCGCCGCCTGCAGTTCCCGCCCGGACGCGGCACCGGGCTGCGCGAGGCGATGAAACGACTCGTCGAGGAACTGCGCGCGGCCTTGCCGGCGGCCTTCGAGCGCGACGATTACCGGGCGCGCCTCGACGTCGTCGAGCAGCAGTTCAAGCAACGCAACGAGCAGGCCTTTGGCGAGCTGCAGCGGCGTGGTGAGGAGAAGGGTATTACTCTGCTGCGCACCCCGATGGGGCTGGCGCTGGCGCCGCGGCGCGACGGCAAGGTGTTGACTCCCGAGTTGTTCGAGGCGCTGCCGCAGGCCGAGGGCGAGCGTATTCAGCACGATCTCGAAGAGATGCAGGGCGAGCTCGAAGCGGTCATGCAGAAGGTGCCGCAGTGGGAGCGGGAGCACCGGGAGGCCGTCCGCGAGCTCAATCGCAACACGACGGGTGCCGCGATCGCCCTGATGATGGACGAGCTGCGCGCCGGCTACTGCGACCTGCCCGAAATCGTGCAGCATCTCGACGCGATCGAGCACGACATCAAGGAGAACACCGACGATTTTCTGGCCCCGGCGCAACCGCCTCAGGGAACGCAGGTCCCGGCTCCGGTCGAAGAAGCCATGAGCGAGGCGCGCTTCCGCCGCTACCAGGTCAACGTCATCGTCGACAATGGCGGTCGGCATGGCGCTCCGGTGATTTATGAGGACAACCCGACCCATCAGACCTTGGTCGGCCGGGTCGAGTACATGGCTCGCTTCGGCACCCTCGTCACCGATTTCAACCTGTTGACTCCGGGGGCATTGCACCGCGCCAATGGCGGCTATCTGATGCTCGATGCCCAACGCCTGCTCTCGGGGAATTTGGGCTGGGCGTCGTTGAAGCGCGCGCTCAATGCCGGCGAGATCCGCATCGAATCATTGGAACAGTTGCTGAGTATGGCGAGCACCGTCTCGCTGCAGCCCGATCCGATCCCGCTCGACGTCAAGATCGTGCTGCTCGGCCCGCCCTCGGTCTATTACCTGCTGAGCTCGGTCGATGAAGACTTCAAGGAGCTGTTCAAGATCGCCGCCGATTTCGACGATCGGGTCGAGCGTACGCCGGAGACGACCTTGCTCTACGCCCGCTTCATCGCCGGCGTGGTGCGCC
>WNFQ01001294.1_pt1 | contig 17601 bp, 15 predicted proteins | sample 5400171 | NCBI WGS metagenome assembly WNFQ01 (sample SAMN13153356, study PRJNA577476) | soil metagenome | isolation source: 20 cm soil under Madrone tree | place: USA:California | collected 2016-06-14 | reverse complement strand
CGCGGCCCCGCAGCTAAATCGAGGCAATCCTGCCGCACCAGCATCGCCCGATTGCGCTCGCGACCAAGTACCCAACCGGCCAGTACACAACAAGTTGAAGTAGCCGTATTTGCCAACCGTCCCAAATCCCTGGTCGCCTATGGGTATTCATGAACAGCCGCAGATCCGGGTTCTGGATCACCATCGCAGCCAGGGTTGCGATTGCAGCGGTCCATAGGGTGGTGCGGAGCAGTGGTCGGAGCCTTGCCACCTCTACGCCTTGACGCATCCCCCATAGTGAAGGGCCCACGACCAGGACTGCCTGCACGATCAGCGGAAACATTTCGCGGTAAAACCTCAGCGCAAAAACCGGATCGTTGGGGTCGGGGAGGGAGGGGAAGCCGAACGCACGGTGTAGATACTGCGAAAAATAGGCAAGATACAGGGGTGCACCCAGAAGTGCTCCGAACGACAACATGAGACAAAGCAGAGCGCCGTTGACCCGAATGATGCCGCGCGATACGGACCCGAGCACAAAACCACTCGTCCATGACCAGCAAACCAGCGTTAAGTACCTCGCGAAGACAAGCGCGACGGTCTCGGGAAATGCATGCCAGAACCCGGCATTCCCAAGGTCGCCCCATTCCCAGTTGTTCGCGTACATCCAGATATAAACGGAGCTCTCGCCGGCCGTGCGCCTAGAAACGATCGAGAGCAGCATACCGAGCGGGACAACCAAGCCCATGAGAGACAGCCAAGGCTGCCAGTGCGTCCATAGCGCTGCCTGCCTCCGAACGACTAAACCAAGCACCTCGCGCAGAGCCTGGCTGCTAGTCTCGCCGGACTCCACGAGATCCCCGCGCACTGCCTCGCGTTCGCTGGGGTCCAGTATTCGGGACGAAATGTCGACCAAGCGCCAGCAGACTCGCGTCATCATCGGACCGCGGCTCGATTCGCCTCCCATGAAACACCTCGGCTTACTCGCGTCACCGCAGCGTAAAAATCGCTCGCCGCCTGGATGCCTTTAGCAGTAATGCGCACCATACGCTTGGGCCGGCCACCTCGTTGCGGGGTCGGATCCCCCATCCGCGTCTTGATGAAGCCCTTCGCCTCCAGACGATCCAGGGTCGTATAGAGTGCTCCGATCGAGCAACGGTGCCTGGTTGCGTTCTCGATCTCTTGCCGGATGGCAGCCCCGTAAGCGTCTTCGCCCAAGCGCGTGGCCGCGGTGAGCATCAAGTATTCGAACTCGCCAAGCATAATTACTACCACATTGTGATGGTAATGGGGCCCACTGTCAAGACTTGACGCAACTTGCGACGGGGTCTCTATGACTTCGGGCTGGATTTTTGTGATTTAATTGTCAGCATGGAACAGGGTGAAATTAGTCCGCGCCCCGTGGTGGGAGCGATCGTCGTGGCGAGCGGCCTCGCTGTGTCGTTCCTCCTGTGGCTGCTATACGTGCACCATGCTTCGGCTGATTTCGCCGGGCGCTGGATGTTTTTGCCGGCCCTCAACGCGCTTCTGAACGGATTGTGCGCGATTGCACTCTGCGTGGGATTGTATTTCATCAAACATCACAACAGGGAAGCGCATCGCACGAGCATGCTGCTGGCCTTCGCGTTCTCTTCCGTTTTTCTCGTCAGCTACATCGTGAACCACGCACTGCACGGCGACACGATTTTTCCCGGCCACGGCTCGGTGCGCACGCTGTACCTTTCCATTTTAGCCAGCCACGTAATCCTTTCCATGGTCGCTCTGCCGATGGTGCTGACGACGTTCTTTTTCTCGCTGACGGGCCGGTTCGCGATGCACCGCCGAATCGCACGCTGGACGTTCCCCATTTGGCTCTACGTTTCGATCACCGGCGTGGTGGTTTTCATGTTCCTCAAGGCATATGCGTACTAGACTCGGTATTGAGCCGGCCTGATTTAATTAATAGGAGCCGCCATGAACGTCCCTTCCACACCCCCAGCCAAATCGCCGTTATTCCCCTGCTCGCGCCGCGCCGCCATAGCGTTCCTGGCCTTCGCCGCCATCCTGCCACTGACTTTTTCCCCCGCCGCCCCCCAAGCCTCGACTCTCGTAACCCTTGCCAAAATCCGCGAAGCCTGGGTCCAAGACCTTCGCACCAAACAGCTCGAACCCATCCTGAAGTTCTATGCCCCAGACGCCGTCTTCCTCCAACCCACCGGCGAGCGCATCACCGGCTCCGCCGCCCTCCGCACGCTCTTCCAAACGATAATGGCCACCTTCAACAGCGACCTCACCCTCCACAGCCAGAACCTCGAGACATCCGGCGATCTCGCCTACGACAGCGGCGACTTCCAGGAAACCCTAACCACCATCGCCACCGGCGCTAAAATCACCGCCAAAGGCAGCTACATAATCATCTTCAAACGCCAGCCAAACGGCAGTTGGCAAATCGTTCAGCACGTCTGGACCGGTACCCCGCCACCTGGCACACAAGGCTTTAAGAGAGTAAGCGCAAGAAACCGCCGTTGATGACCATTTTTCCGCTGCTATCGCAGACCACCACGCGCACCAAGACCAGGTTCACGCGTGCACGAAAGTTCGGCTAGGCGCCGGTGGTGGGTCACTTCCGAGTCGCCGACCATGCGGGAGTCATCGAGTGGTGGTTCGAATCGAGAATGCGATGTCCAAAACGGAACAGTAACCTTCCCGCTCCTGTTTTACCCTTACAAGCAGGGCGTTGAACAATTGGAGAGAACCGAGCATTCAGGGCTGGGGCTAATTGGGGTTGCCTGATTAACGTTTCCAGGCACTCCCTTGAGGAAGTCACGGCGATTGGGTGCCCGGAAGGAGTTGAGTGATGAAGACAGCGGTTTGTTTTGCAAATTGCAGCAAAGACACGCGGAAGAGCAGAAACTGTTGGCGGAGAAACAGAAGCAGGAACGGCAGAACCAGTCCAAGCCTCAAAACGGCGCCCGTCCCCCGGAGCAAAAGCCTTGACCACGGATGACGGCCGCGCTCGGAAATTGACTGCTACACAGGCGCCCGAAAGGCTTCCAGGGTCCACACATCCTGCGCGTCTTCCCGGCGCAGGACGTAGCGCTCGCCATTGGAGAGCAACACGCGAAAATACGTTGCGCCGGGCGAGTACCAGCGGTCTTCCACGTCGGCAATGTCCACCATCTGCTCGTCAATCTGCAGCCTTACCGGGCGCTCGTCGCCCTTGTACCCGGCGTAGCACTCCACGCGCACGGTTCGCTCACCCACTGGCCCGCACGCCTTTGCGGCTCTCGGCCAGCTCCGCATTCCACGCCGCGCCCAAAAAAATAATCACCGTGGAAAGCTCCATCCAAATCAGTAAGCCGATAACCGCTGCCAGTCCGCCGTAAATGATTCCATACGGCATCTTGCGCACATAAAATCCAAACGCGAGGTCCGCCGCCCACCAAAGCAGCGTGGCAATCAGCGCGCCCGGCAGAACGCTGGTCAGACTTTGTTGCCTCGGCCGCGCCCATCTATAAATGACGGTGACCGCAATCATGGCCAGCAAAATCGCAATCCCGTGGAAAAAAACGCCCCACCACGTTTGCAGCGAAGTACCTTTCCCGAGCTCCGCGCCAACCAAGCGCCGCAATGGCTTCCCGAACACGCCGAGAATCGCTGCCATCAGCAGCGGCGCAATCGTCAAGATCAGCAGCGCCAGGGCGCGCAACTGTCGCGCAAGAAATCCCGGCCGTTCGCGATCTCCGTAAATTGTATGGATTCCTTCCATCAACAGCCTCATCACTTGCGTGCCGGCGAGCAGCGTTCCTCCCAGACCCAGCAACGCCCACTTCCATGCGTCTGGTCCGCGTCTCACCAGAACTTCCGACACAATTTGCTGGCTTCCCGGCGGCAGGAAACTTGTCAAATCAGAGATCAAATCGAATAGGTTGGTGCGCAGGCCAATCGGACTGGTGGCTAAACCGACGGCAATCAGCAAGGTAGGGGAGAACGCCAGGAAGAGATTAAACGCGATGGCCTGCGCGATCATGCTGCAGCGGGGAAACACCCTCCCGAACATGCTCAGCGCGCGCTTGGAGAGGGCGGCGGATGCAATCATCGTTCGGCATTATACCCGCGCAAGCGATTTTCCCAACGCGCCATCGCTCGCATCTCAAAGACGAGATGTTCCTTGCCGGCATTCCGTACGCGGGTAGAATGTCCTCCGCCAGAGCATCGCCCTTTGTAATCGGAGAGGGAACCATGAACAAACTGCAAGTGAGTATTCGCTCGAATCGTTCGGCGCGCACGATCTATTTATTGCTGGCGTGTTTGTCGCTGCTCCTGGCAGTCACTCTCTCCGCGCAAGCGCCGGAAGGCGGCGCTAAGACCGGCATCGTGCGCCAGCTTTCCGACGTGAATTTCCCGCCGGGAGACGGTCCTGACTGCCTGCAGTTTGTGCTGGAAAATGGCGGCCTGAAAACTGGTGCCAGCGCCGCCATCATGAAGGCGGCGCCCAAGTGCGTGGTTCCTCCGCACTATCACACCGCGGAAGAGCAGTTGATCATCGTAAAAGGATACGTCTCCACCGGAATGGAAGGGATGAAGGACATCGTGCTTGGTCCGGGCGGCTTTGCCATGATGCCCAGCAAAGCGCCGCATTGGTTCACCTGCACGGCCAAAGAGGAATGCCTGATGTTCGTAACCTTCGACCGCGCCTACGACATCGTCTGGCTCAAGCCCAGCAAGTAGCGCCGCTTTTTGGAGTACGGCGGTCTGGCTCATCCTGCGTGCCGCCGTACACCTTCAACGTCGCCTCCGCCTGTGCAGGCAACTCCCCCCGTCCGCTTCCAAGACTCCTTTTCCCATAAACGGTCACTCGACATTTCACCGTTTCGCCCGGAATCTCCCGTAAGCAGCGCCTCTGCAAGGAGTTGCCGCTCCTGTAAAATCGGCAGCTCAGGTGCAACCATTTCAGGCTGTAGACGTCCTACATGCTAGGGTGTAGAATCTCTACTCCCGGAGGTGGAAATGGCCCCGCGCTACCAGAACCGCATCGAGCTGCTGCAGGGAACCCTCGATCTGCTTATCCTGCAAACCCTTCAGTGGGGGCCGCACCACGGTTACGGCATCAGCCAAGCCATCCGAGCCAGCTCCGGCGACATCCTCCAGGTTGATACCGGTTCGCTCTATCCTGCGCTGCACCGCCTCGAGCGACAAAAATGGATTTCCGCCGACTGGAAACTTTCTGAGAACAAACAACGCGTCCGCGTCTATCGCCTTACGGCGACCGGCAAGAAGCAGCTCCTCTCCGAACGCTCGCGTTGGGAACAGCTTTCCGATGCCATTGCCGGCGTCCTAAGCCCAGCAAGACGGGAGAGCTGACCGTGAAATTTCCATGGCACCACGATCGCAAACAGCAAGAGTTGGAACAGGAGCTGCAATCCCACCTGCAAATGGCTGCGCATGACCGCATGGGCCGCGGGCAAGCTCCGAGCGACGCTGCGCGCTCTGCCCGTCGCGAATTCGGTAATGTAGGACTGGTGCAGCAGGTGACAAGAGACCAATGGGGCTGGCGCTGGCTCGAAGAATTGCTGCAAGACCTACGCTACGGCGCGCGCATGTTGCGCAAGAATCCCGGCTTCACGCTCGTCGCCGTCCTCACGCTGGCCATCGGCATCGGCGCCAATACCGCCATCTTCAGTATGGCTCAGGGATTTCTCCTTAAACCTTTATCAGTGCCTCATCTCGATCGCCTAGTCGCCATTGGCGAGTTGCAAGCGCATGACCGCAACGACACGATTCGCGTTTCCCCGGCAAACTATCTCGACTGGGTATCGCAAACCCAGTCGTTCGACCACATTTCCGCATTCGATTGGGAAAACGTGAATCTCAGTGGAGTCGGCACACCCCTGACAGCCCAGGGAATTCATGTCTCGACAGATTTTTTTGAGGTGCTAGGCGTCAAGCCCCTTCTAGGACGCACCTTTTTGCCGGAGGAAGACACGCCCGGACACGACCAGGAAGTGATTCTCACGCGTGGTCTTTGGGAGCGGCAGTTTGCCGAAGATCAAACCGTCGTTGGAAAAACCCTCCGCCTCGACACCCGTCCTTACACGGTCGTCGGCGTGATGGACCAAGATTGCAAATTCCCGCAGACCGTCGAACTCTGGTTGCCGCTCGCGCTGGACCCGAAGGCACGGCACAACCGCAACGATCGTTACCTGCAAGTGATGGCGCACCTCAAAACCGGAGTTGCCCGCGAACAGGCCGCAGCGGAAATGAAGACGGTCGCCGAGCGGATCTCCGAGCTGCACCCCCAAAGTAACCGTGATTGGAGCGTGCAGGTGATCCCTCTGCGGGACTACGCGATCTTCCACGGCAGCGCTCCATTCATGTTTTTGCTCATGGGAGCCGTAGGATTTGTGTTGCTCATCGCCTGCGCGAATGTGGCCAACCTGCTATTCGCTCGCGCGACGGGGCGCAGCAGAGAAATTGCCGTGCGCGCTGCTGTCGGCGCCACCCGGTGGCGGATTGTGCGCCAACTACTCTCGGAGAGTCTGGTTCTCGGTCTGCTCGGCGCTGGTGCCGGACTCTTGCTAGCGGAATGGGCAATCTACTTCATCCAGGCGAACATGCCCCCCGACCTCGTGCGGTTTGTTGCTGGTTGGGACCAGATTCGTCTGGACGGCACGGTCTTCGTCTTCGGTCTGGCGGTTGCCGCGGTTGCAGGCATCCTCGCGGGTCTTGCACCGGCCTTCCAAAGCTGGCGGCCGGATTTGAACTCAGTGCTCAAGGAAGGAGCGCGAACTAGTTCCGGCAGCCGCTCAAGTCACCGCTTGCGCAGCGCCTTTGTGGTTGCCCAAGTATCGTTGGCGTTGGTGCTGATGGTCGGTGCCGGACTCATGGTCAGGGGGTTTCGCGCCCTACTCGATACTAATCGCCGCTTCCAGCCGGAAAGTCTGCTCACCCTGCGTCTGACTCTGCCCGATTCCCCCTCTTACAAGGACCCACACCGCCGCGCGGCATTTTATGACCAAACGCTGAAGGAGCTCGCGGCACTCCAGGGTGTTCGCGCGGCTACGCTGGTCACAGGCTTTCCTTTTTCCGGATTAATGAACGACGGACCTTTCAGCATCGCCGGCCAGCCGCCGACCGATGCGGGTGTACAAAGATTCGCCGTCATCAAGGACATCAGTCCGAATTATTTCGCGACGATGGGCGCCCCGTTGGTCGAGGGGCGCGCGTTCAGCGATTTTGACGGGCCGGATTCCGCTCCCGTCGCTCTCGTCAGCGAACGCTTGACCAAACTTTATTGGCCCGACAAAAGCGCGGTGGGCCGCAGCATCAAGGTTGGTGAGCAGCCTTCTGAGCCCTGGTTGACGATTGTCGGGGTGGTTGGCGATATCAAATACAATTGGTCGGCTTCCTCGCCGGAGCCCGTTATCTACCGGCCATACCGCCAGTCACCCCAGCATTACGTGGCTTTCGGCTTGCGCGCCGTGGGAGATCCGGACTCTTTAGTCTCGGCGGTTCGCCTCGCGGTTGCTCGCGTGAGCAGTGACCAGCCCATCTTTAACGTGGAGACCTTGGACCGCGTGATCCACGACAACACTCTTCCAATCGCTTATGTTGCGGTCATGATGGCCGTTGCGGGAGCGCTGGCTTTGCTGCTTGCCTCCATCGGCGTGTACGGAGTGATGGCCTATTCCGTCGCCGAGCGCACCCACGAGATCGGTGTCCGCATCGTGGCGGGGGCGCGACCCGCGGAGGTCATGCGGCTTGTCCTCGGTCGAGGCTCTCGGCTCATGCTTTTGGGATTTGCCTTTGGGCTTCCGAGCGCCTTCGGCTTGGCTCGCCTGGAAGCGAATTTGCTTGCGGGAATCAGCGCCAAGGACTTCTGGACGTTTTCCTGGGTTTCTGCGCTGCTGGGGGTCGTGTCGCTGCTGGCTTGCTACATCCCGGCGCGGCGTGCCATGCGCGTCGACCCCATCGTCGCCCTACGTTACGAATAAGGAGGCGGACCATGAGACTCCCGTTCTGGCGAAGATCCGAGCAGCAAGCGCAACTCGAGCAGGAAATCCAGTCCCATTTGCAAATGGCTGCCAGCGATCGCGCCGAGCGCGGCGAATCCGCGGAAAAAGCGGAGCAAGCCGTCCGCCGGGAATTCGGCAACGTCTCCCTGATTCAACAAGTTACGCGCGACCAATGGGGATGGCGCCGGCTCGACGAATTGCTGCAAGACCTGCGCTACGGCGCGCGCATGCTGCGTAAGAATCCGGGCTTCACGCTCGTCGCGGTGCTCACCCTCGCTCTCGGAATCGGTGCCAACACGGCCATCTTCTCCGCCGTCTATACGGTCCTCGTGAAAACCCTGCCTTATCCGCAAGGCGATCGCCTGGCTATGGTTTATGAAGACGTTCGGTTGCCGAACTATCAGAACAGAAAGAATGAGTCCTCGCCGGGGAATTTCTCCGACTGGGCGAGACAGAACACTGTCTTCGCAAACATGGCCGCGTACCGCAACCGGAGTTTCAATCTCACTGGTGACGGGGAGCCAATGCGGGTGGAAGGAGAGTTGGTCACCTCAGAATTCTTCACTACGTTGGAGATCAGCCCCGCTTTGGGTCGCGTATTTGCACCGGAAGAAGATCGACCCGGCAACTCTCACGTATTGATAATCAGCGACAGCTTGTGGAGAAACCGATTCGGTTCCAGTACACAAATACTCGGCAAGAAAATCCGCCTCGACGGCGACAGCTACACGATCGTAGGTGTGATGGCGCCCGGGTTTCATTTTCCTGATTTTGACGACGAGCTCTGGGCTCCCATGGGAATGAGTCCTGCGGAGCTGAATAATCGCGGGAGTCATTTTCTTCTCGCGTTTGCACGCCTGAAGCTGGGAATTACACTGGCGCGCGCTCAAGCGGAGATGAATTTCCTCGCTAAACATCTCACCGAACTGTATCCCGCGACGAATACCGGGCAGGCCGTAAATGTGGTTAGCCTTCACGATGACATTGCGGGCCCCGTACGCCCCGCGCTCTTAGTGCTCATGTTTGCCGTAGGGTTGATCCTGCTGATTGTCTGCGCGAACGTGGCGAACCTGCTCCTCGCGCGCACGTCGGTGCGCCGGCGTGAAATTGCTATGCGGCTCGCGCTCGGCGCTGGCCGATCAAGAATTGCGCGGCAATTGTTGACGGAGAGCGTTCTGCTCGCCCTGCTCGGCTGTGCCTCAGGTCTGTTGCTGGCACGCTGGTGCGTAGCCGGGCTCAAACTGCTGGCGGCTTCCATCCTTCCGCGCGCCCAAGAATTCAGTCTGAACGGTCCCGTACTCATCTTCAGCGTGGCTCTTTCGATTTTTGCGGGAATTATGTTCGGTGTCGGGCCCGCGCTGCAGGCAGCCCGCGGGAGCGTCCATGAGACGCTAAAGTCTGGAACTCGCGAATCGCCAACGGGTTCGCGCTTTCGAATGCGCAGCCTGTTGGTAATTCTGGAAACCGCGTTGGGTGTTGTCGTCGTGATTGGCGCCGGTCTTCTGTTGCGCAGTTTCCTGCGCATCGAACATGTCCCGCTAGGATTCGATCCGCGGGGCGTGCTCACGTTCCGCGTCATTCCCCGTGGCGAGCGATATGCCCAGTTGACGCAGCGCGTCACCTTTTATCAGCAAGTGCTTGAACGAATCGAAGCCCAGCCAGGCGTAAAGTCCGCCGCTGCCGTTAGCTTTATCCCGCTGACTCTTGCCCGTGGAAGCAAAGGATTCACCATTGAAGGTCGCGCGCCCACTGCTCCCGGCCAAATCCCCATGGCCGGATACGACGTCGTCACGCCGCGCTATTTTGCAACCATGCGAATCAATTTGCTCCAGGGGAGAGACTTCTCGTGGCGCGACACGCCGCAAGCTCAGCCCGTCGTGATGATTAATGAAGCGATGGCCAAGACTTACTGGCCGAATCAAGATCCCCTTGGAAAGCACATTCGGCAGGGTGGCCCGGATGACAACGAATTTCCCTGGCTGACGATCACCGGCATCGTTGCGGACGTTCGCGAGGTCGACCCAGTAACCGAGCCTCGGCCGACCATGTATTTCCCCATCGCACAGTTCGCGGATCCCGCAGGAATTCTGCGGGACTGGGCCGTGCGCACCAATGATGACCCTCGAACGATTGCCGCCAACGTTCGCGCCGCGGTCTGGGAGATCGACAAAGACCTGCCTATCACCAGAATCCGCACCATGGAAGGAGTCCGTTCCATGTCCGTTGTCTCTCCGCGGCTGAACCTACTGCTTTTTGGACTGTTCGCTGCGCTCGCACTGGTGCTCGCGAGTGTCGGGATTTACGGAGTGACTGCCTACAGCGTGGCGCAGCGCACCCGCGAAATCGGCATCCGCATGGCGCTAGGCGCAACGCAAGCGCAAGTGATGCGCGACGTGCTCGGTTACGGCGTGCGGCTAACGAGCCTTGGACTGGTGTTCGGCCTCGCTGGCGCACTGGCGGGCACGCGCGTGCTCTCCTCATTGCTCTACGGTGTGCGTTCCACCGATGCGATCACGTTTGTCGCGGTATCCATCGTCCTTACGGCTGTCGCGTTCATGGCCAGCTATCTTCCGGCGCGCCGCGCCATGCGCGTCGATCCCATCATCGCCCTGCGTTACGAATAAATTTGCTAAATTTCGTCTGTCCCGATTGAACTATTTGCTTGCCAATCCGTCTTACGGCATAGCAGACGTGACTTGTAATCCGCTTTGCGCTACGGTACGGAAACGTTGCGTGGCGTCCTGGGCGAACGGCTAGTCTGACCGAGGAGGTATGCGGACATGAGAATCCTGACTCTGTTCGAGACGATCTCGTTGGATGTGCGCATCGCGATTCGCAGTCTCCTGAAGAATCCCGGTTTCCTGGTCGTCGTCATATTGTCGCTGGCCTTGGGAATCGCGGCCAACTGCACAATCTTCAGCGTTGTAGACACCCTCCTCTACCGACCATTGCCGTATCCCCAGCCGGAAAAGCTCGTAGTGATTTGGCAGACGGAACAAGCGCACCCGGACCAACGCAATGCTCCGCCTATCGCGCAACAGGTCGACTGGAACAAGCAGAATCATGTCTTTGAAGACATCGCGCTGATCAGCTTCAACGACACGGCCAGCGTTTCCGGCCTCGGCGAGCCGAGACCGCTGCGCACGCAATACTTGACTCCTAATCTTTTCAGCTTGCTCGGCGCGAAACCGATTATTGGAAGAGTGTTTCTGGCCACGGAAGCGCAAGACAAAGCTCAGACAATAGTGATCAGCTACGAATTCTGGAAGCGCGAGCTCAACAGCGATCCCCAGGTGCTGGGAAAAAGCTTCTCCATCGAGGGCGTGGTCTCGACCATTGTCGGAGTCATGCAGCCTCATTTCTCTCCCTTTTATGGCGGCCGCATCGACTTGTGGGTGCCCATCAATCCGGAGAGCAGCCGCTATTCGACACGCATCGATCATTGGCTGATGCCCGTCGCGCGCTTGAAGCCGGGCGTCGCCATCGCGCACGCGCAAACAGAGATGGACGTGATCTCGCGCCGCCTGGAGCAGGAATATTCGGCGACCAATAAAGGCACCGGCGCGATCGTTCTTCCGTTGCACGACGACCTTTTCCGCTTCGCCGGACCAGTGCTTTATCCGCTCTTTGGCGCAGTGGCGTTTGTTTTGCTCATTGCCTGCGTCAACGTCGCCAACCTCTTGCAGTTCCGCACCGAGACCCGCCGCAAAGAGTATGCCCTGCGCTCTTCTCTCGGCGCCGGGCGGCGCCGGTTGATTCAGCAGTTGCTGACGGAAAGCGGACTGTTGGCTCTTTCCGGAGGCTTGCTAGGCACGGCCCTGACCTATGCCGGAATCAAACTGCTTGTTGCGCTGGCCGGAGACTTTCCGAATGCAGCCGACGTCGGCGTGGATGGCCGGGTTCTGCTGTTTACGCTGGGTGTCTCGCTGCTGACAGCCATCCTGTTTGGTTTGGCTCCCGCGATTCAAGCTTCTCGTCCCGACCTGAATGTCGTGTTAAGGGAAGGCGAACGCAAGACAACCAACACTTCGGGGCGGCTGGCTCGGCACTCGCTGGCCGTTGCCGAGGTGGCCCTCGCCATGGTGCTGCTGGTCGGCGCCGGGCTGATGATCAATACCATGCTGCGCTTGCAGCGCGTCAACCCCGGATTCAACGCCAGCCATGTGTTAAGCATGGATTTCCAACTCCCAGAAGGAGGGAAGTATGTAGAGCGCGTGCCGGGCGGGGACATGGAAAAGACGCTGCCTTCGGTCACCGCGTTCTATCAGCGTCTTTTAGAAAAAACCGGCCCGCTGGCCGGGGTGGAGTCCGCTGCGCTGATCGGGGCGTTGCCCACGCGGTGCTGCCCTGAATTCTATTCGTTTGCGATTCTCGGGCATCCGGCGCCGTCGCCGGAAAATCGACCGCGGGCCGGATATAGCGAAGTCAGCTCCGGAATATTCAGCACGCTGAAGATTCCGCTGGTAAAGGGGCGCTACCTCGACGAGCACGATACGGAGGCCGCACCGTGGGTCATCGCGGTCAACCAAGCTTTCGCCAACAAGTTTTTCCCGAACGAAAACCCCCTCGGCCAGCAAATCCTCTTGCGATACGACCCGTATCCGGTGGACGAGGCGCGGCCCCGGCAGATCGTCGGAATTGTCGGCGACGTCAAACATTTTGGCCCGGGTCAAGAGACGCCTCCCTTTGTGTACGCCCCGTTCAGTCAGCAGCCGCCGGTCTTTCCGGGCGGCGCCGCCAGGGCTCACCTGCACAAGGCGTTAGTGTTGCGAACACTATCCAGCCGGATGAGCGGCGAGACGAACTTGGCCGTGAGTGTGAAGAAGGCATTGGCCGAGATCGACCCCAATCAGCCCGTTACGAATATCATGACCATGGACGCGGTATTGCAGGCCTCGGTCGGCGATTCGCGTTTCTTCATGCAGCTATTCGGCATCTTTGCGGGCGTCGCCGTCTTGCTGGCGGCGGTCGGCATCTACGGCGTGATGTCCTACTCGGTGAGCGAGCGCACTCACGAAATCGGCATCCGCATGGCGCTGGGCGCGCATCGCAGCGACGTCCTCGGGCTGATTGCCAAGCTTTGGCTCAAGCTCACACTCATTGGAGTAGCCATCGGAATCGGCTTGGCCGTCGGCGTGGCTCGCCTGATCTCCAGCTTTCTGTTCGGAGTCAAGCCGACCGATCCCCTGACGTACGCGGCGGTGGCAGTGGGACTGGCGGCTGTCGCGTTGCTGGCCTGTTACATTCCGGCGCGGCGAGCAATGAAGGTCGATCCGCTCGTGGCGTTGCGCTACGAATAAGTCGCACCACTTTGCATGCCCGATTCCCCGTCGTTACGAATAGGGCACATCGCTCGCATTGGGATACAACTGTCCCGAAAAATCCACGCATCCAACCTCGAACCCAGCCAACATTCTAAAAAAAGGGGACGTTCATGCGCATTTTCGCGTTAATCTTCACTCTCGTTTTCGCCGCACTCCTGTTCGCCACACCTTCACACGCCCAGAAGATCGAGCTCTACGGCGGCTATTCCTTTACCCATGCTCCCGTTACGTTCCTGCAAACTGCGGCGCTATGCCCCGTCCCCGGCTGCCCCACGGCCGCGAACACTCAACATCTCAACCTCAACGGCTGGGAAGCTTCTGCTGCTCTAAACGTTCTGGGCCCACTCGCTCTCGCCGCCGAGTACAGCGACACTTCCGGCTCGTACCAGGGCTCTAACACGCACTTGAAAACCTATCTCGTTGGCCCGCAGCTGCGGTTCCCTGGGCGCATTTCTCCCTTCGCGCATGTTCTAGTCGGCGGCGCCCACGAATCCGTTGGCTCCAGCACTGCACCGGTATTCACTGCCCCCACTACGCAAAACGGCTTTGCCGCCACGCTCGGCGCCGGTCTGGACCTGAAGTTGTTGCCTCTTCTGTCTTTGCGTCCCATCGAGATTGACTACCTCCTTACCCATTTCAACTCCACGACCCAGAACCAACCCCGCTTTTCCGCAGGCCTCGTGTTGCGCTTCTAAAGCGGTCTGAGAGTTGACATGGACAGTGGCAAGCAGAGGCGGCTTGGAACCTGAAACCTCGCGTAGAAAAGAACTGAAATGAACTGAACTGAAATGAGGGAAAAAAGCCCGGCGATTTGCACCGTCGGGCTTTGCTGAAAGAATCGGGCAGACGCTAGAGTGCGTCCGGAAGCGGTCGCACTCCGCACCGCTCAGCCTCACACTCGTCCAAGACTTCTTTCGCTTCAGACTGGCTCAGCACACCTTTGCGCACCAGCATCCGAACAAGCCGCCCCGTGGGGTCTAGCTCGTGTGCCAACGCCTTGTTTGATAGCGGGAACGGATTCTCGACGATAGTGCGCGGCGGCAAGCCCAGTTCGCTCAGCCAAGTCTCCAGGACGGCCTTCTGCGACCCCGTGAGCTCCCCGAACACCAGCCCCATTCCGGAACCCGCGTGCCGTGCACTGACGTTCGCAAGCGCGTCAAGAATCAAGCTCGCCCGGTGAATCTGCAGCCGCACCGCGGCGCCCACCGGAAGCGGGTTCAGCGTATCTACATAGCAGCCTTGCGCGCTCAAGTCCGATGTGCGCGCCTGAATGCGCGAGCCAGTGCACATCTCCACCATCTCGACCGGCGCGATAAACGGCAACCGTGTAGCACAGCGGCGCTCACTCGGTGCGGTGGTCGCTATCGGGGTTCCTTGCATGCTCGTGGATGACGCAACGGGCCGCGGCCCATCGGGCTGTGTGCTGGCCAGTTGCGCACAAGCCAAGAGCGCCACCGCTACTCCGTACCCGTCTTCCCGTCTGTGTACGCGCACTACCTCCCCGATTTGCTCCAGGTTCACCGCTCCAGCGCTCGGGTCGTGCGGAGAAGTCACCCGGACGCGCATCCCCTTGTAATAGCGGTTCAGCTCCGTGAAGAAATAGATGGCCTTTCGCGAAGCGTTTTGCGTCAGGCGTATTTCATCGAAATTTCCGTCGTTGAAATCCGCGCTCCGAATCCGTATCTGCAGGGAAATACCCGCGCGGCGCATCTGCCGGCGCTCTGTCCGCGTTGCAGGGACAGCGGCGGACAGCGTGGGTGCTACAGAACTCAAGCGTTCGGACATGGTTTAGGCGAGCCTTGGTGCCAGACCTGTAGCGGTCTACACTTTCTGCCAGTATTGTCGTCGCGCAGCCACGAACTGCACATAGAACAGGGGTACCGCATTAAGGGGTACTAGCGGAGAGGCCGTGACTGGTAAAGGTCCGTTATGTTAACTATAGTGTTATCGGCACTTTCATCGTTCGCTGCGCGAGTACATTGCGCCGCACCGATACAATTTCTGCTCCGGCAGTTCCTGCACGTATACGATTTGCGCGGGCACAAAGATGGCTTGATCGCCCGGCGAATACGGAACGGCTACCTCAATCAACGTCTTCTCAAAGTACTTCTGTTTGCTCTTGAAGCGAAGGCCGCCGCGCGACATGTCTTCGCACGCGACAATATCGTCCTGCAAGTTTGGCCGCCGCACGCAAGCCTTGAAGGTCACGCGCATGCGCGCGTGCTTTCGCCGATTCTCGCGCTCCTTCGTGGCAACGCCGGCGCCGGATGACGCTGCGGCGGGCGCCTTCGCCTGTGCCACGTCGGTGGCTGAGGGTTGCGCGGTGACTGGCTCGAGCGCGGCTGCGGGCTCAGGCGTTTCCGTCTCCATCCAGGCAGACCCAGCGAACGCGGACGTTTTTTGCGGTGCGATGTCCGGCCTCTCGGGCGCCCGCCACGGATGCGGGGCGGCTGGCAAGCCTAAGGCGCCTGGTTCGCCGGGCGCGTCCTCGGAGGGCGCGCTGCCCGCGGCGGCCAGCTTCCACAGCGTCGACGACCCGCACTTCTTGCAGTAGCGCACGATGCCCTTGTTGATGGCCATTACGTCGGAGGCCAGATCGCTGTGGTCGGCCATCTCCCCCATACGGCAATTGCTACACTCTAGAAGGGTTTGGCTGGCCCGCTTTTCGGCTTCCGATAAATCCGGGAAATCGAGGCCCCAAAAATTGATCTGGGCGTCCAGGAAAGCCACGCCATAGATGTAGGTGTCGTCTTGGGACCCGATCTGGCCGACCACGCGGGCCTCGATTTCTTTGTGGGACACCTCGCTGCGAATCACCAGTTCCTGCTCGGCGGAGAGTTTGTAGGTCGAGACGATACCCGCGCCGTGCCGACTAAGCAGCACGGTCTTGGTACGCTCGGAAAACACGCGACCTTCGATGTCGCTGCCAACGAGAGTGATAGCGATCTGTTTGGGAATGCGTCCACTGCGACGTGTGCCGTCTGCAGGCATAAGTCTTTGCGCTGGCGGAAGGGGGGCGAACTTGAGGCGATAGTAACACAGTAGAAGGCCGAAGAAGGCCGGAAGGCCTGAATGTCTGGACGTCGAATGTCGAGAACGGCAAGCAATCGTCCAAGTGCCGTGACGATTTGCTTCGATAACTTCCCCGAACCCCGTTTCTGGACCATGAGGAGCGGAGAATCTGTTCAAATAACACACGGTTAACGCTCAGCCAAATAGGTTCCCGTTATATATCCCAAAGTTGCCCCTATCAGGATGTCGGAAGGGTAATGCTTTTTCGCAGGATAGCGCGAGAGGCTGACTCCCGTTGCCAGCGCATACGCTCCCCACTTCACCCATCTATTTTTGGGATATCGGTGAGCGACTACCGCCGCAAACGCAAAGCTTGTGGCTGAGTGTCCGGACGGAAAGGCCCTTCCGCCGCCCCAGAACCTGCCCGTACTGCCTGGTTTGGTAGGGAATTGACGGTCGAACGCGAGCTTGAGAGCCAAGTCTACAGTGCCCGCCGCTCCCATGGCAGCGAGTGCCTTGAATCCCGTATCGCGCAAATAGAAGTGATACTTGCCACACCCTATGCCATACGCGAGAACAGCTGATCCAAGCTCAAGCCCGAGGCCGACGTTTGACCACTGCCCTGCGGTCTGCTGTAAGGACATGGACTGAATGCGATTGTCAGCGGGTCGGTCTACCTTTGCGATCAGTACCCCGGTGGCTGCCAGGATTGGCAGCTCCCATTTCAAATTGCGGGGACGAACAGCGCCTCGGGGAACAGCTTTCAATCCATGCCCGAATTGCGAAGCTTCAGTCCACGTATCGCGGCCAAACTCATGGATACTGCAACCCGCATCTGTGGCTGCGTCTTGCGTGTATGGTTGTTGTTGATTTTCTTGGGCCTGCTCTGCGGATCGCGGAGTGCCGGAGCCTGGTTTCGTCTCTTGCGTCAGTTCACCGGATGAGTCGGTCGTCTGAGCGAACGCTGCCCTTGGGCCATAAACTACAAGGGCACAGATTAGCAGAGAACAGGCAATAAACGGGAAAGCGCCTGTGATCCGAGAAATCACCATGATTCTGAAAGCTCCTCTCAAATTTAGATGCATTCTCAGCCGCAGTCGCCGGGGCTGGGAAGTCGCGACCTCGCGGTCCACTTGCCTGTGTAGCCGGATTACCAGACATCTCTAACAATGTCGGCCCTGTCAAATCCTTTTTGAGCAGACTTCTCCATTCACTCCTGTGAGTGGTCTTGTTCGTTCTCTTTGACCTCTGCATCGACGACCACGGCTCGTTCGTAATCTAGCGGTCGGCTTCAG
>WNFQ01008777.1_pt1 | contig 17607 bp, 13 predicted proteins | sample 5400171 | NCBI WGS metagenome assembly WNFQ01 (sample SAMN13153356, study PRJNA577476) | soil metagenome | isolation source: 20 cm soil under Madrone tree | place: USA:California | collected 2016-06-14 | reverse complement strand
CAAGTGTTCTTCCCGAATTATGCGCCCGGACAGTGAGATGCGCCGCCATGCCCTCCGGCGCGGACAAGTTCGCCCGGATGAAAACGACCAACTGTTCGCTCCGCTCGGGTCGCACAAATCACGATGCCGCGATACGCAATGGCATTTGCCTATTGCTGCCTGGTTCTTACTCGGCCATGCGTTGCGCGGCTCGGTCCTTGATGCTGCGATTGATTCACGCGGCGCATCCGCGATTCTGGTGTAAGAATCAATCGCTTGGGTGTGTTGGAGACGATGCTGATGACAAATCCGATCGGTGAATCCGACTTGACATCAATGGACAACGAATGAGCAAACGAGGCGAGCGCAAGACTTCGCTCTGGCGGCGGTTGGGGTTCGTCTTGGCGGTAGGCTTAGTGACGGCGAGGCCAATGGCAGCATTCGGGCAAGCCGATCCGGCCGAATTTGACGCCGCGGCCGCGGCCTACAAGAAGTCCGCCGCCACACAAATCGACAGTTTGATCGCCGGCGTCGAAGACATGTCCACGGCAATGCAGCTGGGCGATTTTGCGACCGCGCGCAAGGCTTGGATCGAATCCCACGCTGGCTGGGAGCGCCTGGAGGTTCTCACGGCCGACCTGTTTCCCGATCTGCAACAGGGGATCGACGGCTGGCCGAGAGCGCGGACCGGCTTTCACGCCGTGGAAATCGCGCTCTTCGCCCCGACACCGCGGTTTCCCCAATGGGAAACCGCCGAACTGCTGGACGAGCTCTATCGATTCAGGCGCGTGTTCGCGCAGTCGGATGTGACGGGCAACTTCCTGATCGCCGGCATGGCGACCCTGGCCTATAAAACAAGTGCCACGGAATCGGGCGGCGGCGAGTCCAGTATGAGCGGCACCTCGCTGGACGATCTGCGCCACAACATGGAGGCGATCGACCACATCTGGAAAACGACGTTTGCCGACGCGGTAGCGGCTAAGCACAAGGAACTGGCCGACAGCATAGCCACGCGGATCGCGGGCATCTTTGCCCTCATAACCGTGCCCTCCGAGGATCAACTGGACCAACCGACGCTGCAGCAGGAGCTGGAGCAATTGGCGGCCGAATTGGCCGCAATCGCAAATCAGGACAAACGGAAATCCCCAATCTCGCCGCGAGTCAGGAATTTCGGCGGTTGGTATAAGATCGAGCGGTTGTGACGATGGAAGCACTAAAGCCGCAGGCAGCTAGTTGGAACCAGCGGCGCGCCGTCGATCCGTGTCCCCCCGCCGGGGTACTTCGAAAGCCTCTATCGGCAGTTCGCGGCGACGTCGCCGGCGATGGCGCGGGCGAGCTTTTCCGAGCCGGCGGCGTTGAAGTGGGCGTCGTCGTAGAAGTCCGCCTCGGTCCAGTTCGGCGTCAGCGACGCGCCGATAAAGACAGCACCCGATTCGCGCGCTGCCTGTTCCGTATCCTTGTTCATTTCCTGCATCAAGTGAGGCAAGTCCCGGGTGCGAAGGAACGGCACCCACGCCCATTGATGGTTCAGATGGGAGGGCGCGAAATTCAATACCTGAGGAACGAACAGGGGTTTGACGCCGAAATGCCGCGCGATATCGGCGATCAGCGTCATGTTGTCTCTATAGATTTTCGAGAGCCTGGGGTCCTTGTCACCCGACACCACGCCCTGGTCGGGGGACGGATCGACATCCGTGTTGGGCAGGAATAGCGAGACGATCAACCGGATGAACAGCACGTTGTTTCCCAGCGCACCGGGTTGATGCGCCACACCCAGAAGGCGAAGCTGGTTGTGAAAGTGATAGTCCGAGTAGTCGCTCTTCAGATTTTTGATGTGGGAATATCGCAGGTCGTTCCAGCCCTCGTAATAGATCGCGCAGACAGGTTTTGAATCCCGAAACATGAACAGGCTTTGAATCATGCTTTCGTTGGAGGTGTACGCGGGCACTCCGTAATTCTGAACCTCGTAGCCCGGCCCCAGAATTCGGGAGAGATCGCTGGGCCAGGTTTCGGCATCGGCGTTGGCGATGTCGTAGGTTGTCGATCCCCCGAAGACATAGATCAGTTTGGGATTGGCAATCTTTCCCTCGTTCACCGTCGTGCGCCGATTCTGATCGTCGTGACTGACCCCCCCGAAGCTGTTCGGATGGGGAATGGCGACCAGCAAAGGATGGGGGTCGAATTGATGGATCACCTTCCAGGAGAGCGGGTGATAGATGGCCCCGGTGGAAAGATAGTAGTAGACGTGCGAGGCGCCCTCCAGACTCAGGAGAAGAACGAGATAGAACGAGACGATCAGCGTGCGACGGCTGAATGCAGCGGTCGTCGCAAGCAACGATACAAGCAGCCAGCCACCCAGATAGGCGAGCGTTGCCTTGCGCTGTGTCTCAAAATAGAGATGAATGCCGACCGGTTGATAAAGCCAGAGACAGACGAGCGAGGCCGACAGCGAGGCCGCGGCCGCGATCGTCACCCCCAGGAGAATCTGCCTCGCGCGCCGCTCGCCAGCCGCCGCCAGCGGTGATTTTTCTTTCGTTGTTTTCGCTGTCAAGACGGCGCGCCTCTTCGCGTCGATCGCCGGGACCGTCTCTGTCTGCGGCGCCTCTTGTCCGGGGTTTTCATGAGTCCCTATTGGCAGTTGGCGGCCACGCCGCCGGCGATCGCCTGCGCGAACTTCGCCGAGCCGGCGGCCGTGAAATGGCCGTCGTCGATGAAGTCAGAGTCCGTCCAATTCGCCGCCAGGGGCGCGCCGATGAAGACCGCACCCGATTCGCGCGCGGCCCGCTCCAGATCCTGGTTCATCGCCTGCATCAGACGAGGGACGTTCTGGCGGGGAATGACGAATAGCCACTGGTATTTGCGCCCCATCGCCGGCGGCGTGAAGTTCAATATCTGGGGCACAAACAAGGGTTTTACGCCAAAATGCCGATCGATTTCGGCAATCAGTTTCATATTGTCCATGAAGATATTCGACAGGCGCAGGTCCTTTTCGCCCGAGGTCGCGCTCTCGTCGGCCGACAGATCGAAATGCAGCGTAGGCAGGAACAGCGACACGATCATCCGGATGAAAAGCACATTGTTTTCCAAGGCACCCGGCTGATGCCCGACGCCAAGCCGGTCGATTTGGTTGGGCAGATGATAGTCCGAGTAGTCGTTTTTCAAACTTTTCATATGCGAATAACGGACGTCGTTCCAGCCCTCGTAGTAGACCGCGCAGACGGGCTTCGAATCCCTGAACCTGAACAGGCTCTGAATCATGTTTTCGTTGGAGGTGTAGCCGGGCACGCCATAGTTCTGGACCTCGTAGCCCGGCCCCAGAATTCGCGAGAGGTCGCTGGGCCAGGTCTGTGCATCGGCAACGGCCAGGTCATAGGTTGTCGAGCCGCCGAAGGCAAAAATCCGCTTGGGATTGGCAATCTTTCCCTCGTTCACCGTCGTGCGCCGATTCTGATCGTCGTGACTGACTCCCCCGAAGCTGTTCGGATGAGGAATGGCGACGAGCAGGGGATGGGGGTCGAATTGATGGATCACCTGCCAGGACGGAGGATGGTAGATCAGCCCGTTTGAAAGGTAATAGTAGATATGGGAAGCACCCTCCAGGCAGAGCAGGAGTATAAGACCGAACGACAGGGACAAGGTTCGACGACCGCAGGCGGCGATCGCCGCCAGAAGCGAAACGAGCAGCCAGGCGCCGATATAGATGAGGGTCGCCTTGCGCTGCAGCTCGAAATAGAGATGAACGCCGACCGGCCGGTAAAGCCAGAGATAGATGAACGACCCCATCAAGATCTGTCTCACGCGCCGCTCGCCAGCCGCCGCCAGCGGCGATCTTTCCTCCCTTGCTTGCGTCGTCAAGATTTCGGATCCCCTCGTCTCGATATCTGCGGCCAACCTCTCACGCGGCGCGAATATCTATCAGATTGCGCCCGCCAGGTGAACCGAGCCGGCGCCGGTATCGCTCGCGCGGAGTTTTCTTTGGTAATCAGGCGCCGTCGGACAGATACTCGCCCCCCTGCCTCGCCATCCGGTGACCATTGGCTGATTTCATGACCAATTCATCGACCGCGGCTACCGGCGCCGGCGCAGCGGAGCCCAGGACTTACCTATACGCGCCCGTACCAGCCGTACAAGGATGCAAATCTTGCCGCTTTATGTTCAGGCCAAACCAGATTGCGCTAGCGCCGCGGCGCGTTCCACGCGACGCTCCGGGGAGCCGATAGACGATCGGCCACGCCGTTGGCGTAGTGCCGGCAGGGATCCTCGATGAAGCGATATGTCAAGGAAGCGGCGGCGATCACCGCCAGCGCGAAGGCTGCAACGACGGCATCCCCGGCCAGCGTGCTGCCGAAGGTGAACTGCAGTTCCCCGTCGTACTTCAGCAGCGTGGTCCCACGCAGATGAAGATGAAACCCTTTCTCTATGAAGCGGATGGCCGCCATGAAGACGACAAGCATGAGCATGTGGATCATGTAGATGGAATAGGACCAGGTCCCGATCTGCTGGAACGGCCAACCGGAGAGCCACTGGGATAGACGACCTTGCTCCAGGGAAAAAACGAACACGCTGAGTGCGAACAGCGGGGATCCCAGCAGCGAATACGGCGGCTTGTCCAGGTAACTCACGTAAAGAACGAGGAGCACGACGACGAGCGCCTCCACGGCCGTGGCGGCGTGCAGTTTGACGACCGGGCCGGAAGGCCTAGTCGCGCACAGGCGAAAGACCAAGTAGCCAAGGAAGAATCCATAAAGACAGCGAAGAATGCCGTAGTCGAACGCCGCCTCCATGTATCTGCCGGAGATCGCTATGCCCGCTACGCCGAATCCGGCGAGCCCGACGGCGATCATGCTGCTGTGCCGTTTCGCCAGCACCAGCATGCCGGCAAACACGACATAGGTCCAAAACTCCACGCTGATGCTCCAGCTCGGCGTATTCCAGGTAAATTGGTCGTGAATGCCCAGAGAGTGGATCAGCAGCAGATTTGTCAGCAAGGAGGAGGGAGTTTTGTTGTAGGTGAATGCTGGATGAGCGGCAAAGTTTCCGAAGTGTCCCTCGATCATGAGGGCGGCCACCTCCAATGCGATATAGAGGGCCAAAACTGCGACATGCAGCGGCCATAGCCTGCCGAATCGCCGGATCATGAATACGCCGGCCGACCGCATATCCTCGATGCGATCGTCGTAGGTGTGCCCCATGACGAACCCGCTGAGCACGAAGAAATAATCGACAAACAGATTGGCCTCGCGAAGCAGCGCCAGATCGCTTCCGCTCCAGGCGATGGGCCCGCCAGCATGGAACAGCACGACACCCATCGCGCATATGCCCCGCCAACCGTCGAGTGCTGAAAATCTCATCGGAGATTCTCAATATGCTAACGACCCGTGTGGACGCTATCATTTTGCCATCGATGATTATAGCTTCACTGCATATGCTTCGACATACGCCTCCCCTGTGACTCAAGATTCGCAACTTGGGTTCGCCCACTGGTGAATTAGCCAGAATCGGCCCTCGCGAATGCAGACTCACCACAGCGCGAATACTGGGCAAATGTCTTTTGCGGTTTCAGATAAGAGCCACCAAGACGAGGAGGCAGTTAAACGATTCGGCCAAATACCGCTGCTACTCGAGGAACAGAGAAATTGCAGATTTCGCCAACAAACGTCCTGTGGCGGTTCCCGAAAGTCAGACTGTCCGCTAATGGCGCTTCTCAAACGTCTCGCGAAAGGCAAAGGATGGCCGCTTTAGCCCGAGAAGCGGAAGTTTGCGAGCTGCCGTCGCCCCAATCTGCGAGTTTGAAGCCATATAAACGTTTCTTTCCCAATCTGTTAGGAAAAGAGGGGCGGGGAATTAGTGAAGAGGCGTCTCCTGCCATCCCCACCGCCTTTTGTCGGCGGCGGGGGAAGGGGGCCCGTGGTACAATTAATTTAAGCTCCGATGACGCCCTGGATGTCCTGCAGATTTCCTGCAGAAGCAGGGCGCGGTCGAGACAGGGTTTCGCGCGCGGCTGGGCAAAGGCTCACCCCATAAAGGGATCAACCCCAGCTTTGGTTTACGAGGCGGCGCCAGTATCGCTCGCGCGGAATTTCCTTTGGTAATCAGGCGCCGTCGGACAGATACTCGCCCCCCTGCCTCGCCATCCGGGGACCATTGGCTGATTTCATGACCAGTTCATCGACCGCGGCTGCTGGCGCCGGCGCAGCCGTGCCCAGGACTTACCTCTACGCGCGCTGGCTCATTCTCGTGGCGGTCGCCCTGCTCGGCGTGGCGCATTCCGCGCTCCTGCCGCCGTTCGAGGAATATGATTCCATTCAATACTGGTCGGGCATCCAGCAGGTGGCCGATGCGGGAACGATTCCGCTTCGCGGCGTGGCGCGGTTGTCGGCCGATGTCGATTCCTATGCCGGCCCGCGGCCCTTCGATCCCTCGCCGGGGCAGCCGGCCAGCGGCATGACCTATCGGGACTTCTTTGGCCGCCCCGCGCCGGGTCTGCCGGAGAACATCCAGCGATCCTTTCGGCCGGGCAAGGAGTTGAACTACGAGGGCCAGCAGCCTCCGTTCTATTTCGTGGCCTTGGCGCCGGTCTATCTCCTGGCCAAGGATTGGAGCTGGCCAAGCCACATGCTTCTCCTGCGCCTCGTCTCCTGGGGGTTGGCCTTCACGGGCTTCGCCATCGGCTGTCGGGCGACGATGCGCCTTCTCACGGCGCTCCGCGTCGCGCCGGCGTTGAGCCTGCTGGTGCCCGCCTGGCCCCTGCTGTTTCCCGAGTTCTTTCCCGACATGGCGCGAATCGGGAACAACGGCACCTGTCTTTTCTTCATGGGCATCGCCTGGTCCCTGATTCTACGCCTGCTGCGCGGGCCCAGCCCGGCGGCCGTCGCGGGCTTGGGGCTCACCCTCGGCCTGGGGTTGCTGACCAAGGCCTTTTTCATCCCCATCGCGGCGGGCATCGCGCTGCTGTTCGTCTATGCCGCCGCGCGACAGAGAAGCTGGCAACCGATGAAGGATATTTGTATCGCGCTCGCGCTTGCCGGCGTGATCGGCGGCGGCTGGTATCTCTACAATTTCCTGACCGCCGGGTCCTTCATGAACCTGGGCGACTTCGTCAAGGTTCAGCAAAACGGCGGCGTCCTCCAGACGCTGCTGCGTCAAGGCGTCAGCCTTCATGACGGCCTGCATTTCCTGCGCGGCCTGGCGGTCATGGCCGCGACATTCGTCTGGAGCGGCACATGGTCGCGCGCCATGCTCTCGCCGATCTTTTCGGCGCCCGTCGTGGTCATGGCGCTCATCGCTTTCGGCGCCTGGTTATGGGCGCTGCGCCGCTGGCCGATCGAGGGCCAGGCGCCGCTCTTTGTCGCTGCCCCCTTCCTGGTTGGCCTCGTCTACCACCAAGTCGTGTGGGTGGTGACCGACCCGGGCGGCATGGCCGGAACCCCGGGATGGCATTTGCATATTTTGAGCCCGCCACTGGCTTTGGCCCTCGTGCTCGGCTGGCGCTATCGCCGCCTCCTGGGGGCGCTGGCAGCCTATGCCATCGCCTTTCACATCGTCTGCTGGGCAACCCAGCTGTCGTTCTTCAGCGGCTGCGCCTACAGCCCCGCCAATCGCGTTCCGCTGCGCCTCGATCCTGGATCCTGCCTGATCGATCCAGCCCATCTGGCGGTGTTGGGCGAACCGATCCTCGTCGGCGTCGCGCTCGCCCTCGCGGCGGCCGCGGGAAGCGCGGCGCTATTCCTCATCCTTCGTGCACACCGAGGTTCGACCCCGGCCGACCAAGGCGTTCACACATGATCTCTACATATGGAGTGCGGCAAGCTTATCCCTGAGTTTGCTCCAGAGACCCGGTCTGCCTTGTGACAAGAGCGGCATGGGTCCGGGGCCTAGAACTCGAAGTAGATAAATTGAGCTGAACTGCCGGTGCCGAAAGCAGTTACCAGGGCGATGGCACCGACTATGACCGCGGCGATCACCGCTCGATTGCCTCTGCGGGCTGCTGCGCGCAAGCGGCGGGCGTCGTCCCAGGGATGAATAACGAAAAACAAAGCTATCAACGCGCACTCGAAGGCATGATCGACCAGAAAGATGTTGACGTCCCCCAGCGGGGCGGCGCCCAGACAACCGGCGATGATCTGGCGGGCAGACGTCAAATCCGAAGCCCGAAAAAATATCCACAAGAAGGTCACGAGATGAAACGTGACGACGACGCCGAGCCAGCGGGGTGGCCGAGCCCATGCCGTCGCGGGGCGGCTAATCGCGTGGTTGGCCGCCACGCCAAGGCCATGTAGAAAGCCCCAAACCACAAACGTCCAGTTGGCTCCGTGCCACAAGCCGCCGAACACCATTGTGATCATGATGTTGCGCACTGCCTTTAGCCGCCCGGCACGGCTGCCACCCAACGGTATGTAGATGTAGTCTCGCAGCCAGTGCGACAGCGTTCTGTGCCAACGATGCCAGAACGTGGCTATCGAGGTGGCAAGATAGGGCTGAAAGAAATTGTTGGGCAGGCGAACGCCGAGAATCTGTGCAGTGCCAAGAGCCATGTCCGTATAGCCGCTGAAGTCGCAATAGATCTGCACCGAGAAGCCGTAAAGGGCGAGCAGATATTCCGGGAGGGTATGGCCACTCGGGTGATCATAGACGGAGCCAACGACCGTTCCCAACGGGTCGGCGAACACCATTTTTTTGACCAGTCCGGAGGCGAACAAGGCCAGACCAGGCAGCAGATTTCGTCTGCGCAGTGGCATTTGACGGCGCAGCTGCGAAATCAGCTCGTGCGGGCGCAGAATGGGCCCGGCGATCAAATGAGGAAAAAACATGACATAGCCCAGCACCCATTTTAGGGCTACCCGGTGCGGAAACTTGCCCGTCGCGACGTCAACCAAATAAGCGATCAGCGTAAAGGTCACAAAGGAAATGCTGAGCGGCAGCCTGAACGTCTCGACCTCGCCGGCAACCTGCCACCCAATCACAGTTGCCAGCGGCCCGACGACGTCGAGCCAAAGAAAATTGGCGTATTTGAAGAATACGAGCGGCGCCGCTATCGCTGCGACGCCGACGAACATGCGCTGGGGCACGTGCTCCGGCGACCCGGCGAGAATCCACTTCGTCGTGAAGGCGGCGATTAGCGCCATGGCGAGCGGCAAACCGGTATAGGCCCAGTTCCAATAACTGTAGAATACGAGGCCGCCGACGATCACCAACCAGATGCGAAATCTGCCGGGGGCTAACGAATGAAGTATGAGGTAAGCGAGAAAAAACAGCGCGAAGACGGGGGAATTGAAAAGCACGGCACTCGCCCGTCAATAGCTTTTGACGGATGACTGCGTCTCGGCTGCGAGTACAGGATAGATAGCGTCCGCCATGATGGCGTGGCCCCTCGCATTGGGATGCGGGTCGCCCGGCATGGCCCAGACCTCCTCAGGCGTCAGGCCTTGAAGGGCCGGCAGCAGATCGACATAGGTAAAGCCCAGTTTTCGCGACGTTGCTGCGAAGATGTCATGAACAAAGCCCAGGGGATAACTCTTCAAGCTGTGGACGTCCGGCACCATGGCCAGAGTTACCCGAATGTCATGTGCCTTGGCGTAGTCGGCAAGCTTGGCGAATTCCTCCTGCATCACCGCAAGCGCCTGAGAATCTGGAGCGTAAACGGCCCGGTATAGGTCGACTAGGCTCTTTTCCCCAGCGGCCCCGAACAGTCGATTGCCGGCCGTCCATATCGTTACGGCCAGCTCGCTATTGCGGAGAAGAAAATTGCCGCCGCCCGGGCTCAATTCCTCGCCATCCCTGACGAATGCCAGCACAAGAATATCGGTCGGCTTCAGGGGCGTAAGCCGGAGGAGGAAGTGTTCGACATATCGTTCGGTGTTATAATTGCCAATTCCGGCGTTGAGTACCTCCACCTTCTGTTGGGCCGCATCGAACTTCTTTTGCAGCAGGGCGGAAACCGTCTTGTCTTCGTCCACGCCCCAACCCAAAGCGATCGAGCTCCCGAGAATCAGAATTCTTCGCATTCCCGGCGCGGGACTCTCCGTTATCTGCCCACCCCGAAGGCCCCAGGCATTGGTGCGGATGAGGACTGATTCCAATACGGCGCTGGCGTTGGGCAAATGCTCGTGGCCGAGACTCGGGTTGGGGCTTAGGGTCTTCAACTCCTTGGCGTAGCGCCACATCTCGATGTCATAGTTCTTCATCGAGGCATTTTTCAACCGCAGCAATGCCTCACTCGCGCCAAACGACAAAGTCACGGCGGCAATCAGGCTCACCAGATTCAGGGCAACTTTTTTTGCTTTTGACCCGGCCGTCGTCACCATGCCCTCTTCACTTTGGTGGAGAATCCCATGAATCGCCGCTTCGATGGGCGAAGACGGCCGGGACAATCGGGAAGGCGGCAACCAGGACAGGGGAGATCCCCAGACGCAACCAACGCTGCCTCATTGTTGTGCCGAAGCATTGGATTGTCGAGTGAACCTTCGCTCGCTTTTTGTCGCTAGCCGTCAGCGGCAATATCTGCCGAGGTCGCCCGCCAAAGAGGCCGCGAATTTCGCCGAGCCGGCGGCGCTGAAATGACCCTCATCGAGGAAATCGGTGGCCTTCCAGTCCACCGACAGCGGGGCGCCAAGGAATAAAGCGCCGGCCTCTTTCGCCGCCTGCTCCAGGTCCCGATTCATTTCGCCCATGAGAGGTCGCACGGCCTTGGCGGGAATGAAGGGCCACCACGACGGGCTGTAATGGAGCTCCAACCAGTCGTAGTTCAAGATCTGGGGCACGAAGATCGCCTTCACGCCGAAATGCCTGTCGATATCGGCCGTCAGCTTCACGTTTTCGGCAAAAATCCTGGCCAGCCGAAGGTCCTTCTTGTCCGGGATCTCGGCGGCGATGGAGATGCCGTATTTTGCCCCTCCGCCGAAGGCCCGATACAGCAATTGGAAGAGCAGGATGTTATTTTCCAGGAACCCGGGCCGATGGCCCACGACGAGCACTTCGGATTGCCTCGGCAACGCGTAATCCGAATAATCGGACCGCAAATTCTTGATGTGAGAATTCTGCAGGTCGTTCCAGCCCTCGTAATAGACGGCGCAGACCGGTTTTATGTCGCGAAATACGAACACTCGCCCAGGTCCCGGCGTCGACATTTCCAACATCATAAGTCGTCGAGCCGCCGAAGACATAAACGTGCTTCGGATTCGCTATCTTTCCCTCGTTTATGGTGGTGCGTCGATTCAGGTCATCGTGGCTCACGTCGCCGAACCGGCCCGGACGGGGGATGCCGACGAGCAGGGGGTGCGGCTCGAACCGATCGAGAATTGCTTCCGCCCAAGGATGAAAGACGCGTCCATTCTCATGGAAGTAATAGGCGTGTGACAGCCCCTCCAGCAACAGCAGGAGGGTGATGGCCAGCGAACCGTACATGGTGCGTCGATGGCAGGCGCTGACGGCCCCCAGGGCTGAAATGCCCATCCAGATGAACAGATAGGTGAAGCTGGCGCTCTGCTGCAGCTTGAAGTAGACGTTCTGGCCGGGCGGCAGGCGCCAGAGATAGAGGGCGATGGCGCCGATGATGCAGCAGATCGCGAGATCGACGGCGAGGAGCAGTTGGCGCAGTCGCCGTTCGCCGGCTGCTTCCAATTGCGTCATTCCGGGCGTGGACTTTTCCGGCAAGACAGCGTGTCCTCTCAGGTTGGAGACTTCCAGTTCGGGCGGGTTTCGGCGCCGCAACACATTACGTCCCGTTGGGTGCCCCGGCACCACCCCACGGCGAGCTGCCGCCGCTTTCGGCAGCCGGCCGCTACCGACAATAGGCTGCCACATCGCCCCCGAGCAATTCAGCGAATCTTGCCGCACCAGACGCGCTGAAATGAATTTGATCAGCAAAATCCGAATCTTTCCAATCCGTCGACAGCGGGGAGGCTAGAAATATGGCACCCGAGTCTTTGGCCGCCTGCTCCAAATCGAGGTTCATTTCGCGCATCAGAGGTCTGACGGCCTTGGCTGGAATGAGTGGCCACCATTCCTGCCTGTAGTGCAGCTCGAGCCGGTCGTAGTTCAAGATCTGGGGCACGAAGATCGCCTTTACGCCAAAATGCTTGTCGACGTCGGCTATCAGTTTCACGTTCTCGGTAAAGATACCTGATAGACGAAGATCCTTTTTGTCCGAAATCTCGCCCTTTGCAGTCCATGGGCCGTATTTCTTATCGGCGTTGCTGACGGCGCGAAAAATCAATTGGAGGAATAGCGCATTACTGTCCAGAAACCCCGGCCGATACCCCACGCCAAGCGTTCCGATCTGCCGTGGCAACTCGTAATTCGAATAATCGTTTCTCAAACCTTCGACATGTGAACTTATCAGGTCGTTCCCGCCCAGGAAATAAATGGCGCAGGCCGGTTTGATATCGCGAAACACGAACAGACTCTGAATCATGCTTTCAAGGGAGGTGTAGCCGGAGACACCGTAGTTATCGACCTCGAACGCAGGCCCGAGCAGTTTGGAAAGATCGCTCGCCCAGGTCCCGGCGTCGACATTTCCAACATCATAAGTCGTCGAGCCGCCGAAGACATAAACGTGCTTCGGATTCGCTATCTTTCCCTCGTTTATGGTGGTGCGTCGATTCAGGTCGTCGTGGCTCAGGTCACCGAACCGGCCGGGGTGGGGGATTCCCACAAGAAGTGGGTGCGGCTCGAACCGATCGAGAATCGCTTCCGCCCAAGGATGATAGACGCGTCCATTCTCATGGAAGTAATAGGCGTGCGACAGGCCCTCCAGCAACAGCAGGAGGGTGATGGCCAGCGAACCGTACATGGTGCGTCGATGGCAGGCGCTGATGGCCCCCAGGGCCGAAATGCCCATCCAGATGAACAGATAGGTGAAGCTGGCGCTTTGCTGCAGCTTGAAGTAGACGTTCTGGCCGGGCGGCAGGCGCCAGAGATAGAGGGCGATGGCGCCGATGATGCAGCAGATCGCGAGATCGACGGCGAGGAGAAGTTGGCGCAGTCGCCGTTCGCCGGCTGCTTCCAATTGCGTCATTCCGGGCGTGGACTTTTCGAGCAAAACGGCATGTCCTTGCGGGGCGGGATTTTCGGATCGGGCCGGCATCGGCGGCGCACCATATCAAATCCCGATTCCCATGCGACTCGAGATGATCGGGCCCAGGCTTGCGGGCCGTAGTCGTCTCGCCGGCCGGGTCTGGGTTCGAAATGCCTTCGTTGCGGACCCAAGTTGCATGTATGAATATCGGAAATTCGCAAGGCACGGCCCCGATGGGCGATGGCGAAAGGGCGCGGAAACGGCCTGGCATAGGGAGACGGAATTGGCTGACGGGCATTTTCATGAAGATCTGAGGCGCGAGGGCGAGGTCAAACGCGGCTCGGACCGCAGCTTCGGCTTTGTCTTCGCCGTCGTATTTCTGCTCGTCGGGCTTATGCCGCTGCGCCATGGCGCGGCGGTCAGGTGGTGGGCGGTCGCCCTCGCGCTGGCCTTCGTGCTGGCGGCCCTCCTCGCGCCACGCCTTCTGGCGCCGTTGAACAGGCTCTGGGCGCGCTTCGGTGATCTGTTGCACAAGGTGACGACGCCGCTGATCATGGGACTTCTGTTTTATGGCGCGCTCACGCCCTTTGCGTTGCTCATGCGACTGGCGGGGAAGGATCCCCTGCAGCTCAAGCGCAAGACCGCCGCCAGTTACTGGATCGAACGCAATCCCCCGGGCCCCGCGCCCGACAGCCTGAACCAAGCTTTCTAACCGAGGATACGAGCGTGACATTTCTGACAGAGTTGTGGGCCTTTCTTCGTTCGCGCAAAAAATTCTGGCTGCTGCCGATCCTGGTCTTGTTCGCCTTGTTCGGCGCGCTGGTAATCTTCGGCCAAGGCTCCGCGGTTGCGCCCTTCATCTACACGCTGTTCTAGATCGCAGCATTCGATGCGCGTCCTCGGCATCTCCGCCTTCTATCACGACAGTGCGGCAGCATTGATCGAGGACGGCCGCATCGTGGCCGCCGCGCAGGAGGAGCGCTTTACCCGCAAGAAGCACGATGCCCGCTTTCCCGGCAATGCCGTGGCCTATTGCCTGGAGGCGGGGGGGATCGGCGCCGGGGACATCGACAAGGTCGCCTTCTACGACAAGCCGTTTCTGAAGTTCGAGCGGCTGCTGGAAACCTATCTGAGCTTCGCCCCCCGCGGCTTCTCCTCCTTTCGCATGGCGATGCCGCTCTGGCTGCGCGAGAAGCTGTTTCAGCGGACCTTGCTGGCGAAGGAGTTGAAGGCGATTTCCGCCGATGTCGACTGGGCCAAGCGCCTGCTGTTTTCCGAGCATCACCTGAGCCATGCGGCAAGCGCCTATTATCCCTCGCCCTTCGAGGAGGCCCTGGTCCTGACCATGGATGGGGTCGGCGAATGGACGACCACCTCGGCGGCATTGGGGCGCGGCAAGGACCTCGCGATCATCCGGGAGATTCACTTTCCCCATTCCCTGGGCCTGCTCTATTCCGCCTTCACCTATTACACCGGCTTCAAGGTCAATTCAGGCGAATACAAGCTGATGGGGTTGGCACCCTATGGCGAGCCCAAATACGCGTCACTCATCCGCGACAACCTGCTCGACCTGAAGCCCGACGGCAGTTTCTGGATCGATCAATCCTATTTCGACTACTGCACCGGCCTGACCATGACCAATGCTCGCTTCGATGGTCTGTTCGGCGGGCCCGCGCGCAAGCCGGAAGCGCCCATCACGCAAAAGGACATGGATCTGGCGGCCTCGATCCAGGCGGTGACGGAAGACGTGATCCTGCAATTGACCCGATCCCTGCAGGCCGAGACGGGCGCGCGCAATCTGTGTCTTGCCGGGGGCGTCGCCCTCAACTGCGTCGCCAATGGCAAGGTTTTGCGCGACGGCAAGTTCAAGGAGATCTGGATTCAGCCCGCCGCCGGCGATGCCGGCGGTGCACTCGGCGCGGCGCTCGCCGCTTATCATTTGACCTTGGCCAAGCCGCGCCAGGCCGCCGGCGATGCCATGCAGGGTTCATATCTGGGACCGGCCTACGACCAAGGGGATATCGAGCGGCGGCTCAGCGCGGCCGGGGCCAAATTCAGCGTTCTGGACGATGACGGCCTGATCGTGCGGACCTCCGCCGCACTGGCGGCGCAAAAGGCCGTGGGCTGGCATCAAGGCCGCATGGAATTCGGACCGCGCGCGCTGGGTGGCCGCTCGATCCTGGGCGATGCGCGCTCGCCCACCATTCAGAAGACCCTCAATCTGCAGGTCAAATACCGCGAATCCTTCCGTCCCTTCGCGCCGGCGGTGCTGCGCGAAGACGTGTCGGAGTGGTTCGAGCTCGACCGCGATTCACCCTATATGCTGCTGGTAGCCCCGGTCCGCGAAGCTCATTGCCGCGAGATGACCGCCGAGCAGCGCAAGCTGTTCGGCATCGACAAGCTGAACGTGCCGCGCTCCGACATCCCGGCGGTGACACATGTGGATTATTCGGCGCGGATCCAGACGGTGCACCGTGAAACCAACCCGCGATTCCATGCCTTGATCTCCGCCTTCAAGGGATTGACCGACTGCGCCGTCCTGGTGAACACCAGCTTCAACGTGCGGGGCGAGCCGGTGGTCTGCACGCCGGAGGACGCCTTTCGCTGTTTCATGGGCACGGAAATCGAGGTGCTGGCGGTCGGAAATTGCTTTCTGAAAAAGGAGGACCAGGACGAAGCCCTCAAGCGGGACTATCGCGATGCGTTCGGGCCGGATTGATAGCGGGCTGTACGGCCGCATCCCGCCCCGGCGGCTGCGGCTTCTCCGTTGAGCCAAACCAGAGACAAGGCGAATTTGCCGGCAGCGGCGAGCGAGCGTGGCGTAAAGCAGGTGCGCCAGCTTCTGCTCGGGCTGTTCGCGATCACCGTCGCGGCGCTCGTGGTGGGCATCGTCCTCGTTCTGAAGAAACCCAGATACGTCTATTTTGCACCCCAGGTGGATGCGGATCTCACCTACCTGCTGGTCTGGATTGGCGTCGCCGTCATCGGGATCCTGACGGCGCTTCGGCGCAAGTGGATTTTCATTTCTTACGGTGCGGTGCTTCTGCTGGCGGCCGAAGCCGGATCGCACCTCTATTCTTACAAGACCACCGGTGCCTTCGCTCGCGTGGCGCCGCCTTTGTATTTCAAGAGGTTCGAGCCCCATCCGCTGCTGGTGGGAATTCCCCGGGAAGGCAACTATGCCGGCATCGTCCATGATGCCCAGCACCGGCGCCGGACCTGGAACGAGGGCAAGCGCGCCGATCCAAAATACATCTTCGTCTTCGGCGGTTCCACGACCTATGACATCGCCAATGAGGATCTGGCGACATGGCCCAGCGACCTCTCGCGGCTCCTGGGCAAAGACTACACGGTCGAAAACTACGGCGTGCCCGGATACACCTCTCTGGAGAATATGATCCAGAGCCTCTTCGCTTTCAGGGAAACCAGGCCCGTTTGTGCCATCTATTTCGAAGGCATCAACGACCTGCGCAGTGCGCATATCCGAAATCTGCGGGTCGACTATTCGGATTTCCAACTGCCGGCGCAGCGCACCAGTCTTGCCGTAATGCCGCCGCCGGGGCTTCTTACGAACTACTCCGCCTTCATCAAGCTTCTCGTGTCCCTCATTCCCGGAACCCGTGGGGAAGGAATCCCTATCGAGGGCGATGTGTCCGGCCAGACCGATCCGCGTCTCACCGCCATCTACATGGAGAACATGAGGCTGATCGCCGATATCGATCGGCATTTCGGCGTTAAAGCCATATTCGTTGCGAACATGGCGGATTATGCCGATCTGAATTCCGGCAAGTTCAGCGCGCGCATGCCCTTTGTCCGCGACAAGGATATCGAGGTTCTTTTGCCCGCCTTGGGCCGCGATCTGGCGCAGGCGGCCACCGATTCCGGCTCCATCTTTTTGGCGGGGCCGCTGGCACAAGACTGGGCCCCGGCGGATTTCGTCGATAACGCACATTTCAGCGTTCAGGGCGCCCAAAAATTCGCCCAAGCCATAGCCGGGGACATCGCCGCCCAATGCCAGTGACCATCGGCGCAAGATCGCGACGGCCATGCACCGGCGAACGCGGGAGACGGCGTCAAGCTGGCGCGCTCCGGGCCGGGAACCAACCCAAGACCGGTTCCCGAGCCAAGCCAGGAATCCCATGAAAACCCTTTCGCCAAATGAGGCGATCGGCGAACGGATTGCACGGCGGATGCTTCTGGTCATTCTCGCGCTTGCATTTGCCGCGCTCGCCGCGGTGACGGTCTTCGTCTTTCTGAAGAAGCCGCATATCGCCTATAGCGCGCCCACGCGCGGCGCCGACCTGACCTATCTCAAGATCTGGCTCGCCATAACAACCGTCGGGATCCTGGGCACGCTGCGGCGAAAATGGCTCGTGCTGTCCTTCGCCGTACTGCTCCTGCTGACGGCGGAGGGTGGCGCCCAGCTCCTCTACTTTACTGCCAATGGGCTGCCCTATCAGCCGGCGCCGGCCGAATCCGAGCAGAAATTCGAACCGCACCCCCTGCTGGTCGGAATCCCAAAGGAAGGCAGCTTCGAAGGCATCGTGCACGACTCCCTTCATCGGCGGCGGACCGACAACCGGGGCAAGATCGCCAACCCGAAATACATCTTT
>WNFQ01001556.1_pt1 | contig 17618 bp, 14 predicted proteins | sample 5400171 | NCBI WGS metagenome assembly WNFQ01 (sample SAMN13153356, study PRJNA577476) | soil metagenome | isolation source: 20 cm soil under Madrone tree | place: USA:California | collected 2016-06-14 | reverse complement strand
TCACCAGCATGATGTTCATGATCCCTACTCCACTGATCACCAGTGCGATGAACGCGATGATGATTAGCACAATCGTGAGCGCGAGCGAGATATTCCTCGCCGCATTCAGTATCGCTGTCAGCGTTAGTACCTTGTATTCCGCTTCCGAGGGATGCCTGCTCCGCAGCAGTTGACCCAATTGCCGCTCGACGGACCGCACGTCTTCAGCCCGGGCCGCTTGTACGCCCAACAGACGCACCACTTCCATACCGGTGTAATACTTCATGAGTGTAAAGGGGAGAATGACAGAGTTGTCCTGAATATCCGAAAGGCCAAAAGTCTCGACGCGCTCACGGAAAACGCCGATCACCGTGAACGTCAGCTCTCCCATCCGAATCGGTCTCCCGACTGGATTGTCTTGGCCAAAAATCTTGTCCGCGAGCTGCGCTGTGACGAGACAGACTTTGCTGCGCATTTCCATATCCGCGGCATCGAGAAAGCGCCCGCGCAATACGACAAGCCGCCGAATCGCCTGGTAACCCTCCGTCACTCCAACCAGATTCACGGGGCGCTCCACGCCGCCGGCAACCACGTTCATGGGCAGTTCGCGGGATCCCGCTACTTCAACTACATTGGGAATGGACTTGGCGGCTTCCATGTCTTCCAGCGTCATTTCATAGTTGAGTGGCTGCGGCTTGTCCGGCCGCTGGACCAACTCCACCTGAATCAAGTTCGAGCCGACGGCCTCGATCTGCGAAAGCACGAATTTCCTGCTGGTCAGTGCCACGGTGACTACCAAAACGATGGAGGCGCTTCCGATAATTACACCTAGCGACGTCAGGATGGCCCGCAATTTATTCGCGCGTAGCGCGTCGATTGCTACTGTTACCGTCTCGCGGATGTCCATTATCAACCTTTGGCCGGATTATTTCGGCGGCTAATGCGATACTCTCAGTTCTTCCTTAACTTTTTCATCGCTTCCTGCGCCATTTTGTTCTTGGGATCCAATTTCAGCGCGCTCTCAAATTCATTGGCGGCCTCTTCTATTTTGTTCTGCTCTTCGAAGAGTCGGCCCAGCCAGGCATGTATCCAGGCCGGTCGCGGATATCCCGATCGAATCGGGGCTTTCTTCGCGTATGCCGCCAGCAATCGTTCGGCTCTTTCCAGGTTTTCTTTCTTCAAGACCAGCGCAACGCCTCGGTAAAACTGTCCTCTAGGATCACCTGGCGCCACGCGTTCCCCTGAGTCGGCGACCGCCAGCAGTAACTCCGGTTCAGCGCGCTTTGCTGCGTAATCCCCGATGTCGTAGATCAGCTCTGATGACTTTGGGTTGCTCTCCAGCGCTTTGGCGAACTCCTCGTCCGCAATGGCGAAGTCCTTCTTCTGACGCCGGCAATTCCCCGCCGCGAAATGCCCTTCGGCCGCGTCCATCTCCGCTAATTGTTTGATCTGCGGCCAGGCCTTCTCTTCGCCGCCGCCCACCAGTCCTGGGGCACTACAATCGAATTCGATCAGCACTTGCCGCGCCGAATAATTCTTCGCGTCGAGCTGTACGGCTGTCTCGAATTCCTTGCGTGTTTTCTTGGCCAGTGATATTGCCGAAAACCAGCTGGCATGATCGGCCTTTTCTCCGTACGCTCTCCCCAGCCACTCGTGGTAGATGGAATTCTGCGGGTCGATCGCCACGGCCTTCTCCGCGCTCTTAATCGCTGGGTCATGCTGCTGCAGTTCGAGATAACTTTTCGCCAGCAACAATTGCACGTCGCCATTCTTCGGATCCGCCGCCGCGGCCGCCTGCAGCGCCTGGATGGCCTTTGCATACTCGCTGGCTTCGTACGCGCGCCGGCCCACTTCGAGGCTGGCTTCTTGCTTGACGGTCGTTGCTGCAATCGCTCCGCTCGCAATGCACAGGGCTGCGAGCAGCCACTTCATGCGCTTAACCATTCCATCGTTCCGGGAAAACCAAGACTTCGGTCGTAATGACGGTAACAGTCATGCCATCTCGCAAATCGACGTCCCCAGGCAGGGCCACCAGATCTCCTTCTTGCAAGCCGCTTACTACTTCGTAGTTCGTGGCATCAGCGATACCTACGTGAATCTCCCGCTTCTCCAGCGTCGATTTTCCGACGCCCAGCTGGTTCTGCCTCACGACAAACACGTACCGCCTTCCGCCCTCAGCCGCAACCGCGCCTCGCGGCACGGACAGAACGCCGATGCGTTCCCGCGAATTGATGCGCACGTTCACGTTGATATTCGGCAGCAGCTCCAGCTTGTCGTTGTTCACCGCGCAGAGTAACTCACCTACGCTGCGGTTCTGGTGCGGCACTACCTGCTTCGGAATGTTCTCTGTTTTTCCCACCCATGTCTTGCTCGGCAACGCATCCCAGGTAATCTTCACCGGCTCGTTCACTTCCAGCGCGCCGAGTTCCGGCTCATCGATGAATGCCCGCACGCGAACCTTGTGCAGGTCCGCCATTTCTGCGAGAAGATCTCCGAGCTTGACGTAATCTCCCGCTTTCACCGGCAACGAGTAGAGCGTTCCATCCGCCGGCGCGGTGATCCGACCTTGGCGCACTTTTTCAGCTAGCGCGGCGACTTCGTTTTGAATCTGTTGCACGTGTAGCGCCGCCTGGTCCGTGTCCAGTTTCAAGCTTCGTTCAAATTCCTGTTTCGCCGCCGCCAGTCGCGTCACCTCCGATTGCGCTTTCGTCAAGGCCAGGTCGTTCGCAGCGAGTTCCTCCTGAGTAGCCGCTTGCTGCCCAATCAGCCGCTGCAGCACTTCGTGATTCTTCTGCAGCCGGTCGCGCTCCGCTTGCACTTTTGCCAGGCTCGCCACGGCAACTCTGGCCGCATCGTCCGGTCTCCCGCCGGCCTTGGCCGCGAGCAAATCGTCTTCCGCCTTGAGGAGCTTACTCTTGGCTTCGGAGAGCCGCGCCGCTGCATCCTTTACATCCAATTCCAGGATCAATTGGCCTTTCTTGACCGTCTGTCCCTCTGTCGCGCACACCTTCTCCACAAATGTATCCAGTTGTGCCCGTATCACGTAAGGTGAAATGGGCTCCACCTTTCCATTGCTGCTGATCGACGAGATCAGGTTTTCCCGCATTGGGGTCACGGCCGAAATCTTCGGCACCGGCTTTCGCCCGCTGAATCTGATCCCCGCGTACGCCAGCACTCCCGCTAGCACCAGATAGAGCAAAATTCGATTTCGCAGCCTGCGATCCATATTTTCCTATCCTGCGTCGTCCCGCACTCCGCACCTAACGAGACGCAAGAACACATCCCTCGGGCCCAGTGTTTCCCTTACTTGTCCGTGGCTTGCTTGACCCCTGTCAGGAAGGCGCCAAGGACTTCATTCTAACAAGAGCAGCGCGGCTTTCTCTAGATTCCTTGCGGGCGTTGTTTATTCTATGCCCTGCTCTCTCTTGACCCCTTCGCCGGATCGGCCCATCCCTCATTCTTAAATGATGCCTCTCTTGCATTCCTGGGATGCCGCCCACCCGTTATGGCCGGAAGACCTCGTCGTGCTACAATTCGCCCATGTCCATTGAGAACAGCGCTGAGAAAACCGCCGCTCCCCCTGCGGGTGGCTTGAACAAGCTCATCCGGCCCGGCGCCGTCATTAGTCCTGTCATTCACCGCGTCTGCATCCAGTGCAATAACATGTTCCGCGTTACTCCCGACAGGTTTGATGCCAAGCAGTGCCCCAATTGCCACAAAGGCTGAACCGTAACATTTCCCCGCGGGCCGCGTAGTACACTGTGAAGCTCTGTGCCCTGTTTTACGAATTCCCATTAAGGGGTCCTTCGATGATTGAAGCTTGTGCCCTGTCCAAGCGTTTCCAGGACAAGAAGCGCGGTGAAATCCGCGCCGTCGACAACGTCAGCTTCACTTGCCAACCCGGCAAGATTTATGGCCTCCTAGGGGCCAACGGCGCCGGAAAGACCACGACTCTTCGCATGCTCGCTACCATCCTCGAGCCCACCGACGGTACGGCCATCGTTTGCGGCCACGACGTCGTCGAGCAGCCAGAAAAAGTTCGCGCCAACGTCGGCTTCCTCTCCACAGCTACCGCGCTCTATCCGCGCCTCACTTCACAAGAAATGGTCGAGTATTTTGGCCGCCTCAACGGTTTAGACGAAGCCACTCTGAAAAAGCGTGTCGACGACATTTTCAATCGCCTGGACATGAATGGCTTTCGCGACCGCCGTTGTGACAAGCTCTCCACCGGCATGAAGCAGAAAACCTCCATCGCCCGGACTCTCGTTCATGACCCGCCCGTGATGATCTTCGACGAACCCACTAACGGCCTCGACATCATGACCGCTCGCACCATCACTGCGTTCATCCGCGAATGCCGCAACAACGGCAAAACCGTCATCTTTTCCACCCACATCATGAGCGAAGTCGAAAAGCTCTGCGACGTCATCGGCATCATCCAAAACGGCAAGCTCCTCGCCGAAGGCAACCTCACCCAGCTTCGTGACCAATTCGCCGAGCAAGACCTCGAGGAAATTTTCGTCAAAGTCGTCACACCCCACTACGTCGCCGAGGAGGCCAACTGACATGTCCCTGCGCAACGTCGGTATCGTCTATCGCAAGGAATTGACCGAAGCTCTCCGCGACCGCCGCACGCTCATCTCTACCCTCATCGTCCCCCTTGTTCTTTTTCCTGTCCTCACCGCCGGTCTTGGCGCCGCCATCGCCTCTCTCGTTGGCAAGGCCAAAGAAGAAGTTCCCAAGGTCATGCTTCGCGGCGGCCAGGATTCGCCCGATTTAGTCGCCGGACTGAACAAGCTCGACAAGATTGAGCTTGTTCCCGAGACGCCCAACTGGAAAGATCAGATCATCAATAAGGAAGTTCGGGCCGCCATCGAAATTCCTCCCGGCTTCCAGGCTGATGTCACTGAAGGAAAACCAGATACGGTCACCATCCTGAAGTACCAGGGAGAGATGAAGTCCGAGATTGCAACCGACAAGATTGAAACGTACTTAAAGGACTATCGCGACTCCGTCGTTAAGGCGCGTCTCATCGCCAAAAATGTGCCGGACACGGTTCTCAAGCCTTTTGAAGTAAAACAAGAGAACGTCGCTCCCCCCGAAAAGGTCGGCGGCGCCGCTTTCGGCGGCGTCATAGGTTACATGGTCATTCTGCTCTGCCTGACCGGCGGCATGTATCCCGCCATGGATCTCACCGCCGGCGAAAAAGAACGCGGCACCATGGAAACCATCCTTTCCAGTCCCATCTCCCGCATGCACTTGGTTCTGGGAAAATTCTTTCTCGTGCTCACCACTTCGCTCGTTACGGCGGCGCTTTCCGTCACATCCATGGGAGTTTCCTTCGCTGTGCTCGGGCATCTCCACGCTTTTGATAAGGCTGGCAGCGACGCTGGTCAACTGCAGCTTCGCATTGGCCTCGCCACGGTGATTTCCGTGTTCATCATGGTTCTCCCCCTCGCGGTTCTTTTTTCGGCGGCGTTAATGACCATTGCGCTCTTCGCTAAGAGCTATAAAGAGGCTCAGAGTTACGTCACTCCTCTCATGTTCGTCGTCATCATTCCGGCCGTCGCAGCCATGCTTCCCATCGATCTCACGTCCAAACTCGCGCTCGTCCCCATCCTGAACGCCAGCCTCCTCTGTAAGGAACTCGTTACTGGCACCTATCATTGGAACTTCATCGCCATCATCTTTTCATCCACCTGCGTCTACGCCGCCGCCGCCCTCTTCATCGCCATAAAAATGTTCCAGCGCGAATCCGTCCTTTTCCGCTCCTAGCTTCCTTTTCTGAAGGGCGTTCGCCGCGGCGGACGCCCTGCCTTTCTCTTTCGGGCACACCGTCTAACGTTGTACGCTCGTTTCTACCGGGCCTGCTTTAGCTCTGGTAGCGCAGCCTTCAAGCTGTGCACTTCTCCATCAAATCCCGTATCACTGCGGACGGAAACCACTACCGTACAAATCTAGGCACACTGTTTCGCGCCCCTATCGGCAAACGATAAAAGAGCGCACACTACTCCCGAGGTTAAACCCATGGTTGCCACTGCCGGTGTTTGGAAGAAAAAACGCGACGATTTGAAAACCAAAAGAAACTCGCTATTCGCAGTCTACTCAAGAGACCCTCAAAACATTTCCCTCGCTCGGGAAATCAAGGCGCTTGACGACGAAATTGCCGATTGCACGCAGCACGTCGAACAAGAAAGACGCGCCGAGCAACGCGCCGCTTCCCCGGTCGCCAAACTCGTCACCACTCCCAAGTAATTCTGGATGCGCTTCCAACAGGACGAACGTGCTGCCCGGCGTGTTTCCCCTATCGCTGCTTGACTTCAACCTGCACCGGCCGCGCCACTGCACTTACTTCAGGATCGTAGTATTCATACACGCGTGACCGGAACGTCCGCGCCCGAATCGGATACTTCGCGCGCAACCGAAACTTCAGCGTCACCATGTCGCCTGGCGCAAACGAATCGAAATACAGAATGGCTTGCGTGGCCGTCAAGCTGAACTTCTCCAGCCGCCCGCTTTTCTGCCCCGCACTTTTCTCGTGGTACTCCTGCAAGTCTTCGCTCAGCAAGTCAAACCCCGGCGGAATCCCCAGGTCCACCATCACCATATTCGCGGCCTTCGGCAAATTGTTTTTGATGCTAGCGGTTGCCGTGGCGATGTCGTCTTGCATCAGATGCGTGCGATCGTAAGCCACATCGATCGAAAGAGCCTCCTGCTCCGGCTTTTTATCCCATGGCAGAAAATACTGCCCCACCACCTGGTACGCCAGTCCGCCCTTTCCCGCAAACCGCATCTCCACCGTGTTGCCGCCCTTCGCATCGACATCCTTGAATACAAATTGATGCAGCAGATCGTTGTTCTCTGGCGTCAACACAAGTTTTTCCTCTGTCTTGCCGTTCAGCACAACTTGCAGCGTGCCGCGAACGTCCACCGCGTCTTTCTCCGTCGCCAGCAGCAGCGCTCGCAACGCCATGATGGTCGCTTGGGTTGTCCCCCACGCGCCAGAAGCATCTTTCTTAGCCGCGATGTACGTCATCGCCTTCCGTGGCGTGCCCGAAGCATTGCCCCATTTCAGCAGCGCTTGCGCCGCCAGTCCGGTCGTCTCCACGCTCGCGCTGGTGCCCGTGGCATATACGGCCGTTTCATCCGCGCTCCACCACGCTTGCTCGTCTTTCTCCGTGCGCGCATCCAGCAGCAATTGCATGGCCTGCCGCGTGAAGTCCCGGTCTTTCGCATAGTCCGCCGCGAAGTTCGCCAGCACTGCCAGCGTGTACGCGTCAGCTTTCGCGCTCATATGACTTTCGATAAATTGCCGCGCCTTTTCGACCGCCGGCCCCTGGTAGCCAGTGTTCTCCAGCGCCCAGGCGAGGTACGCCGTAATCCGTAACACGTCTTGGTTGTACCGGTTTGTCGCACCCTCATTGATAAACGACGTGTCGGGCTTCCAGCTCCCATCAGCCTGCTGCTGTCCGGCAAGCCATTGCTGCGTTCGCGCGATCAGCTTTGGGTCCACGTCATGGACTTTGGACATGTCGCTGAATTCCATCAGCCCGTACGCCGTCAGGATTTTGTTTGCAGGCGCATTTCCGAACCATGAAAAGCCGCCGCTTGAAACTTCAAACGTCAGCAGCCGTTGATACCCGTTGGCAATGAATCCTTCCGCTTTGGCATGCACTTCCGGAGTCAGCTTTTTCGTCCGTTTCATGTAATCGAGCGCCAGCACATTCGGGTACGTGCTCGAGGAAGTCTGCTCGAAACACCCGAACGGCATGCGCAATAGGCTATCCATTCCTTCGATGACCTGGCTCAGCGGTCCGGGATACAGCCTCACGAAAATTTTGCTCGCTTCGGGAATGGACTCCGCCGGGAAAGACACCTCATGCTGCGCCGTGGTTTCTAGCCGTCCGTTAAACACCACGCTCTGCTCGCGCCCGTTGGGGATCACTTCAATTTCGCGTACCACGATGTCCGCGCGATTTGCTCCGCCTTTCATTCGCGCGCCTAGCGTCAGTTTGAATTTCCCAATGCGCTTTGCTTCCACAGTGAACTGCGACCCGCCCACGCGCGCGGATTCCACGGTGACGTTCTTCTCCGCGACGTCGTCCACGAGCGAAAACCAATCGTCGGCTTGCAGTTGCAGGTTCACGTCACCGGCCGCACCGGAATAGTTATAAACCGCCACGGGGATCGAAACCCGGTCGCCTTGCGTCAGTGTCACCGGCAAATCCAGGTCCACGAAGAAATCCTGGAACACTTTGATGCTTGAAGTGCCGCTTCCCAGCGCCCCGTGCGTTGTCGAAGCCATCATTGCCATCCGCCACGTCGTAATCGAGTCCGCCAGCGGAATCGTGATGCTCGCGATGCCATCCTTGTCCGTAATGATTTCCGGATTGATGTACAACGCCTCCGGAAAATACGAGCGCACGCGCGGAGCCGCCGCCCCCCCATCATCCTTTTCTTTCACCAGCGTCGCTGTGTTCGTAGTCATCACCGCAACATCCGCGCCGGTCACCACGACCATTTCATTCATGGCAGGCATTGCCTTAGGAGCCGCAGGCGGCATCGCCATGGCGAGAGCATCAAATCCGCGCCGCAATGGTGCGTTACCCGCGCCCCCGGCGACTCCACCCATGACCCCGCCCGCAACACCACCACCCATTCCAAATCCAACTTTGAAATCCGCCACCATCTTCCCTGTGTCGCTCACCGCTACGACCGTTCCCGAGTGTTCCTGCCGCAGCAAGACGGAAAGGATCGCACGGTCGCGCGGGTCCAGTTCCAGCCTGCTCGAAACGCTCCCGGAATCCCAAGAAATTCTGATCTGGTAATCACCCGCCGGGACACCTCCCAGCCGGAACTGCCCATCGGCGCCCACAGTCGCCCTGCGTATCTTTCCACTTAAAATCGAGCGCAGTTCCACAGAAGCCCCTTCCAGCGCTCCGCCCCACTGGTCCACCGCTGTTCCGATAATCTCCGCGCGCTCATTGAATGAACCGCGCTCGTGCTCGATGTTCACCCCAATCGTGCTGGGGCCCGAATTCGCATGCCCTACGATTTTCCGCTGCCGCACTTCCACATAGGTCCACAAATCGTCGCCCGTCCCAAACTGTTTGTCGGGACCCGCGCTGCGCACCAAGTAATGCGTCTTATTCGGATCCCACGCCGCGTGTTCCACTCGCAAATTCGTATCCCACGCATCGCGAAGCCCCGCTGCGTTGTCGTGCGTCATGCCCTCCACGGTCTTGATCAAGTCACCACGGTCAGCGCTTTCTGCATACGCATGGCTGAGACGTTCCGATAGTCCGCGCACCTGCGCCAGGAACCGCGTCTGGTACCGTTGCGCGTACTCGCCGTATTTTGTTTGTGGCACTGTCCGCCCGAACTCCGTCTCGAACTTGTTCGCCCTCACTATTTCTGTTGCAGAAAACAACGCGCGTGCTGCGCGGTCGTGCTGTTCCACGTCAGATTCTTTCACTGGCGCAACCACCTCCGGCATGCCGATCGAGTGAATCTCGTAGCGCGGCTTCAGTACTTCCTGCTCCAGGTAAAAGAAAACTTTCGCGAATCCTGGTCGCTTTTCCGCCAGCGCAAACACGGCTTCATCCACGACCTGCAAGCCCAGCGCCGCGCTCACGCCCTGTCCTTTCGCGTTCGTTACGCGGAAGCGGATGCGTGCCTCGCCGCCCGGTTTGTACCCGGCGGCATTCGCCGAAGCCTCAATCTTCAGTTCATCCGCCGGCTGCACAAACACCAGCCGGTGATCACCCACCGGACGCGCATCTCGCCCAAACAGATAGGCGTTGAAGTCCACCGTTCCCGCCAATTCCGGCGTGGCCGCCAGTGTCAATTCCGCCTGCCCATTTTCGATGTTCAGGTCGCGCGTCAAAATCGTCTGCCCTTCCTTGACGATATCTACGTAAGCCGTGCCTCGCTTCACGGTGCAAAAAACTTTCAGCCTCATGGCCTCTCCCGCCCGGTAAACGGCGCGTTCCGTGCGCAGAAGAATCTGATCCCGCCCGCCTCGCGTTTGCAGCGGCACGCTGCTTGACGCGCGGTTCCCTTCCTTGTCCGTTGCTTCCACACTGAGCGTTTGCGTTCCTACGCCGGCCTTAATTCGAATCACCGCCACTCCGCCATCGTCCGTCGCCGCGCGTTGCTCGGCGTTGTCCGCCGCGTGGATCGTCAGTTCCGTTCGCGCTGGCGTTCCATCCGGATACGAAGTGAGCAGGAAAACCTGGTTCTCCAGCCCGGGGATGAGCGTGCCCCCTTCCGGAACCGCAGTGACCTGCAGCGGGGTTTCGCTTACGGTGATCGCTTCTCCGCGGCTCTCCGCATGCCCCGCCGAATCCTTCACCGTGGCCTCAATCAACACCCGCGCAGCTCCCTGGCTCAGCGGCCGCCCCGCAAAATACGCCGGCAGCTTCAGGTCGAATTCATAACTCCCATCGCGATCCGTCTTCCCTTGCACGGATTCAACCTCAAATACCGCCACGTCCATGCTGGAAGCCCTCACGCTGATTTCCGCTCCATCCGCCGGCTTCCCAAAAAAGTAATTTGCTCGCACCCTTCCCTTCACGTGATCGCCTGGCCGGTAGCCCCGTTTCGTTTTCTTCCCGTTTCCTGTGAACTCCACGGCCACCTTGAATTTCGGCAGCACATATCGTTCGACGTTCAGTGCAATCTCCGCCGTGTTTGTCGGCGCCTCGGCTTCACCCATCGACGCGCGCAGGTGATACGTTCCCAGGTTTACTTCATCAGCCAGCGCAAATTCTGCCGACGCAATTCCAAACCTGTCGGTCTCCGTCGCTTTCTTGAACACCTTGTTCCCACGTGAATCTTCCACTTCAAACGTCAGCTTCCGATTGGCTGCCGCTTCGTGATTCGACCGGTCCAGCGCCAGCGCCCGCACATGTATCGTCTGGTTCGGCTGGTAAATGGGTTTTTCCGTCGTCAACAGGATCGAAACTTTGTCTTCCAGTCGTACCGCTTGCGTGAATTCCGTCGACCCGATCGGCGTGTCCACCAGGTATCGCAGTTGGTGGCTTCCAGTTAGACCGGCTGGAAATCGGAATTGCGCCTCCGCCGTCCCTCGGTGATTCAGCCGCCCAATAAATAGGACACGCGCCTTCTGCTCGCCCACCGCCAGCTCAATGCGCACCGTCCCGGCTCCGGCAATCACCTCGTTCTTGGAATCCGTCACGATCACTCGCACTGCCGCTGGACCTCCGCTTAAGTACGCTTGCTGCCCCAGGATGTGCACTACCGGTGTGCGCAAGATCCGCGAGATCGATTCTGTCCCTTCCAGCGCCGCCGCGTTCCCACCGTCATATACGTACCTGTACCGTACGCGGTGCCACACCAAGTCATCGACGCGCAGCGCCTTGTCCAGCCGGATGTCCTCCTGCCAGCGCCCATATCCTTGGCCAATTGCCGCTTGCGTTTCCGCGTGCCCCAGAACTTTGTCTTCCGGGTCCAACACTTCCACCGTCAACCTTCCGTCCCCTGCGTGCACCGCATGGTAAGGAATCGACACATGCAGGACGCCGCGCGAATACGTCACCACTGCCGTCTTGCCGTCCGCTGTTTGGAACGGCTCCATCAATAAAATAACGATGCCTGCCACCGCCGCCAGGGCCGCGATCCACAACAATCTGAGGTTGTCCGGGCGCACCTCTACGTCTGAAATTCTCATGGTCCGACTCCTTCAAGCTAGCTTCGTCGGCGCCCCTGCGACTTTCTTGCGCTCCCTGCTAGAACGATTCGTTTGTCTTTTCTTGCATTCTTTTAGGTAAGTTGGTTTCCGCGCCATCCGCCTGCGAGCGAACGCACTTCAAGAAATTGGACACCATGTCCAGAAGAAAGTGCCCATGCCGTGCTGGCAGGGTCTTTCGATTTTCGTGTGCGGGCATGCCCGTCCAGTGTATGCTGTCCCCAGTTCCCACCTTGTCTAGGAGCCAAAATTGTCTACCCGCCCGTTGGTGGCCGCGCGCTTCGCGTGGCCGCGCTCGAAGTATTTTGTATTTGGATTCATCGGCCTGATGCTCGCTTATGTTCTCCGTCATAACGAACATTTCCTTATTGACGCCAAGGATCCCGAATGGCTGCCCATCCGAACTTTCAAGTGGTGGCTTTTACCGCACGGCGTGTTGGGCGCATGCGCCCTCTTGCTCGGCCCCATGCAGTTTTCTGATCGCCTCCGCCAGCGCTTCACCAAGTTCCATCGCGTTATCGGACGCTTCTATGTTGCCGGCGTGTTCGTCGCCGCTCCCTTGGGCTTCTATATCCAGCACTTCGAGGAACGCATGGGCGGTACGCGTTCCTTTAGCGTCGCCGCCGCCGCCGACGCGACCTTGTGGATGCTCACCACCGGCATCGCCTTCGCGTTCATTCTCAAGGGAAAAGTCCAGCAGCACCGCCAGTGGATGACCCGCAGCTTTGCCGTTGCACTGGTCTTTCTCGAAGGGCGCGCGATCCTTGGCGTTAGCGGCTGGGAACGCTTAGGACCGGCCGCCATCGAAACCGTCGTCTGGACTTGCCTCGTCTTCGCCGTTCTTTTCGCCGACATCGTCCTGCAATGGCAGGAACTTCGTCGCCCTCGCCCGGCGCAGGCTAAGCCCGTACCCGCAGCAGTTGGGCGCGAACCAGGACTCTTGGGAGAAAGCGCCCCCGTCTAGCCACCCTTCCCTTTGCTTTGTGTAGGGGCGGACGGAATTTATCCCCACGCGGTCCGAGTCCGTCCCCTCTTCGCTTTTCCATTTTCAAATTTCTGCTTTCTAGTTTCTAATTTCGATTCTCGCCTACAACGCTACAATGCCCCTTTAGGAGTCCCCCATGACCCAAACGATGACCCAGCTCGTCGCCACAACTCCGGTCCGCCTAGACCGCCAATCTTTGGAACACGCCGCCCGCACCGCCGTCGGCGCCACTGTGGCCCTCCTCGTGACCCGCATCTGCAAACTCCCGGAATCCCATTGGGCCGCCATCACCACCATGATCGTTCTGCAATCCTCTCTCGGCGCCGCGCTCTCCGTCTCCAGCTTCCGCTTCATCGGAACAGCCCTTGGCGCCGTAGCCGGCGGCCTGATCGCCAGCCATTTCGGTCCCCATTTCTACGTTTTCGGCGTCGCAATTTTCTTGCTTGGTGTCTGTGCCGCCGCCCTTCATCTCGACCGCAGCGCGTTCCGTTTCGCCGGCATCACGCTAGCCATCGTGATGCTCGTCGCGCACACGCAATCGCCTTGGATTGTCGCCGCCCACCGTTTCGTCGAAGTGTCGATTGGAATTGTCATCGGCCTGCTGCTGGCCGTCCTCTGGCCTGAACGCCTGCCGCCCTGATTTAGTGGGGAGTGGCGTTGAGCAGGATGGTTTGCCTGAGTTTTTGTACGGGGGCAGACTTGGGGTCAATGGCCATGGCTTTGTCGATTGTTTTGCGGGCCGCGGCATGGTCGCCGAGAGCCGTCTGCGCGCGGGCGAGCGAGGTGACGGCATTGGGGTTGGCCCACTTTAGCTGCGCCGCCGCGGCGATGTTTTTCTGAAGATCGGTGCGGGCCTCCTGGTTGGCGGGCTCTTGCTCTACTTTGGCGGCGAGGCTCTGAAGATTCCGAGCAATCTCGATTTTCTGTTTTAGCTGGAGAGCCTCGGGAAGGTCGGCTTTGGCCTCCAGAGCTTTCTGCAGATTTTGCTCGGCTTCTTGTTCATGCCCGAGGGCGAACTGGGCCTTCGCCAGGGTCACCGCATCCGGCGGACTACTGGAGGCCCGCGAGGCAATTTGTTGGACCTTCTCTTCGAGGGCCTGTCGAGACTGCGGGTCGGCCGGATTGTCTAGCACTCGCTCTGTGGTTTTCTGCACAGTAAGCACGCCATTCTCGTATTGAATCGACGTTATGGTGGGATAGCCGATCATCACCACGGGGATGAAGAAGCCTAGCAGCGCCGCCAAGCTCCGCTGGTGCGTGAGTTGGTAGAAGAAGGCAATCACCAGCACCACGAAGAGGACAATACCCAGGATGAGAAGGACGACTTCACCCGGATAGAGACCCCTGGTAAAACTAGTGAAGAAAGCCATGGCTGCTCCCTCCCGATGTTCCAGGCTCTGGCCCAGCGAGCAAATGCAAAGAACATAACTCTTTAGCAGAGTTGTGTCTTGGGAGCGCCCAACGTTACCCTTCGCCATCTCCCTTTTTCTAGTTTCTAGTTTCCGTCCTCCAGTTTCTGTCTTCTAGTTTTCCTCTTGACTCGTGCCGTGCGCACCTCGTACCCTCCCTGCTACCGTTCCTTCGGCCCCTTTCGATTGACGACCTTCTGGCGATTGCTCGCGGAGGATTCCGATGGGAAAAATCAACTTAGCACGCGTGATTCTCGGTGGCTTGCTTGCTGGCCTCATCTTAAACATCTTCGAATATGTCTTAAATGGCGTCGTGTTTGCCTCCCAATGGGACGCGTACATGAAAGTCCTCGGCCGTCAAATGCGTCCTGGCGCCATTCCCTTTTTCATCGTTTCCACCTTCGTGGCGGGAATTGGCGTGGTTTGGCTGTACGCCGTAGCTCGGCCTCGTCTTGGAGGGGGACCTAAGACTGCCGCCCTTGCTGGGATTGCTTACTGGTTCTTCGCCTACGCGATTCCAGACGCAAACAGCATCGCCGCCAACGTGGCCCCGGGGCGCCTCACACTCACTATCAGTCTCATTTTGCTTGTCGGCGTGCTCATCGCCTCCGTTTGCGGCGCTTGGGTCTACAAAGAGCAAACCTAATCCCTAATTTGCGTCGGGCGTTTACCCCGACCCAGTCGCGGCATCCCGAATAGCTTTACGGGACGCACCCGAGCAGGACGACTTTTTCTTCCGCAAGGGGTGCCCCACCTGTCCCGACCCGGTGGCATCCTTGCGGGGTGTGCATCTCCGCACCATCGCGCTGCTCTCGCGAGATGAACGGTGGGCATTTTGACTTTCTTTCTAGTTTCCGACTTCCGCTTTCTAGTTTCTGCCTTCTAGTTTCTAGTTTTTCCTTTCTCACACTTCCGCATTGAACGCAGCTGGTTGATCGCGGCCTGTCATTCTGAATCGTTAAATGCCTTTCGACCCCGCGCCAGCCGCCGCCGCCCGCGAGGCGACATTCTTCTCCGCCTGCTCCGCCACACTCCGGTCGATTTCGATCGTACCTTTGAAGCCCGCGCCGTCTTCGATCATGATCTGCGCCGTCGTCAAATTCCCGATGATCGCACCGTCCTTCTTGATCTCGATCCGCCCCTTCGCACGCACGTTTCCTTTCAGGTAGCCGTATACCACCACGTCGCGCGCGTTGACGTCCGCCGTTACCTTAGCCGTCTCTCCCACCGTCAGCTTCCGCTCATCCAGATGAATCAGTCCTTCGACCGCCCCGTCGATCAGCAGATCCTCGGTGCCGGTGATTTCGCCTTTCACCTGCAGGCTCGACCCTAGCCACGCCGTCTCGTGCTCCGCTGTCGCATCCAATGGACTCATCTCATCTGTGTTCTTCTTACCCCACATAGAAACCTCCTTACGGTGTGTCTCGGGGACGAGCTGGGTGGGTTCCTGCGAGATTCAGCGTGCCTTGAATCCTACTCCTGCGCTGCGGACGCATCAAGCCGCCGCGCGTCCACTTCAATCACACGTGATACAATCCTTTCATGGGCGTCATCAAAAACCCCGATATCCTTGGCGGAACTCCTGTGTTTCGCGGAACCCGGGTGCCCATCCAAACGATGGTCGACTACGTGGAAGGCGGAGAAACACTCGAAGACTTTCTGGAGGGGTTTCCTACCGTCTCGCGTGAATCGGCCGTCGCCGCTCTCGAACAAGCAAAACACCTCTTGCTTGCACGTCCTTAGATGCGCATTCTGATCGACGAATGTATCGATGAGCGATTCCGGAACTTTTTGCCTGGCCACGATTGCCAAACGGCCCGTTACGCCGGGCTGGCCGGATTGAAGAATGGCGACCTTCTTACCGCCGCGGAAACAGCCAGGTTCGACGTTTTCCTTACCGTGGATCAAGGAATCGAATACCAGCAAAATCTAACTGCCCGAAAGCTCGCAATTATCATTTCCGCGCGAAGTCGAAAAGTCTGAAGGACTTGTTGCCACTCGTGCCCGCCTCGCACACATGAAATCCATTCAACCTGGGCAGGGCTAGGCCGTTCTTCGAATTTCCTCTGTCTCGCCACCGCCCCCTTTCTGCTTTCTAGTTTCTGATTTCTAGTTTTCCTTTCTCCCCCTCTTCCTCTTCCCCGCCCGCCTCCTCTGTCGCAAACACCGTGCTAAACTCCCTTTCTTCCACCCATGAAAAAACTCCGAGCCACGGCACTCATTCTATTTATTGGGGCGTGCTCTTTGTTCCTCGCCTATAGATTCTTGCAATCTCCCGAGGGCGGCCAGGAAGCTCCGCAAACAACCGATGCACACTGCAATCAAAGGCTCTGGCAATATGTCTACAATCCCGGTCGGCTCCAGGTCCTGAACCCGTGCATTTCGGTAACCGGCGCCGTCGAAGAGGTCCGCAAAGAAGCAGACGGCGATGTTCACATCCGATTTCGCCTGGACCAGCAGTTCACAGCGTTCCTGAATGAAAAGAACATCTCAAGACAGCAAGGCGATCTAGTCCTCGAGCCCATCTGCCAGGGCAAAGTGAGGCAGCCGGACGCAGAGGAACCTTGTCGCCAGTACAACGGTCCCCATTTTGAACCTGTGGTTGGCCAGCGCTATCTGGTCTGGGGTGCCTATGTCCACGACGCCGACCATGGCTGGAACGAGCTCCACCCCGTCACTTCCATGCAGCCCATCGAAACTACATTTGAGTAGCCGGATCCCTCTTCATCTTCGTGGCACAGCCACTCCCTTGTCCCCCCGCGTATGGGGCACCGGAATTCGTATCAAGGTTTAGTGTCCGAACACCCGTCCAATGTTGTCAGGGGCTTACCGTAGCGTACAATGTTGATCCATAACAGGAGCAACCCCCTCATTCGGATCGGGACATGAGCCAAAGCGCGAGTTCCGCGGCGACCGACTCTACGTGCTGGCGCTTAGTGTCCGGTAGTTTTCCTGTGCTGCCCCAAAGGATGATGCCCTTCAATTGCCCTTTCCATTCGATGGGACCCACAGCGCGTAACGCAGTCCCGCGAGAAACCCCAGGATGGGATTCCCGGGAGAAGACTCCAGGTCTTGTTCGACGGTTTTTCCATGAAGGAGGGACTCGTCTGGGAGAGGCGGGTCCACGGAAAGATGTGCCCATTCCTGGGGAGTGTCACTGTTGGCGCGGTCCTTACTCCCGTGCCGTGTGAGCGCTTGCAACGCCTCTCGAATCAATTCATCCCGTGGCGCACCGTCCAGGGCTGCGCGCGCTACGCCTAGTTCACGCGATTCTTTTTGCGCCGATTTCCGCCAAATGCTCATTCATTCGCCCCGAAAGTGCGCAACTCTCATTCCGTCCACGCGGGCCTCGCCCGACGCGCAACAAGAGATTTGGGCCCTGTCGCATTGGCATATGCATTGGCATGTCCATTGGGAAATGTCGGTTTGTCTTGATAAGTCAATCACTTAGAAGAGAGGAGCGACGGCGAGAAATTCCATGCCGAGACTTTGTTCATTCTTCTTCCCAGAATGGTTTTGGGTGGAGGGAGAGTCT
>WNFQ01001544.1_pt1 | contig 17619 bp, 12 predicted proteins | sample 5400171 | NCBI WGS metagenome assembly WNFQ01 (sample SAMN13153356, study PRJNA577476) | soil metagenome | isolation source: 20 cm soil under Madrone tree | place: USA:California | collected 2016-06-14 | reverse complement strand
GGGGAGGCCTGGGACATTACCGCTTTCGACAATGCGTCTGAGCATGAGAACGAACGCCGAAGAACCTGCGCGAAGAAACGTGCCCTTGCGGCAACGCGCTTGGCTCCTACCCTACTCGATCTGAATCTTCTGCATCGACATACCGTCCACGGTTTCTTCTGTCATGCCCTTGGTCATGGCTCCATCGTTGCTATAGATTCGGCCATAGGCCCTCAGATAGAGGTCTGGATTGAATAACTGTCGATAGACATCTTCCAGATGCAGTCCTCGTTTGCCTCTGTCCTGGATGATGTTCAAGATTGTTTCGGCTGTTCGCATCTCGCGTACCTCGTAATCCTGAAATCGAGTTACCTGTTCCCCTTCGCCATGTAAGCGGCTTTCCCGCTCGCGGACTACTATGGGAACTCCGTCACCTTAGGACTCTCGTCCCTTAGGCGATCCCGCGTTTCTTCAAACAGTCACGTGCTAGCGCGACTTAGGTTGTCCACTCATCCCTTATTCGGATTCGCTATCCGCTGCCTGACTCTCAGAGATATATCGAACCAATTACAGAAGTTCGAGCAAGAATCAGTGCCGTTCCCAGATGCTCTAACGGCAGGCTTCCATTAGCCGCGTGGAATTGGACTTCAAGCAATCCAGCTTTAACCGTATCGCGCGAGTCTTGCGGGTCAACAGTTTCAGCATCTTCTCTCTGATACCCGCGTTTCCGACATGCTATTGTCCCCTCACTCTTTCAAGCTCAGGTTAATCGGCTGACTCAAGGGACATTCTCTGAATCCCTTCCCAACTGCGTTGGGGTTGACTGTTCAAATAACGCGGCGCACGTAGTTGTGGAAAGCGGACTAAGCTTCCATGATCAGATCTGGCTTGTTGACTGCTTCAACTAACAAGGCTGACCACTTGGGAACGTCGGGCGCTGGCTTGGTGGCGTGTCGTTGCATGTTTTGGTGCTCCTTTCGCTACGGGGTTGTTGGTCTTTGGCTTGTAAAATGCGTTTTCCCCCTTCCGTAGTGGAGTCGAAGCACGGGTGGCGCACAGCGATGCACCTGCAAGGTCGTAACGGAGTGGAGAACCGGAATGGAGCCTGCGCAATGGAGGTTGCGTCGCTGGGCTCCCGTGCGAAGATGAGAACGAAGGAAGGGGGAATAATCAGAAGACAGCAGCTCAGCCGGAATGGAACGCAGTGGAATGAAGGCCGAGGCCTCGATTCAGAACGAAATCAAAATCAGACGTCTCGCCCGGAGCAACGTGAGGGCGAGCGCCCTTATTGAAATAGGCGGTGCGTGCATGCACGGAAAGTCATAAACAATACTGAGAACTATAGATATTCAGGACAGTCTCGGCGTGAAAGAGTCCTTTACTAAGCCCCTCGCCTTCGCGCTCCCGTCACTCCACCGCCGCAGTCCGCCTCGCGCGGTCGCACCGTCCACCGCGTGGGTGGCGCCAGCTTCAAATGGCGGGCCAGCGTTACGTTACGTTGATTGAACAGATGTTTACTTTGCCAACCGCGAAAGTTTTCTAAGGAGATTTTCCAGGAGCCACAAAATCGCCTAGCCAAAGAGCCTGAGTGGTATCGCTTTCGGTACGAACTGCTCGCTATCGGGCTACACAACGAAGCGGTCACACCCTCCGCCCGCATGATGCTTGAGAAGGGGCGTGAGTGCATCGCGAGTATGATTCAACGAATTGAGGGGGCAGGAAAGGGAGGGGAAGAACTCAGCGCAATCCTCATGTCATGTTTCAATGGACTGGCGATCCAGAAAATAATTGATCCAGCCTTTGACATCGACCGCGCTTATAAGACGCTCCAGAAGCTCTTTCGGCCTCTTTTGGAGTAAAGCCTGAAACCATAAGATTTTTTTGCACAGTTGGCTGACCAACCATGATACAAAAATGACGAAGACTCAACCGCTTTACAACCCTACTTTACAACCCTACGCACTTGCCGTACTTCGTGGCTTTGCCTAAGAAGTGACTTCTTGGGCAGACTTTTTGGGCAAGCAAGTCGATTGACAGCCCCGATGTCTGTGACTAATCTCCATTCTCCTTAGACCCCGCATGTGCGGGATTAGAAGGAGATGGTCACAATGAATTTGCTTATTGCAGTAGCTATTGCGGGTTATTTCATCTCACAACTTCACTCCATTCGGCTCGAGCCTTGGTCACTTACTATTATGTTTTGGCCTAAATCAGTCGCCAGTAATAAAAAGCGGCGAGACCTTCACCCTTCACCCTCTCGCCGCCCTAACTTCGACTGGCGACAATGCTAATTGAACGAACCAGCCGAAAAGTGCACATCAATGGACTACCACATGCCAAGGGGGGTGCAATTCCCAAAAAGTTTGCACCGTCGCAGAACCGTGGCCTCCGTTCGGACGACTAGGCGAGGCGAAACCCTTGTGAACGCCGTCAAAGAACCAAAACCCAGTGATCCGCATGTGAACGGGCGTCGTAAATCTAAAGGGTACGTCTGCCCGATGGTCGTGCCGGGAAACGTCTGCTGAACGAGTCGCAGGATTGCTTGATAGTCGCTGTCGAAAGCCGTATCAGGTGGAATCTCCACGATCACGCGACGCGAAGTGCTCTTGATTGAGCTGTCGTTTAATTCCAAATGAATTTCGCAGTCATTGCCCTCGACTTTGGCTTGCCATAGGAAAGCGTCAAGAGTAAAGGTTTGCGTTTCCTTGCTTCCTGGCATTGGCGCGTGCTTTGCGGCCCCCGCGGCCGCCACCGTGACATTAGGAAACCCGTACATATTGGCAGCGCCAATGACCGTTCCGGTTGGGCTCCCCGGTGTTCGATGTTTTACATCACCGCGATATTGTGCGCTTTGCGCCTTGAAAGGTGGCGCAGGACAAGTGACAGCTATTTGACCATAAGCAGTAATCGAGCCAAGCGAAATTAAGAGCGAAAGAAGTATGAGCCTTTTCATGGCTAGGAGCCTCTTACGGTGTCAGATAGTAGAACGGCCAGCTTATACACCCGCAGGGCGTGAGATGCAATCTTTTCAGCATCTTTTCAGCGGCTAACCCCTGATAAGGTTAAAGGCGGCGCCGGGCAGTCTCACAAGCCCGGTGCCGCCATGCTCACAGCTTGCGATGTGAGGACACGTCTCAGTGTACTCTCTCCCGCCAAGCGTGCGAGCAGATGCGTTCAGCATCTACCATTTGGTTCGGACTTATAACACGCGCGCCGCAGCTTCAACCGCCGCCAGTTCCAGTGGGGTTAGAAATCTGTTTTGAGAAATCAATTGACTTCATTCTGGAGTGGGCATATAAGGGTGGCCGAATTACTTGAAACGGCTAGCTCCTCCGAGCCTCTGCAGTTCTCCCGCATACTCGCCAGTTAGTCTTTACCCAACCAGTCATCGCTCGCTCGACGAGGAACTACCAAGTGCACAGTTGAGGGAACTCCGCATCTGTGCCTCCTTGTCATCAGTCTGAGGAAAGCGGAACAAGATGAAAACAAAACATTACTCGTCAAAGCGCAGACTCGCGATGTGGGGTTCGCTAATAGCTGCCGCGATCATGCTACTCGGCAACTATCACAAAGCACAAGCCCAATGGACGACGGCACAAAATGGAAACGATGTCTATAAGACTAATACCGCCGGCAACGTCGGCATCGGCACTCAAGCTCCTGCTTACCCTCTTCACGTTGAAGGGGCTTCAGCCGACCCGCTCTATTCACAGGGTTACTTTAAGAATACGAGCACTGCTAATCCCTACGGAGGGATCGCCGTTGATGGCGTGAATCAGAGTCACGTACGCTTCCTGCTCAATGGCGCGCTGAAATGGCAATGGCGCGTAGGCGGTGGCACTAGCGTTGACGATTTGCGGGCCTATAGTTGGACACTAGGTGCCGACGTAGCGGCGTTCAAGAACAATGGTAACATCGGCTTTGGGACGACAAGTCCTAATCCGCTAGGGGTAAGTCCTTCAATCTATGGAAGGGTCGTAACGGTTGCTAATCCTACGGCAGGCGCACGTGCGCTTCTAGAGCTATGGACTAATACCGCCCCCAGTTCTGGACAGACAATTGGCCAAATCAGCTTTCTCTCCGGTGCTTCACCGACGCAGATTGGGGCGGCGATCTTGTCTAACGCAAACGGTACAACTGCTAACACTGGAAATCTCCGCTTTTATACGGCTAGTACCAACAGCGATTCTGCCGAACGGATGGTCATAGATTATACCGGCAACGTCGGTATCGGGACCGCAAGTCCGCAGAAACCCCTTCATGTGATCTCTCCTACTTCGTTCAACGGCATTGCCGTAGGCAAGAACGACAACTTAAACCTGCTTGTAATTGGCTATGATAATACCAATAACATCGGAGCCATTGGTTCATTTGCCGGAGGAAGCGCAAGCTCTTTGACTCTGAACGCCGCGGGCGGCAACGTCGGCATCGGCACCCCGAGTCCCGCATCGGGATACAAGCTCGATGTTAACGGCAGCACTAACGTCACCGGGAACCTAAACACCACCGGCACGATTACCGGAGGCAACATAATTGCGAAGTATCAGGACATGGCCGAATGGGTGCCTTCCTCTGAACAGATTGCTGCCGGCACTGTCGTTGTTCTCGATTCAACCAAATCCAACCAGGTCATCTCATCTTCCCAGTCTTACGACACGCGGGTAGCCGGCGTTGTTTCAGAACAACCGGGCATCGCTCTGGGCGAGAGCGGCAAGGGCAAAGTGCTGGTAGCCACAACTGGAAGAGTCCTCGTCAAAGTGGATACGACAAAAGCCCCGATTCACATCGGCGATCTATTGGCCACCAGCGACGTTCCGGGAGTCGCTATGAAATCCGAGCCGGTAACTCTTAGTGGAATTCAATTGCATCGCCCCGGCACGATTATCGGCAAGGCGCTCGAACCCCTTGAGAAAGGTTCAGCGAAAATCTTGGTGCTCCTTAGTTTGCAATAACACTTTTAGAGAGGAACAGAATGAAAACTAAACATCTCTCGTCAAAGCGAAAATCTCTGGTACGTGGTCTGTTGTTAGTTGTAGCGATAATGCTATGGGGAAGTTCTCAGCATGTGAGCGCCCAATGGTTGGGCACCACCAATATTTACTATAACGGCGGGAATGTCGGCATCGGCACGAGCACCCCCGGCGTTAAGTTAGAAGTGAGTGGCACTCCTGCCACGTCAGGCAATTTGTTTAAGTTTTCCGGCGCTGATAGCAATGGCAATTTGTTCAATGAAATTGCCTCAACCGGAACGGGCGGCGCTATCCTGAAACTCTCCGGCGGCTCAGGAACTCCGTTTTACTTACAGAGCACTGGCAGCGGTTCCGGCTTCGGTAATAATAAGTTCGTAATTGGTAATTCTAGCGTGGCGCTGTTTTCTTTGCAGAGCGACGGCAATGTCGGCATCGGCACGGCGAGCCCTGAGTTGCGTCTTGACGCAAGAGTGGCAAACACGACAACGGATTTTACCAATAATGTCACTTACGCAGGCGCGTTTGGTAACGTGAGCGGTAAGAGGGTCACCATCGGATATGACGAAACTGGCGAGGATATTGGCGTTATCCAATCGGTGCATACCGGCGTGGGTTTTAAGAACCTGTCTCTCAATCCGAACGGTGGCAACGTCGGCATCGGGACAGCGAACCCAACAAACCCCTTCACGCTCAATAGGCCCGGAGCTTCAATAATAGGGAATTGGTATAACCTCGGCGCTTTCATCGAACCAACCAACAACAAGGGTATCCACCTTGGGTATGACAATTCTTCCCAGACAGGGCTTATCATTAGCGGTTCCAATGGGCCCGCAAGCAATCTGGCGTTCTGGACTTACAACGGCAGCGCCTGGGGAGAGCGTATGCGCCTGGACTCAAGCGGCTACGTCGGTATCGGCATCCTCTCACCAGGCTACAAACTGGATGTTCAGGGCGGACAAGTCAACGCGTCTGGCGGTCTCTGCATTGCTGGTGTTTGCAAGACGGATTGGTCGCAAATCGGCAGCGGCAGCTCCCAATGGACTGGCACTAGCACCATTTACTATAACGGCGGCAATGTCGGGATCGGTACTACAAGTCCCTCGCAGCCACTTCACGTGCAACACGCGGCGGACGGAGTGGAAGTCCAGTTTGGTCGAACCGCGAGCGTCCATGTAGATATGTCAGGCAACCAGGTCTTTGCTCTTGATGGAAGTGGAGCAGGCAGTCCGCTCTATTTGAATTACTCGTACGGTGGAAACCTTATTACAGGCTCCGGCAGCGTTGGCATCGGCACCGCCCCAGGGTCTGGTAACAAGCTTGACGTTAATGGCAAAACCAACGTTACCGGGGATCTCAACGCTACCGGCACGATTACCGGCGGTAACATCGTAGCGAGGTATCAGGACGTAGCCGAATGGGTGCCTTCCTCCCAACGGATTCCAAGCGGCACGGTCGTAGTTCTCGACTCGACTAAATCCAATCAGGTTATCTCGTCCACCCAAGCCTATGACACGCGGGTCGCCGGGGTGATCTCTGAACAGCCGGGCATTGCTCTGGGTGAAGGCGGTGGCAACAAAGTATTGGTCGCAACTACCGGACGGGTCCTCGTCAAAGTAGATGCGACGAACGGTCCCATTCACATCGGCGATCTGCTTGTGACCAGCGACATTTCCGGAGTCGCGATGAAGTCAGAGCCGATTACGATTGGTAAAAGAAAGATGCACATGCCGGGAACTCTAATCGGCAAAGCACTCGAACCTCTCGAAAAAGGTTCGGGAAAGATTTTGGTTTTACTGAGTTTGCAGTAGGCGAAGCGCGAAATCTCGAAGCCTGACGGAGGACGTTATGTTCCTGACTAGACTCACACTTGGCTTTTTCAAATGGTCGCTTCTGATCGTCGCGCTGTCTCCGCTGGTTACTACAATCTCATTTGGTCAGACGACGAGTAACACTGACGGGTCAACTCCACTGTCGCTTACGCCGGGAGCCCCAGCAGGGTCATACGCGCTTAGTGGATTCGACAACATAAATCTATTCAACGGCAATCTTAATTTCCATTTGCCTCTAATCAACGTCGGCGGTCGGGGCAGTGCCCGAATGCCGATGACCCTCACACTAGAGGAACGTTGGCGAGTGGAATCTACTTATGTAGCCCAAACCGGAGACACAATGTACTCCGCCAACCATGATTGGTGGTCGGGTCTCAAGCCTGGTTACGGGCCAGGGGTGCTCCAGGGCAGAACCACTTACCTTCTGACTCCCAATTGCGATCCAAACAGCAACGGCGACGGTGGCCGACTACTGACTCGACTGACGTTCACGGCTCCTGACGGCACGGAGTACGAACTACGCGATCAGGCTACGGGAGGAAGACCCATAGATGTAGCTCCCTGTGTTCAATGGGGCGGTAACAGGGGACAGATTTTCACGACTGCGGATGGAACCGCCGCAAGGTTTCTGTCAGATACAACCATCTATGACAATGCGTGGGCCCAGGGAGAATACAGCTCGTTCTATCCGTCAGGATATTTGATACTTAAAGATGGCGTTCGCTACCGGATCGACAGCGGGCTTGTGAAGTGGATGCGTGATCGTAATGGGAACAAGTTGACTTTCTCTTACGACAACTACGCACAACCTTATGGTCCGGCCAATCGAGTGATCTCGATCATTGATTCTCTCAATCGAAAGGTCACAATTTCCTATGATGTGCAGGACACCCAACCCTTCGGCCTCTGTGACAAAATCGAATACCGTGGGTTTGCGGGTGCAGTTCGAACGATTCGACTGTCGAAGACAAACCTGGGCAATGCCCTGCGTTCTGACTTCACTCTCAAGACGAACTACCAACTATTTCCGGAGTTCAATGGTTCCTGTAGCACCTGCACGTTTAATCCAACAGTTACGTCAGCCGTGTGGCTTCCAGACGGACGGTCCTATGCCTTCTCATATGACAGCTATGCTGAACTCACGCGCGTCAAGCTACCAACGGGTGGCGCTTTTGAATACGATTATGCTGCTGGGCTGACGAACGGACCTCTTAGTGGTGCCTGGCTCAAGGGATTTGCCGCATCCTCCTCTCAAGCAGATAGCCTATATCGCCGGGTTGTTGAGAAACGAACCTACATCGATGACAATATTGTCTTAAGCAAAACTCGATTTAGCCGGCCCGAGAGTATCTATACATGCGGAGCGGATGTTTGTGTGCAAACTGAGGGGTTCGTGGCGGCTGAAGATTTGGACGCAAACGGGGCCCTCCTGGCTAAGGCCAAGCATTACTACTTCGGTAATGCAGCAGAAGTCAAAGATGATTGCGCCACCGGCTATTCACCCTGGCAAGTTGGGAGGGAATTCAAGACAGAATCAATCGGTTCTGACGGCATCAGTGTACTTCGGCGCTTTACGCAAACGTGGGAACAGCGTACTTCGATACCATGGTGGAATTCCTTTTGCAGCGCATTTCCCGAGAAACAACCTGCCAACGACACCAGGATTACTGAGTCTCAGACCGAACTTAATGACACGACTCCAGCATTAGTCTCGAAACAAACATCGATTAACCCTAACGATCCCAACGACAGAGGATTCGACCAATACAACAATCCGACTGATGTTTGGGAGTATGACTATGGCACCGGCGTTCCCGGTGCTCTGATTCGCCACACGCACACGAATTTCATTTCGGCAACGAATTACACCGATGCAGTCAATGGCGCGAGTTTGCTCAGTCTTCCATCGCAAACATCAGTCTACGATGCAGGCGGCGTCGAACGGGCACGGACGACATTCGAATACGATAATTACAACAATGACACTAATCATGCAGGACTGGTTTATCGTTCGGGCATCAGCGGATTCGATTCGTCGTTCTCAACTTCGTTCCTGACGCGCGGCAATGTCACAGCGATCACCCACTATTTGTTGGTGAGCGGGTCAGTCACCGGTTCCGTAACTGCTTACGCGCAATACGACATCGCCGGAAATGCAGTCAAAGCTATCGATGCTCGGGGATATGCAACCACGTTTGATTTCGCGGATAACTTCGGGTCGCCTGACGCGGAAGCGCAGTCTAATACTGCGCCGATCGAACTTAGCTCAGCGGGACAGACAAGTTATGCCTTCGCTCGTTCTGTAACCAACGCACTCGGTCAAACCGCGTATGCACAGTTTGATTTCTACACGGGCCGGCCGGTGAATGGTGAGGACGTGAACGGTGTTGTTTCGAGTGGTTTCTACAATGATCAACTCGATCGGCCTACCCAAATAATTCGAGCGACAAATCAGGATGTTACCGTCAAAAGCCAGACGAGTTTCACCTATGACGATGTTAATCACGTGGTGACAACTACGACTGATCTCAACGGTTTCAACGATCTCTATCCGTTGAAGAGCCAAGCAGTATATGACGGACTCGGGCGCACCACTGAGAAGCGACAGTACGAAAACAGCACGAATTACATCGCAGTGCAAACACGGTATGACTCGTTGGGAAGGGCTTACAAAACGTCGAATCCGTTTCGCCCGTGGAATTCGGAGAATCCCGTTTGGACAACTACTGGTTTCGATGCGCTTGGACGTGTGATTTCCGTTACGACTCCTGATAGCGCAGTTGTGAACGCTGCCTACAGTGGTAATCGAGTTTTAGTAGCTGACCAGACCAGCAGAAAACGACTCAGTGTTACGGATGGCTTGGGTCGATTGAAAGAGGTCTGGGAAGTTACTACCACCGATCCCGCAACTGAGTCAGTCTCTTTTCCTGGATACGGCGACGTAACAGCCGGATACGTTACGAGATATGACTACGACACCCTTGATGATCTGACGAATGTCTCGCAACGAATTGCCACGAACGGCACCACGCAGTCCCGTTCCTTCGTTTACGATTCATTGAAACGGTTAACGTCAGCCGCGAATCCTGAGAGCGGCACCGTCTGTTATGGAACAGTCGTAAATAGTCAGTGTCAGTCGAATGGGTATGACGCCAACGGAAATTTAGTTTACAAGACCGACGCGCGTGGAATCTTGACCTCCTACGTCTACGATGCGCTCAATCGAAACACCAGTATCACCTATACCAATGATCCAGCGAACACGCCATCGGTCACGCGCACCTACGACAACCCAACAACCGGCGCGTACGGGAAGGGCCGGCTTTGGTCAACGCAAGCCTCAGCCAGTACGCTGGTCACGATTGATAGTTATGATGCGCTCGGGCGAACGAAGAGTCAGAAGCAGCAGTTCTATTACAACAACGCCTGGAGCCAGCCCTATTCCGTCAGCGGCATCACCTATGACCTTGCCGGTCACGTTACTTCAATCACCTATCCTTCCCAGCACACGGTAAATTACAACTATGACGGCGCTGGGCGATTAGCGGACAAGGACGCCCAGAATCTGGCGTTCACGGGAACTCTCGGCGACGGCGCGCCCCGTACCTACTCAACGGGAATCACCTACTCACCGTTTGGTGGGCTTCAGCAGGAGCAGCTCGGCATGCAAGTGGCGCTCTACCACAAACTACACTACAACGTGCGCGGCCAGCTCTTCGACATCCGCGTAAGCAGCCTTTCGCTCACGGCGAATGAGTGGGATTGGAACCGAGGAGCGGTCGTGAACTATTACAACTCCAACTACACTTGGGGCGGCAGCGGCTTGGACAACAATGGCAACCTCTCCAGGCAACAACACTTTATTCCCACTGATGATACGCTAAACAACTACTCGTACACTCAAGACACTTACAGCTATGACTCGCTGAACCGCCTCGCCTCGGCGACCGAAGTTCACGGTGGGCCGTCCTGGCAAAGTGGGACAGACTATGTCCAGACTTACGATTACGACCGATGGGGCAACCGAACCATCAATCCCGCGAGTTCGGGTGTTAACAACATGCAATTCGATAAGGCCGATGCTCAGAACACCAATCGGCTTTACGCGCCGGGAGATACGTCACTGCCGATGAACCAAAGACAAATGCAGTACGACTCTGGCGGCAATCTAACGCGGGACAGCTATACGAGCACCGGCAGCCGAACTTACGACGCTGAGAATCGGATGACTTCGGCGCAGAGCTCGCCCTACTGGAGTTACTACACCTACGATGGTAACGGTTATCGCGTGCGCCGCAACGTCAACAATCAAGAGACGTGGCAGATTTATGGCCTTGGTGGAGAGCTGATCGCCGAGTACGCTGCGAGTGGTTCGCCTTTATTTCCTCAGAGGGAATATGGTTATCGGAATGGACAGTTGCTGGTTACTACAGAGAGTGGAACCAACAATGCTCTGGGACCTTCAGCGTTAACGGCAACTCCGCCGACGAGCGGCGCGGGCATCACGCTCAATTGGACCGCCGCGTCGGGCGCAACGAACTATCGCGTTGAGCGGGCGACCAGCAAAGATGGGCCTTATGTGTTCGCCGGCCATAGCTCGTCAACCACCCTGATCGATTCTGGCGTAAGCGGCACCGCGTATTTGTACAAGGTGTGCGCAGCGAACAGTCAGGACATCTGTACCTCCGGTTACAGCAACATCGCTTTAGGAGTGGCTGTTATCTTCACCGACCCGGACATCAAAGGCTTTGCTGATGATCCGAGCGGCCAGACCGTCACTATGATCAAGGCCGCGCATATCACGGAATTGCGCACGACGATTAACGCGGTTCGGCATCTGGCGGGAATGGGTGATGGTGTGTGGACTTACAACCCTCTCGCGCTGCAAATCAATGTGGAAGATGTGCGTGACCTGAGGACAAACTTGGACACGGCGTTGACTCAACTAGGCATTCCCACGCCGCCGTACGCTACAGATCCAACGCTCAAAGGCTGGCACGAAGATCCGCTGAATGCGACGCCGATCAGAGCCGCCCACATCCGAGAATTGCGAACGCGCGCGACCATCGGACAGGGTGGCAGCGGCGGCAGCGGTTCATCGTTCCAGATTCACTGGCTGGTTGCGGATCAGCTCGGCACGCCGCGAATGATCTTCGATCAGACAGGCAGCCTCGCCAACGCGAGTCGTCACGATTATCTGCCGTTCGGTGAGGAACTCGGAGTAAATGTTGGTGGGCGGACACAAGCGCAGGGTTACGGCCAAGTCGATGGCATCCGTCAACAGTTCACTGGACAGCAAAGGGATAATGAAACAAGTCTTGATTACTTCAATGCTCGCTACTACTCATCGATACAGGGACGTTTCACAAGTCCAGACATCTTTGGATCAAGACGGCGCAACCCTCAATCATGGAATAGATATTCGTATGTGCTAAACAACCCGCTGAAATACACCGACCCTTTGGGTTTGCAAGCTCAAGATCCAGAACACGTCAAAATCTCACCGGAAGACATCATTAAAATCTTCACCAACGAGAAGAAGCGTTCTTTGCTGGGACGCATCTTCGGCAAGATCGGAAGTCTCTTTAAAGGGGGCTCTCGCACACAGGCCGAGGGTGACGAGGGAGAAGAAGGAAAGCCGGAAGAGACCAGAGAGGAAGAGCGCAAAGCAGACGAAAAGGACTTGAATGAGCGATCCCCGTGGCGCGACCCGAACGCCGTCCCTCCGGTGCCGATCGATGAATCAGTAATCGCCCCCGGTGCGAATGATCCATCGAAGGCGATTGACATGGAAGAAGCTAGCCTGACGCCTAGTCTGAATGGTGACACGCCGAGAGAACAATTAAGAGATGCTCTTAACAGAGTTGCGTCAATGGAAGGTTCGCCGGAGGCAAAGGCTGAAATGTTTGCGCGTTACGGAGCGCAGATAAGAGTCAGAAGTGATTTCACATGGGGCTTCGGAAACTCCAGAGGAACAGACGGATCGCACATCTTCATAGGCGGACAAGGTGAGGTGTTAGTCATAAGTCCGCAAGGCCAACTATTCCGAGGATCAGTACAGGCTGGGGGCATAACGTTTGGACCATCAGGACCAACTCCTGTTTACGGTAATCTTAAGCCCAGGTAGCCAAGATACTCAGGTGGAGGATCAAGTGGAAAACACAAAGGAAGCATTGTTGCTTAGACAAGACGAGGCAATGAAATTGCTCAAATCAGTCGAAGATCCGATCACGAATCAGTTGATGAACATGGCGAACTTCGAGGTTCTGAGGAGGTTTCTTCATCGTGATGGATTGCCCGTTAGTGATTTCGATCTTCGGTTTTTCATTGAAGCGATGAAAGACTTTTGTAGCCAGCATGACAATCTGAGAAAAATTCTAGCTGGTGAAGACCTACGAGCATGGACAGATGACGATCCTGGGTGATTAAAACCACCTTTAACTTCCAAGACCCCCAAGATTGCGGCAGGTGTTTTCTTAGTTCTTTGACAAATTGCTCTCTCGCATGGCCAGGCGCAAAGTAAGCAGCTACACGTTCTTAACCCTCAAGGAGCACGAGAACGAAACTGGACTTGATTACTCTCAGTACAGGTACTACTCATCGACCCAAGGACGCTTCACATCCCCTGACCCGCTGCTTGCTAGTGCGAAGTTTTCTGATCCACAGAGTTGGAATCGCTACACCTACTGCGGAAACAATCCGCTCAACTACGTAGATCCAACTGGTCTGGATTGGTATCGAGACACAACGGAAGAAGGCACGATTCATCCGGTGTGGCTCGATGATGATCCTGGTAAAGACTCAAAGTATGTGGCGTGGGATGGTCCCTGGACATATCAATCCTCTGAGTCCAACAAGTGGATAGTTCTAAGCAACAGTAGTTCGCAACAGTCGGAATACGCCACGCAAGAGGCGGCCCTAGCATCACTGGCACCACCCGCACATGATTGGGATCCGTCATGCGCAAACTGTGCAGAATTATCCCATGAGATGAATCGTTATACGCCTGCTCTAACGCAGTCGATGAACATCATGGGAACCTACATGTTCTTCTTTACCGGACCCACCGGAGAAATGGGAAGCCTGACTTCACTAGGGTTGGAGGGTACAGAGGAACTTGTTAACGTGACTCACTTCACAAATGAAGTCGGGATGGGGATGATCTCAGAGACAGGAACTGTTGGAACCGATAGCATTCAGCCATTTGTAACGCTTCCGTCTGAAATACCTGCGGGTGCCAACCCAACAGAAATCGAGCGACTACTTGAAATTGGTTCTGGGAGAGGCCAGTACTCTATCACTTTTCAAACGCCGGCCTCAAACCTGATGACGCCAGCTAATGGGGCTACCACAAGCGGAGGGGCTCTTCAGTTCCAACTAATAAGACTGGCAGCGATCAATCCGAATACATTTGTGCGAACACCACTTGCGCTCTTGCCACCGTAGTCTTACATCTATTAGGAGACTAAATGAAGAATGGGCTAGTTGAAAAAGGTGATCGCTTTCTGGTTACTAGTGATATGCCAACGAGCGGACTTGCAGTTGAGGCTGCGCCCGCCAGCGGAGGCTTCAAGTGTACAGTGCCGGCGGGAACGGTACTGGTGGCCGACGGGGATCAGAGAGAGGGGGCTCCGGGCTTCTACTGTCTGCCTGAAAACTATAAAGAGATGGAGCACTCACTTGTGCCGGAGGCAGAGCGACAAGGCAAGTACATGAGCTACGTTCTATTGTGTCGCAGTGCTGAAATAGGACACCTTTTGCAAGCGCTCAATTGATGCGGTGATCGCGACGACAACATTGGAAAAGTCTCTAGTTGAGAAGAGGGTATAAAACGTTTTGTGTAAATGGTCATCTTTCTCCTTCAACCAACCACTTGGAATTCTAGATCTAGGCGGAATTGACCCTCACCTTAGCTCTGATGCGAAGCTTAATCGAGGTTAACGGCGTTGCACTTGGAACTCCGATAGTGGTGCGATCGTGTTCATGGTCCTGGCGTCAGGACTATCCCGATCTCTGCACGACTCCTTGCGCATTATCTGTGCCAAAGAACTTGATCAGCAACACAGATTTACACCACTACCCGCTTGTCACGCCGCCCTACTCGAAAGACCTCACGCCCTGCAACTGTTTGTAACGCCAAGAACGACACTCGTTTAAGAGCGCAGGGAAATCACCTCCAACCTAATCTCCACTGACTCCGATGTACTTTTTAGGCAAAGCCCGTACTTCGTATCCTCGCGGCGCTGCTTTTCAAGCAGCATGGCCTGCAGAAGTTCTTGCTTTTTCCGGCGCCCTCCGAGCACGGAACGCCGGAACTGTGGACTCTGGTTTGGTTTGGTGGTTGGATCGAAGCGGAAGGCGGGGCGCTCCTCGCTTTGGGGCTGTTGAGGAGAAGACGATGCGAACTTTTGAATTTCGCGTGTACAAGCTGCGAACCAAAGAGGCACTCGAGTTTTACATCGGGGAGATTTATCCCCGTCATCTCAAGAGCTTTCCGCTATTCGGGATTGAGGCCCACGGCTTCTGGACCGCCAGGGAGGATGTCGAGCCACGGCTCTTCGTGCTGGTCTCCTATGCGGCGGGCCAAGAACCCGGCGACGTCGCTCGGCGGTATATGCAAAGCACAGAATTCGCTGACGACATCAGAAACTTTAATGTTTCCGACATCGTGGGTGTTGAATCAACGATCCTAATACCTTCAACAAGTTCTCCGCTCAAGTGACTCGGAAAAAGGCATAAAAGCAAATGAACGCGACAACAAGCTTAGATAGTCCGATTTTGAGAAAGAATTCGGTGTTGTTCTGGTGCACTCTCGTGGTGCCCGCCGGTATCATCGCCCTCGGCATCAACTTCATTCTCAACCCAGTTGGGGCCTCAACTGGGTACGGCATTCCAATCCACGACCCCGCCGCCTTTCCTTTTATGTGGATCACGGGCATTCGGGACATCTTTGCAGGTCTCGTAATCCTGCCATTCCTCTGGAGGGGAGACCGGCGCACAACCGCAACACTCTTCGCTATTTCAATTTTCGTCCCGTTCTGCGATGGATTTGTCATTCTGCGACATCTTGGCTTTGCGCCGCCCATCTATATTCACTGGGGAACAGCGCTGTACATGATGATTGTTGCCGCATTTCTTCTTAGACGGAAGAAACCCTAACTATTCTCATTCCGTAGGTGACGGAGGTCATGATCATGGAAGTCTTGAATGTCATTGCTATTATCGTGGCGGGATTGATGGTGGGAAGTGAACTGTCCATCGCCGCGTTTGTTCACCCAACTCTTGATCGGCTTCCGGACGCTGTCCATCTGCCCGCGGCAAGCGCCTTGGCTCGCGTGCTGGGCAGATTCATGCCGTTTTGGTACATCCTTGTTTTCTTGCTTACTTTAGCCGAAGTCTTGATCCTATGGCACCGGTCGTTTACCGATCTGGATTGCTACGTCGGCCATTTTGTGGGCGTTGGCCAGTCTGTATTCGGTCACCACTTTAGTGCCGATCAACAACCGTATTGTATCGTGGGCAAAGGTCACCCCGCCTGCCGATTGGAAGACATTTCGGAGCAGATGGGACCTGCTTCACCGCTGGCGTGTAGTGCTCCTCACGATAGCTTTCGCATTTCTAATCGTTGGAGTCGGTAGTAAATAGAAATATTTGCGCTCTCCCCTAATGAGAGCTGTCGTGGCAAGCATTCAGGGCGTACCACGCCCTGCGAGTATCTCTGCCTAGCTTCAGGCCCTTTCACTCAGCTTGCCATACAGAAGTTCGTTTGTCTTCCTGCAGGGTCAAGGCCTTCTCCTTCACAGGGAGCTGCTGGCGCGCAGCCTCCCACTCCTGCTCGAACACGATCGGGGGGTGTCTTCATCGCGATATGCCCTTTCGGGTGTTCCTTGTCTCTCTCTCGATCTACATTGGACCGAGCTGGGCTGGCTCATGGGCATCTGTTGAGGCAAATACGGCAAAAAGCGCGTGCTGATCGTTGGTTATTATCGTGAAGCGGAACTCGATTCGCACGTTGCTACCAGCGCATCTGGGTATCTTCCACTTCTAACCGCTAAGAGTTTTGGCTTATGCCGCGCCTCCAATACGTTTGTGATAATACAAATAGGAAACTACCAGGCAAATGAAGAACGTTGCGTGCCCTATCTCGTAGAAAATTGGATCGCCACTGGATAAGTGAGCAATGGGTGCGGACATCAACGTGATGGCAAAACCAGCATAGGCAAAGTCTTTTATCATTCGTGGAATCCTGGGAATGAGGAGCGCGAATGCGCCGAGAAACTTTGCTACGGTCAGCTCTATTCGGAACCAATTTGGCAAACCGAAGTGCGTAAATGCCCCCTTCATCGCCGGATTGAATGCGAAGTTGATTGCACTCCACAACATGATTCCCACTACAATTCCCGTGGTGGTCCAATAGATGATTTCGTCCTTTTTTGTCAGGCGCGGGCTGGAACTCCTTATTACGTTTGAGTTAGGGATTTCAACTGGTGCTAATCCCTTTGCAGAGATGCCGTAGGACACTTGATTCCATTTCTTTGGATCTTCGTGAAGTGCAACTACGGCCGCACCGATGTCAGCAGGCGAGGGAGGCGACGGAAGCTGCTTCGCAAAGTCTTCAAAGGTCTGGCCCGCCATTTTGGCGTATGCGCGTGCGGCCGCTGCACCAAATTCGGTATGCGGACTCATCGGAGGAACCAAGCAATGGAACCGAATCGGGCGCTTGGCACGAGACGCAACGCCGCTAGCGTACTGCGCGATAAAGGCGTTCATCTTCTTTGCTCCGGCGTAACCACCGCTGAGCGGGGAACCGAAAAGTGCTGCGCCACTGCCGAACACAACAA